>Ga0255344_1005062_pt1 | contig 12891 bp, 9 predicted proteins | sample wastewater_treat_5_FD_192414 | JGI IMG/M metagenome (GOLD analysis project Ga0255344, IMG submission 192414) | Wastewater microbial communities from Lulu Island WWTP, Vancouver, Canada - plant18 | ecosystem: Engineered > WWTP > Wastewater > Unclassified | place: Canada: Vancouver, British... | reverse complement strand
TATAGATTCAAGCGGGAAGTGTACGAAACCGAACTTACAGAGGTTGTTCGTCAGCAACACGATAGCGGAATCCTTTCCAACGCAACTCAAATTAGAGCAAATATTAACGAGGAAATTCCCGAAATTTCACTCTCAATAAATGGATTTACGGATATTCATCGCGTTAGCGGAGTCGACTTAATTGATTTAATGCACGACGTATATCGTGAATACGGACAAGAAAATGTTTTAGTCATTACTCGATCGAATAAGTCAGCAATTCAGTATAATCGCCTCATTCGCTTTCATCAATTGTGGATGGAAGATGAGTTGGGCGCCGGTGATAGTTTAATGGTGGTAAAGAATAATTATCATTGGTTGAGTGAAGAGCATAAAGCAGGATTTATTGCTAATGGTGATGTAGTGTCTATTCATAAAATCCACCGATTTGAAGAAAAATTGGGATTTAGATTTGCATTGGCAACAGTAGAAATGATCGATTTTCCCGATGAGCCTGCCTTTGAGGCTTACCTGATCATGGATACGCTATCGAGCGAAGCTCCGGCAATGACAAAGACGCAACAGCAAGCACTTTTCGATAATCTTCATGAACATTATTCATTTGATGAGCCCGACAAACGTCGTCGTAACGCACTCATCAGAAAAGATCCTTACTATAATGCTCTGCAGGTAAAGTTTGCCTATGCAGTAACTTGCCATAAATCGCAAGGTGGACAATGGCCTGTTGTGTTTGTAGATCAAGGCTATTTGCCTGACGATCAGGAAGGGGTGGAGCAGTTGCGGTGGTTGTACACAGCCATCACTCGTGCTTCGAAAAAATTGTACTTATTGAATTTTAATGAAAAGTACTTTGAAGAAGATAATGATTTGTAGAAAAGTTCGTTGATATTTTATTCATTTCCATTCGTAGCATATTCTGCGTTGTTTTATCTTTAGCCTCTCTAATACGAAGTGTTCATTAGGAATTTATGATTATTCAAGTTGCCGATTTATTTAAGTCTTATTCAAGCCTGCCGGTGCTGAAAGGCATCAATATGTCGGTGGCTAAAGGTGAAATAGTTTCAATTGTTGGAGCAAGCGGAGCGGGAAAATCTACGCTATTGCATATGCTCGGGACATTAGATCAGCCGGATTCGGGAACATTGAAAATTGCAGATATTGAAGTATCTCGGTTAAAAGGCAAGGAGTTGGCCAATTTTAGGAATAAACATATCGGATTTGTATTTCAATTTCATCAACTATTACCTGAATTTACGGCACTCGAAAATGTATCCATCCCAGCGCTTATTGGAGGCAGAAATAAAGCAGAAGCTGAGAAAGAAGCTGAACAATTGCTTATTCGAATGGGTCTAAAAGATCGAATGGATCATAAGCCTTCAACTATGTCGGGCGGTGAACAGCAAAGAGTGGCTATAGCGCGAGCACTAATTAATAAACCGGCATTGATATTAGCCGATGAACCTTCGGGGAATCTCGATTCGGCAAATGCTCGTGAATTGCATCAATTGTTCTTCGATTTGCGTAAAGAGTTTAATCAAACTTTTGTTATTGTTACTCATAATCCTGATTTGGCTGAAATGGCTGATAGGATGCTAACGATCAGCGACGGAGTAATTCTTTAATGATCAAAAAAATAAATTGCTACTGTGGGAATTTCGCTTATTACTGAGTTACCTTTCGGATTTACGGTTTTCTGCCTATTGGTGGGAGCCGGTTATTCGTACTTGCTGTATCGTAAGGAACAACTGATGAAGGACCTTCCGAAATGGCAAAGCCGATTAATTGCAGGTGCGCGTTTTACTTTGGTTTCGCTATTGTGCTTTTTATTATTAGGACCAATGTTAAGGGTTGTTTCACGCGAAGTGGAAAAACCAATAGTAGTACTTGCATTGGACGCTAGTAAATCGATTGTTAATCGTAAAGATTCTGCTGAGATTATTGAAAAATATAAATCAGGAATTGAAAAAGTCGCAAGTGGATTAGGAAGTGATTATGAAGTGAAATTATTATCGTTCGGTGATCATGTACGTGATAATTTCGATTATAATTTTTCTGATAAGGAAACTGATTTTTCTAGTTTGTACAAAGATCTGGATGCGAAATTTGCGAATAGAAATGTGGGCGCTATTGTTATTGCCAGCGATGGATTATATAATGAAGGAAGCAATCCTGTTTATGGTCCGGATCGATTAAAAGTACCTGTTTATACTATTGCTCTTGGCGATACAACGATTAGAAAAGATATTGTAATCTCTAAGGTAAATACAAACAAAATGGCTTTCCTTGGAAATAATTTTCCAATGGAAGTTTGGGTGGATGCCCGTCAGGCTGCAGCCGCTAATTTGCAATTAACTGTTGCAGAAGATAGCGCTAAATTATTCTCTCGTTCTATTGCGGTATCGGGAAATAATTTTCATACTTCAATTCCTCTTTTCCTTGATGCAAAGAAGAAAGGTATTCACCATTATGTCGTAAGTATTACACAATTAGATGGTGAAGTGACTTTTACCAATAATATTCGTGATGTTTTTGTTGAAGTTGTAGAGAATAAGCAGAAAATATTGATCGTGTCTGCTGCTCCTAATCCCGATGAAAGTGCATTGAAAAATGCTATTGAAATGAGTCCGAATTATGAGGTGTCGATTACTAGTCCGGCTGATTTTACAGGAAGAATTAGCGATTATAGTCTCGCAATTTTACACGGATTACCTTCTCCTCGTGTTGATGCAACTACACTAATCGGGAAGTTTAAATCGGCTCGTATTCCAATGTGGTTTATTCTAAGTGCCAATACTACTGTTAGTGATTTTAATAATGTTAGAGCAGGAATTCAAATTGCTGATAATAGAGGTTCTTTAAATGAAGTGCAAGCTGTTCCTGCCGGAAATTTTTCTTTATTTAATGTAAGCGATGATTTATTAAAACAAATCGATGAATGGCCTCCTTTGAAAGGTCCATTTGGAGTTTATTCTTCTAACGGTAATGCATATACGTTATTTAATCAAAAAATTGGTTCGGTTGTTACAAAGCAACCTTTGCTTTCATTTGCTGATGCTGATGGCGTAAAATATGCCGTTTTAGGAGGAGAAGGATTATGGAAATGGAGATTGGCTGATTTTAGTACAAATGGCTCGCACGATCGCTCTAATGAGTTAATATCAAAGATTGTTCAATACTTAAGTGCGAAAGAAAATAGAAGTCCTTTTCGAGTTATTGTGAAGAATAGTTTCAAAGAAAATGAACCTGTAGTTTTTGATGCCGAATTGTATAATCAATCAGAACAACCGGTGAATGAACCTGAAGCTCATTTAACAATTTATAATTCGAAAGGCGATCAATTCCCTTATGTTTTTTCTCGTACTGATAATACTTATTCGCTTAACATCGGACAATATCCTGTTGGCAATTATAAGTATAAAGCAGAGGTGAAATTAGGTGATAAATTGTATGCTCAGCAAGGCGAATTTAGCGTTAATGCTTTGCAGCTCGAAACATCAAATACTGTGGCGAATCATCAATTGTTGTATGCCTTGTCGCAAAAGTCGGGCGGAATTTCTGTTATGCCCGGTGAGGAAGATAAATTGATAAGCGCATTGAAGTCGAGAGAGGATTTAAAACCGGTTTCTTATACACACAAAAAACTGGAAGATCTTGTTAATTTACCTTGGGTGTTTTTCTTGATGATTTTGTTACTCTCGATTGAGTGGTTCATCAGAAAAAGAGCAGGAGCGTATTAGTTATTTCCTATTCTTACCGGATTTCCCAAAAAGTAGGGCTTTTTATTTAGGAGATACAAATCAATTACTACCATCGCGCGAGCAAAGTACTCTCGTATCCTTACTTTTAATGTAAAGTCATCGGGAGGATCAACTGCATTATATGCAACAGCATCTATGTCGTTAAATCTTGCAATATAGATGGCTCTTTCATTGTGAAATTCTTGCGATATAATAGTGAACTTTTTTAATCCGAAAACTTTCTTTGCTCTTACAACCGAATCTAATGTTCTGAATCCTGCAAAGTCCATTATAATTGATGTATCAGGAATTCCTGCGCGCATTAACTCACGACGCATTTCTCTAGGTTCGTTGTAACTGAAATAACGGTTGTCGCCACTCACTAAAATATACCTGATTTTGCCTGAGAAGAATAGGGCAGAGGCTGCTTTTATTCGGTAGTAAAAAAAAGGATTGGGAGTGCCATTGGTTAAATGTCGACTAGTGCCTAATAATACACCTACTTTATTAGCAGGGATCTTATTTAGATCGGTGTAAATATATCCCTTTGATCCATCTTCAACTGCGTTATTACACTGACGTGTGATAATGATGGCTGCTATTATCATTAATGAAAAAGTAATCTTGAATGCTTTTGATTTTATCAAAAACAATACTCCTCTCTTAATTTTAGAAAGTGACGTAATAAAAAAAGCTTTGTCAATTTGCATTTGAATAGGTTGGCCGATTATTTTCTTTAACGATTATTAGGCTGTTTCGGGTTACATTTTGTATTATGATTTAATCTTCTGACCATGTGAAATTAGGTAATTTCAATTTGATATCCATTTTTTAATTCTCCAAAGAATCGATGTTTTTTTAAGTTTTAATTCGTGTTGTTTTCCTCTCAAATCCGCTAAAAGCATTTTTTTTAGCTTTTGGATTGTGTAATTCCTTTTATTTGATGCAGTTATAGTAAATTTGGCTACATTTGTTTACACCCCAAACCTAAGAACTATGAAAATTTATTTACGTTTATTTTGCTTTTTGTTATTGTCGATGCAGGTAAAAGCGCAAAATCCGTCGCTTATTGCTGTGCCGTATTCTAGTGGATTTACTAAACCGGTTTGTATAACTAACTGCAAAGACTCACGATTGTTTGTTGTTGAGCAAGACGGGCGAATTAGAATTATCAATAATGGTTCTTTAGTAATCACTCCTTTCCTCGATATTAATCCGGTGGTAGGTTCTACTGGTAATGAACAAGGATTATTGGGATTGGCCTTTCATCCCAATTATAAATCTAACGGTTATTTCTATGTGAATTATACCAACAATAGTGGGAATACTGTAATCGCTCGTTATAGCGTAGACCCTGTTGATTCAAACCTTGCATTAACAAATAGTGGACTTATATTACTAACCATTACACAACCTTATTCCAACCATAATGGAGGCGATTTAGCCTTTGGTCCTGATGGTTATTTGTATATAGGTACTGGTGATGGTGGAAGTGCAAATGATCCTGGAAACCGCGGACAAGATATTACCCAATACCTCGGAAAAATGCTGCGAATCGATGTAGATCATGGAACATTATATTCTATTCCTGCCGACAATCCATTTGTAGGTGTAGCAGGTGCTGTGCAAGAGATTTGGAATGTGGGAATGCGTAATCCTTGGCGATTCGATTTCGATAATCTTACAGGTGATTTGTGGATAGGCGATGTTGGACAAAATATTTGGGAAGAAGTAGATTTTCAAGCTGCCGGCACCGGAAGCGGAAAAAATTACGGTTGGAGATGCTATGAAGGAAATACTGCATTTAATACTGCCGGTTGCGCTGCTCAAAGCAATTTTGAATCGCCGGTTTATGTGTATCAACATACGGGAGGTAATTGTTCAATTTCAGGTGGAGCAATTTATCGTGGCGGTAAATACAGAAATTTATTTGGTTATTATGTGTTCACCGATTTTTGTGTTTCTTCATTGCGTACATTAAAACAAGATTCAACTTCGTTTTCGTATTTAACTCATGCTACTTTATCGGGAATTAACTTAAGCTGTTTTGGAGAAGATAATCAAGGTGAAATTTATACCGGTAGTTTGTACACCGGAGTTATTTATCATATTGTTGATACTTCATCTTGCGCTCCGGTTGCTTATCTAAGTGATCTTGATACTATTCATGTCTGTGATACTTTAACAACACTTTATACGCCTGCAAACGATTCAAATATGTATACTTGGAAGTTTAATGGAAATGTTTTGAGTGGAGCTGATTCTAGCTCTTTATTTGCTGATCAAAGTGGTGAATATATTGTGATTGTAACTAGCTTGGCAACTTTCTGTTCAAGTACTGATACTGTAATTGTCGATTTAAAAACTCCTGCTCCATTAGCATCTATTAGTGGACTAGATACTTTGTATTGCATTTTTCAATCGCCGATAAGTTTATTATTAGACCCTCCGGGAGGTATGCTTACAGGAATAGGTACCTCGGGAACTTCATTTGATCCTTCATTGGCAGGAGCAGGTTCTTATACGCTCAATTATACTTATGAGGCAGCTAACGGTTGTACTAGTTCGGCAGCTCAGCAAGTAAGTGTTTATGATTGCTCAGGAATTAGCAGTGCCGATCGTTCTTTGTTGTTGAAGGTTTATCCGAATCCTTCAAATAACATTTTCAATATTGATCTCGAAATTTTGAAAGCAGATAAGTTTACGGTTACACTAAGTGATTTAACAGGTAGAGTAGTAGCCGATCATCAATATTTATTGAATCCAGGAATGCAAAAAATCGGATTTGATATTTCATCTGTGATGAATGGAAATTATGTAATGAAAATATCAGGAAATCAGCGAACAGCCGTTGTTCCGGTTTCTATTGTTAAATAGTAAAAACAAAGAGAGCGACTGATTAGTCGCTCTCTTTGTTTAATAACTCATCTCAATTATTTTTCTGACATCTGCGGGAGTTATATCTTTTCTTTCTCCTAAGGCTTTCCATCCTCTAATTTCAAATGTTGATTCAATTTTTTCGGCTGTGCCTTTATAAGAGTCGGTATATTCTGATAGTCGTGTTTGTACTCCGAGCTGATTGAAAAAAGATTCTGTTTTTGCTATAGCTTGCACTGCCTTTTCTTCGGTACTGCCAACCGTTAGTCCCCATACGCGTTCACCATATTGAGCTAATTTTTCTTTTTTGTTTTCTAGTTTATAGCGATAATGGCGTGGTGCAATAATGGCTAAGGTTCTCGCATGATCAATTCCGTACATTGCGGTTAATTCATGTCCCATGGCATGTATTGCCCAATCTGTTGGTACTCCTTTTTGGATTAACCCGTTTAATGCCATTGTACAACACCACATAAAATCACCCGCAGCTTCGTAGTTGCCAGTATCTTTTGTTATAACTGGAGCAATTTCAATCAATGTTTGCATGATACTTTCCGCAAAGCGATCTTGTAATTTTGCTTGCACAGGATATGTCATGTATTGTTCCATAACATGTGTGAATGCATCAATAATTCCGTTTTGAATTTGTCGCAGTGGAATGGATTTAATTACTTCCGGATCCATAATAGAAAATTGAGGAAATAGTCCTGGGCCGCCCATTCCTAATTTTTCTCCCGTTTCTTCTCTCGTAATCACTGCTCCAGAGTTCATTTCGGATCCCGTAGCCGGCAATGTAAGAACTGTCCCAAATGGCATAGCAACTTCCGTCCGAATATTGTTTTTTAAAATATCCCATGGCTCTTCACCCTTGAACAATGCCGCAGATGCCAGAAACTTTGTTGCATCAATTACTGATCCACCTCCAACAGCCAATAAATAGGTGATATTTTCATTCTTGATGATGGAAAGTGCTTTCAGAAGAATTGAATATTCAGGGTTTGCAGGTATTCCTCCAAATTCAATAAAATTATATCCCGCTAAGGCCGAAACTACTTGCTCGTAAATTCCGTTTTTCTTGATGCTTCCGCCTCCGTAAAGCATTAGCACTTTGGCATCTTTAGGGATTTCAGTGCTGATTTTAATAATCGTATTTTTTCCGAAAATGATTTTCGTAGGGTTCTTGAATTCGAAATTATTCATTGTATCTATTGACTTTGTTTGGATGTATTCGTTTGACGATTTACAGAGAGAAATATTTTGACTGCTATGAACACTAACAATAAACATAGGATTCCTGTTTCGATTTCAGTCGATATACTTCTATTTATTGCTCGATTGCGTAGAAATAATATCATATAAAGCAGGATAATCGTGATTATTGCTGTTCCGGAAGATGCTCGAATTCCATTCTTTAAGTCGATTTTTCGGTCGCTTTCTTTGTATTTTTTGAGCGAAAAAGTGAAATTTTCAATTTTTAATATATTGAAATTCAATTTGTTATTTATGAAGTAAAATAGCAGTATTTTGACACTTATTATCCATGAAAACAGTGCAATAGGGTGGATAGCCATTCCAATTAATCCGCTGATAATCAAATAATCGCTTAATAGTAAAGGGTTCGAACTAAGCGACATGATTCCTGAATTATGATCGTGCTTTTCTTCTCCGTTTATACTGAAATACCAGGTTTGCAAAATCCATCCGAAAAAGATAAACCATGCTGAAAACCAAGTTAGAAGCGCTGATTTTAAGTGGAATAAAATGCCAAATTGGGAATAATAAGCGCCAACGATTGCAAAAATAGATCCGATTATCCACAAAACAGGATGGTAACTTTCTGCCTTTTGTTCTCTGTAAACGGGTATTTCGGGGTTGTTCATTGAAAATTCCAATTATTTATTTGTTCGTATTGTTTTTTAACTATATTTCGCTCCATCGTTTGGACTAAATCAACAACCAACTAACATTTTCGCGTTATGGCGAATTCTAAAAAAGCGAGTAAACCTATTAAGAAGTCTGCTTCTTCAAAGGCTGCTCCGGCCAAAAAAGCTTCTGCTGTTAAAAAGCCTGCTTCTAAAGCCGTTGCCGCTAAGGCAAAAGTACCTACAAAAAAGGCAAGTCCGGCAGCTAATAAGCCGAGCGCTGCCAAAAAGGTAACTGGCAAGCCGGTTGTTTCCGCTAAATCAGCTCCATCCAAAAAAGTAGAAGTTAAGAAAGTTGTTGCCCCTATGGCTACTTCAAAAGCTGTAGTTCCTCAAAAAACGGCAGCTAAGAAATCATCGGCGAAGCCAGCTACCACAGAAAAACTGGTCGAGAAAAAGAAATCGGTTGTAAAAGTTGTTGCTCCTCCTGCTAAAGTTACAGTTAAAAAACCTGAAACTAAAGTAGAGCCTCCTGTTAAAAACGATAAAAAAATAGTAAAACAGACAGCAGTTCCTTCTAAGGAAACTAAGCAAGATAAAAAGGTTGAAAGACCAGATGATAAGCTAGATCCTTTACATGTTAAGGCTGCTAAGGCTATTAAAGAGTTGGAAGAAACGATGGACTTAAGTAAAGTTCGTCCTCGACTCCAAGCAGGAACTACGCCTGCTCCTAAACCGGTAGTGAAATTAAAGGAACCTCCTTTAAAGTTAGTGGAACCTACAAATACCACTAAAATAAAGTACTCGCTAGAGTTCGAATTTCGATCTTCCCCGAAAATATTATTTAATTGTTTGAGCGATTCCAGCGGACTTGCCGGATGGTTTGCCGATGAAGTAAAGACAAAAGATCGTATTTATACTTTCGTTTGGGAGGGTGGTGAGTCGTATGCTAAGCTTGTGGCTATTAAAGATCAGCAATTGGTGCGTTTCCAATGGCTCGATGATACCGATGGAACGTATTTTCAATTTGAAATCAAGGAAGATGATATTACTTCTGATATCGCTCTTGAAATCACCGATTTTGCCAATCCAGGAGATAGAGATACCGCTATTCGCTTGTGGGAATCGCAAGTTCAAAACCTACGCATGCTGTTAGGCAGCTTGTAGTTTATTTTAATATTTCGAACAATATTCTTGCACTTTCAGCAGCTTGTTGAGGCAGTGTTTCTGCATCTTCAAAGGCAATTTTATGAGCTATTTTTAAGTAAGATGATTGCCTGATTTCATTTTCAAAATTGATGCCCGCTTCGTTCATCTTAAAATAGTTTTTTTCGTCAATAATATGCATCCATTCGTCGGTGTTTGCACTGAAAAAATAATGCTTCGGAATGGAATCTTTTCGCTGTGAAATTCGCTCTTGGTATTGCTTATAAATTTCACCCGATAGATGCAGCGTGATAGAAAAACAATGTCCTCGAAGGCATAAAATACGAAGTGCTATAAATCCTTCTGCCTCGAATTGTCGCGGGAAATCGATAATTGTCCACGGATACCCTAAGAAATTATTCCCACGCGTGGTCTTAGCCGCCGACTTCAATAGTGGCGAATCTTCCGGGAGAATGGGCGTCAGCGCTGCTTTTATGCTTTCGGAACAAGCTTCAAGAAGTGCTTGGACACGCAATTCAGCAGTAATTAAATCGTTATAAAACTGCTTATTATTCAGTAATTGTAGGGTTCTTTCGTCGAAGTAAGGCATAATATCGGCTTATGATGATGGTCCGCAATCAAACTTAGGTTATTTTTGCAACGTAATATTAAATTGATTGGTGAAAAAACTTCATAAACTGGTTCTAAGTTCATTTATCGGACCTTTTTTCCTTACTTTCTTCATAGCGCTTTTTGTGTTGCTCATGCAATTCCTGTGGAAATATATCGACGATTTGATCGGTAAAGGGTTGGAAGGTTCGGTAATAGCAGAGCTATTGTTCTATACTTCAGCTAACTTGGTGCCATTGGCGCTGCCACTGGCGATCTTGGTTTCGTCCATCATGACATTCGGGAATATGGCCGAACATTTCGAAATTACGGCTGCCAAAGCCTCCGGAATTTCATTACAACGACTTATGAAGCCATTGTTTTTTGTTGCGGTGATGATTAGCGTAACAGCTTTCTTTTTCTCGAATAATGTGTTGCCCTATACCAACCTAAAGATGGGTTCATTGTTGTACGATATCCGTCAGCAGAAGCCTTCTTTGTCGATTCGCGAAGGAGTTTTTTACAATGGGATTGATGGGTATAGTATTAAAGTAGGCCAAAAAGATAAAGACGGACAAACCATTCGGAATGTGATGATTTATGATCATACCGATCACGAAGGGAATAAGAAAGTGGTAGTAGCGGAGTCGGGGAAAATGGAGACATCCGCCGACCAAAAATTCTTGATTTTGACACTCTTCAACGGCAATAGCTATGAGGAACAAAACAAAATTAAAAATGGTGCCGACTCACATCCTTTAATGCGCAACGGATTTAAAGAGTATAAAATTCGATTCGATTTGTCGTCGTTTAAGCTTAGTCGCACCAACGAAGATTTGTTCAAAGGCGGACATCAAATGATGAACTTAATGCAATTGACATCGAGCATCGATAGCTTTAAAATTGGTATTAATGCACGCTTGGCGGAAGTCGATAATAACTTAAAACCTTATTGTTTATTCTTACGTGATACATCAGCATTTATTAGTAATATGACGTCGGCGAAGCCTCTGAAAAATGATTATTTGATAGGAGGGAGTCGCGATGTAATTTATGAAAATGCACTCAACCAAGCTCGTTCTATTCAAGCATATATGAACGGGACCAAAGAAGACATGGAAGGGCGCAACTATCAAATTGCCAAATACAATGTTGAGTGGCACCGTAAGCTTACTTTGTCGGCTGCATGTTTTATCTTATTTCTCATAGGCGCACCGTTAGGAGCAATTATTCGCAAAGGCGGAATGGGAATGCCTTTAGTTGTATCCATAATATTCTTCTTAATCTACCATGTTACCAGCATCACAGGTGAGAAAATGGCGAAGGAAGGAGTTATTCCTCCTTTCAAAGGAATGTGGCTTTCTGCAGCAGTATTATTGCCGGTAGGCATGTTCTTAATTTATAAAGCAACGCACGATTCAGTTATATTTGACGGTGATGTGTACAGAAATTTCTTCCGTAAATTTTCAAAATCAAAAAAATAATTATTGTGAATATCCTTCAGCTTTGCGTTAAAGTTCCATATCCTCCTCACGATGGCGGCAGCATTGCCATGTACAATATTCAGAAGGCAGTAACCGAAAACGAAGCCAGTTTAAAAGTGCTTACGTTTAATACGATTAAGCAATTAGTCGATTTAAATTCGCTTGATGATGAGTACAAAAAAATGACAAGAATAGAAGGAGTTTATCTTGATAACAGGATAAAACCATTCGCGGCTATTATCAATCTTTTCACAGGAGAATCGTATCACATTATTCGTTTTATACGACGAGATTTCGAAGAAAAACTGATTGATATTCTCGAGCGAGAAGAGTTTGATGTTATTCAACTCGAAAGTTTATATATGGTGCCTTATCTGGAGACTATTCGTCGTTATTCAGAGGCAAAAGTGATTCTTCGTACTCATAATATTGAACATTTAATATGGCAGAGATTAGCGGGAATTACAGCTAATCCTATTCGTCGCTGGTATTTGAATTTGCTGGCCGACAGATTGCGCCATTATGAAATGTGGGCATTGAATAGAGTTGACGGAATTGCCACGCTGACTAAAGAAGATGAGCAGCAATTAAAGGAATTGGGTGCTGATGTCCCAATTCATATTGCGCCGATTGGGGTCGATTTGAAAAATTATCCTGCCTTGCCTATGCCGGAGGGCAATATGTTGTTTCATTTAGGAGCGATGGATTGGTTGCCGAACCAAGAAGGTATTAAGTGGTTTTTAGAGGAAGTATGGCCGAAATTAAGTGCCGATATGCCTGATGTTCGCTTTAAGTTCGCCGGGAAACGTATGCCTCCCGGATTTTTTAATTTTAAGTCCGATAAAGTCGAAATATCCGATAAAGTGGATTCTATAGAAGTCTACTTTTCCGACGGAAAACTCATGATTGTGCCATTGTTTAGCGGCAGCGGAATGCGTGTCAAAATAGTGGAAGGGATGGCTTTTGGTAAGGCCATTATTACCACGACTATCGGATTAGAAGGAATACCGGCAATCGACCAAAAGGAAGTGCTCATTGCCAATACTCCCGATGAGTTTATTGCCAAAATAAAATGGGCTTTAAATAACCCCGATGCCCTAAAAAAGATTGGAGAAAATGCACGAAATCTGGTAGAAACGAAGTTTAATAACCGAAAAATTGGTGCCGAATTGCTTT
>Ga0255344_1005055_pt1 | contig 12911 bp, 9 predicted proteins | sample wastewater_treat_5_FD_192414 | JGI IMG/M metagenome (GOLD analysis project Ga0255344, IMG submission 192414) | Wastewater microbial communities from Lulu Island WWTP, Vancouver, Canada - plant18 | ecosystem: Engineered > WWTP > Wastewater > Unclassified | place: Canada: Vancouver, British... | reverse complement strand
TCCATAGCAGGTTGTGGTTTCTCCTTATTGCTTTTATTGGCGTATTAACAATAACGGATACTATCACTTCCTGCTATTTTTCATTAGTCACTGTCCAATATGTAGTGTAATCCTACAATTTCTTCTACCGTACAATGAACGATCCATCTCGCTCATCAAGGTATGGACTGTTAGATTCGGAAAGAGATGTGAATGGCGATCTGGAATTTGAACAGGAGGTTTTGTAATCATGAACATCGAGACAAAAAATAGAGAGGAAAATTTAATCAGTCAACCTATTCGAAAAGAACAGCTAACAAAGAACGAATTCAATCGCTTATTTGTTCGGTATCAAGCCAATGGTGCAATTGGTTTTGAAAATGTTCATTATCAAGGAAAGAGTTGGCCATGGATTTTAAAGCCTTTTTTCCGGGCATTTTACAATGATGCTGGTTATCGTGAAAATATGGTTAGGCATTTTGACCTATACAACACCGAACCTATGACTGGTGCAGCCATCTTTGGAATTGTACTTGGACTTGAGGAGCGAAGAGCGTTAAAAGAAGATGTTGATGATGAAATGATAAGAAGTCTCAAGGTCGGTTTGCAAGGTCCTATTGCAGGAATTGGTGATAGCCTTGTACAAGCTACACTGATACCGATATTAATAACACTGACGCTTTCCATATCGAGCACTACTGGTAGTATTTGGGGCCCAATCTTATACATCATTCTGCTTTGTGGCATCTTGTTCCCGTATAGCTATTTCCTATATAAACGAGGATATCTGATGGGAAGCAAAGCACTGGACCTTCTAGCTGATAGCGGGATATCGAAAGTAACGAAGGCGATTTCTATTTTCGGTCTGACATTAATTGGAGCTATGGCAGCACAAAGAGTTGTTCCAAAAATTGCAGTCTCTTTTATGAGCGATGGACAGCCAGTTATGTTACAAGATATATTAAACAACCTTTTCCCAAACATTCTTGGATTAGCTTTAATTATTGGGCTCTACTTTTTGATGAAGACTAAGAAAGTGAATACTACAGCACTCATTTATGGCATGATGGTTGTTGTGATTATTCTTTCAATAATAGGTATCGTCTGATTCGAAAGTTAAGGTTTCTGTTTTATGACCGCGTTGCAATCAAATCAGGGTTGAGCGCGGTCATTTTCTAATAACATAAAGGTGATATAGCATGAAGACCTTGTTTCATATCAGACCAATTTATCTTGATTTTATCTGGGCAGGTAAAAAACTGATCGAAAAGTTTAAACTGCAAACTGAATTGAAGAGTGTAGGTACTATTTATTTAGTAGTTGCTTTACCTGGACACTTAGATAATATTGTTGAAGAAAGTGCTGAACCACTTTCTGTCTTTTATAAAAGAAACAGAAAACTTTTTGGCATAAAAGAAGAACTTTTCCCTGTCAGAATGACGATTACTTGTAATGAAGGGATACAGTCATATCAAGTTCATCCTAATGATGAATATGCCCTAGCAAATGAAGGTACAAAAGGGAAAGTTTCGGGAGGCATTATTCTAGAGGGAAATAATCAAATACGACGGAAATTGTTTGGTCATCGTCTAAATAGCCTTGAGGAGTTTAAAGAAGCGTTGATGAAAAAAGATTGGGAGAGTTTATTTAATACGATTGAAATAAAAGATGGACAATTTATTCATACTCCCGCCGGAGTTCCACATGGTGGTAAGGGAGATGGGGAAATTACAGTTACTTATTCATCAAATTCTGATATTACTTATCGGTTTTATGACTTTGAGCGTAACGATCCGAATCGCCCATTATCACTTAATAAAGTTTATGATTGTTTGAATTTTCCTGAAGTACCCTTAGGTGCAATCACTAGTGTACCTATTCATCAAAAAGGTATTGATATATATAAATATCATGATACTCCTAGGGAATATACTGCGGGACGTTTAGTTGTCAAAGATTGTGGTTTATACAAAACCCAAGGCTTCATGTTCTATGGGTGCTATCAAGGCCAAGGGACGTTAAATGGTGTTTCTATAAAAGCAGGTGAAACATTATTCAGTCCAATACAGATGGAGCAGATAGAAATTGAAGGACCTCTTGATCTGGTTACCTTATCATATCGTTCTTTAAATATGGAGTGAAAATATGAATAGGCTAAGGGAAAAAGTATTAATTATAGGTGCTGGGCGAACTGGTCGCGGTATGCTCGGAGAAATGTTTTTTCGCGATGGGTATTATGAATTAGTCTTTGCTGATTATAATATGTCTTTAGTGGATGAGCTGAAAACTCAAGGATATTATGATGTCAAAAAAACAAATCTTTCCTCAGGAGAATCGTCTACAACTAGAGTAACACCCTTTAAGGTGTATCATACAATTCGTGATCGGAAGGAATATTTAGATGCAATCGTTGAAGCTAAAATTGTTCTTACGGCTGTATTTCCTGACGCCTTTGAGCAAGTAGCGATCGACTTAGCCGATGGGATCAATCTCAGAGCTAAAAGTGGTAATAATTCCCCAATCTTAATTCTATTGGGCTCAAATTATGTTGGTCACCATGAAGCTTTTTTCCCAATCATTTGGGATCGATTATCAGAAAAAGCACGTGACTATTATGATCATCGAGTTTCATTAGTCGGTATTAATGCAAATAGAAAAGTAACCAATGGGGATCAGAATTTGAATGGAAAACTTTCTCTTTTTGGAGATGACAAAAAGATTTTACAGGTTGATAATAAAATTCATCATAAAGATATATATTTACCAGAATTTATAAAATTAGTTGAAAACCTTGATTCCTTAATGGCGGAAAAAATTTGGTCAGCAAATCTTGAACACTGCGCTTTTGGGTTTCTTGGTGCATTTTATGGTTACGAAACCATTAACCAAGCTGTTATGAATGCGAGAGTGAAGAGTTTAGCCTATTATGCTTGGAAAGAGAGTCGTAGAGCATTACAAATTAAATTTGGATTTCCTATTCCTTCATTGGAAGTAAAACAAAAAGAGTACCAAAATTTCACAAACTTGTATTTTCACGACAAAATAAGTCGGATTGCTCGAGATCCGATAAGAAAGCTTTCAAGGAGAGATAGATTTATTGGTCCAGCTTTGTTGTGTTTAGAATGCGATATTATGCCTTACTTTATTTTAAAATGTGCAGCATATGGTTTTTTCTATGATAATTCTGCTGACCAATCTAGTCAATTATTGCAGAGCATCATAGCAAAAGAAGGATTAGAACAGGCAATCGTTAAAGTTTGTCAGCTAAATTTGCTTGATCGAAATGACAAAATTGTGTTCGATCTTATATTGTCTAATTCAATAGAAATTAGCAAAAGAGATCCGTTTGATGTATAGAAATTGTTTCCAAGCAATTTCTTGGGATATAAATATTGATGTCATCAAAGAACGATGGGATTTTTTTTGATCTGATTAACAATTGAGTTTGTTTATGATAATTTCATATGGTTTGGGTTAAGTAATATAGAAAAATAGCATATATAAAAAACAGCACAGGTATCAACTGGAATTAGTTTTATTGCAATCTTAAACAACTCTTATTAACTGTAGATTTTAAGATTGTTCTCATTAACCAGATTAATGTCATGATAGAAAATAGGTTGACTTGGTTTCAACCTTTGTCAGTTCTCATGAAGCGTTTATAATAGAGGTGGTTAATATAATGAAGCGCTCATTTTCTTTTTACACGATCACATTTCTAATTCTGGCGATATTGCTGGGTTCCTGCCTTGTTCCTGAAGGACCGGATGGCGATCCGACTGCCACGGCGCAGCCGATCTTCCCGCCGACGCTTTCGGAGACGCAGGATCCGCTCCTCCCGCTGAACCCAACGCCGACCCCAGACCTCAATAAGCAAAATCCCGTTCGGATCACCGAATTGGAATATTTGCAGGAAGATACCGAAGTGCTGGTGATGGCAAAGCTGTTCAACACACTCTCGGACGCCATTTTGCGCGAAGTTCAGGTTGAGGTTCAGGCGCTGGATGCTGTTGGCAATCGCATCGCGCTGGAACGCGTTTCATTCCGCTACCTTTTCCCCCGCGAAACGACTGGCTTCGTGCAGGAATTTCAAATAAACGCCGGGCTGGAGATCGCAACGGTGGAGCTGCATGTGATTGATGGCCTGATTGACCGCGGACTGAAATATAGACAAGCGCTGACGGTGAGCAAGACCGCTGCTTTCCGTGTTGGCAACGATTATTCCGTGACGGGTTGGCTGAGTAATGCTGACCCTTATACCTATACCCAGGTGAAGTTAAACGCCATTGCCTACAACCAGGTTGGACAAATAATTGGCGGCGGTTGGGCGATTTTCGATTTCGTCCCTGAAAAAGATCAGGTTGGATTTAATTTGCGCGTCAACGCCAAACGCGGCGAAACGGTGGATCATGTCGAAGTGCACCCCTGGCTGACGAGCTATTCCGCCTCTCTGGAAGGGGGCAACTGGTGGAATTCCCTCAAAAAAGGCGAATGGAATTTCGTTGTTGATCGCTATCACCAGTTCGCGGGTGGGGCGATGCTTGAAAATCAGACCGACCGAATGCTGACGGAAACTTTTTACATCTTAACGGTCTCTGATGAAAACGACCGCATTTGCCAGGCGACAAATGGTTATATAGATGTGGTCTGGCCGAAAGAAAAAGTGGCTTTCGCGATTGAAGCCTTGCAGCTTCCCAAAGATTGTGAGGGCAGGACAGTCGATTTCGTGCTCGTGCCGGGCGAATTTGGGGAATTTCCGGTGGGTTTCAACCCACTGGAAACGTCGCAGGCAAGTTTTAGCGACGAAAACCACGTTAGCGTTAGCGTGATCAATAATTTAAATGCCACAGTCAGCCAAAGCCATGTTTATGTCGTATTGCGAAGTGAAGACGGAAAAATTGTTGGTGGCGGCTTTGAGACTACAGAAATGATCCGTGCGGGTAGTTCAGTGAATGTCATGGTGCCGATAGCCTATCTGGGTTCAACCGATAACTTGAGCATCACTGCCTTCGCAACCTTAACCAACGGTGTTGAATTTGGACAATAATGAGGAGAGAGAAATAAATGAAATTACATCCAGGTTTACGCAGGTTCATCCCAACCATCATTGAACCCCTTAGCCCGGTTCCAGCTGATATTGAAATCGCTCAGGCCGCGGAGCTCAAACCAATCACTCAGGTCGCTGAGGAGATGGGTCTGCGCCCCGATGAACTGGAGCTTTACGGTGAGCACAAAGCCAAGATCAAGCTGAGCGTTTTGGATCGATTGGCTGACGCGCCTGACGGTAAATATGTTAATGTAACTGCCATTACGCCGACGCCACTGGGTGAAGGCAAGACGACCACAACAGTTGGCCTGAGCCAGGCTCTTGGCGCGCATCTCGGACGAAACGTCATCACCTGTATTCGCCAACCATCGCAGGGACCCACCTTTGGGATCAAGGGCGGTGCGGCTGGAGGCGGCTATTCGCAAGTCATCCCGATGGAAGATTTCAACCTGCACCTGACCGGTGATATTCACGCGATCACGGCAGCCAACAACCTTCTGGCGGCCGCGATCGATACGCGTATGTTCCACGAAGCCAGCCAGAGCGATAAGGCGCTTTTCAATCGCCTTTGTCCAAAAGATAAAAAAGGCAAACGCCATTTCGCACGCGGGATGCAGGGACGCCTGAAGAAACTGGGCATCACCGAAACGGACCCGGATCTGCTGACCGAGGAACAGCAAGCGAAATTTGCCCGCCTTGATATTGACCCCGCAACCATCACCTGGCGCCGGGCCGTTGATGTCAATGACCGCATGCTGCGTGGCATCACGGTTGGGCAGGGTGCTCAGGAAAACTTTGAGCTGCAAACTAATTATTACATCAGCGTTGCCAGTGAATTAATGGCGATCCTGGCGCTGGCGACCAGTCTGGAAGATATGCGCGAGCGCATAGCAAGGATCGTTATTGGTCAAGATCGGGCAGGTGAGCCGGTAACCGCGGATGATCTTGGCATTGCCGGTGCGCTGACGGTGCTGATGAAAGACACTATCAAGCCAACGCTGATGCAAACGCTGGAAGGCACGCCGGTTTTGGTTCATGCCGGGCCCTTTGCCAATATCGCCCACGGCAACAGCTCGATCATGGCAGACAAGATCGCGCTGAAACTGGCAGATTTTGTCGTCACCGAGAGCGGTTTTGGCGCTGATATGGGCATGGAGAAGTTCTTTGACATCAAATGCCGATATTCCGGCAACAAACCGGACGTGGTCGTGCTGGTCACGACCGTTCGGGCTTTAAAAATGCACGGCGGTGGGCCGAAGGTAACGGCTGGCGCGCCGCTTGCGCCTGAGTATGTTGACGAAAACCTCGAGCTGGTGGAAAAAGGCGCTGGCAATATGCTGGCGCACGCAGAGATCGCGCGAAAATTTGGCGTTCCGGTGGTTGTGGCGGTCAATCGCTTCCCGACCGATACGGACGCGGAGCTTGAACTGGTGCGAAAGATCGCGCTTGGGCATCCAGCGATCGTGGACGCGGTCGTCGCGGATCATTTCAGCCAGGGCGGCAAAGGCGCGGTCGCTTTGGCAGAAGCTGTTGTGAAGGCTTCGGAACTTCCGACTGATTTCCGCTTCCTGTATCCACTCGAGTATTCGATCAAGGAAAAGATCGAAACCATCGCGCGGGAAGTTTATGGCGCGGATGGGGTTGATTACACCCCGCTGGCTGAGGAGCGAATTGCTGAATACACACGGCTTGGCTACGACCGCCTGCCGATCTGTATGGCCAAGACGCATCTGAGCCTTAGCCATGATCCGGAGTTGAAGGGTGTTCCCAAAGGCTTCCGAATCCCGATCCGTGATATCAGCGCTTCGGTAGGAGCCGGCTTCGTTTACCCGCTTTTGGGGACGATGAGCACCATGCCTGGTCTGCCTACCCGACCTGCCTATTATGATATCGATATCGATTTTGAGACCGGGAAGATACTGGGGTTGAGTTAATTTATAAAAGCATAATACAGGCCAATACTTCTATGGCAATACGAAAAACGTCTCTGTTTCAGGGACGTTTTTTTATCTGAAAAGGTTTTGTGTTTATTAACAATTTTCGCGAACCCATTCAGGCCTGATTCGCGGTCATGTTGGCTTGTTCAACTGCTCTTTTGTGCATCAGGTGGATGCCGATGTGACCAATCCCGAGGATTATGATGGAAATACCGAGAAAGATGTTCCTGCCATAGATCGCCAAAAGGAAAAATGCCAAAACAGGCAGTGTGGCGAGGGAGACAGGGACGCCGAGGAAGCTGCTGTAAAAGTCCCGCATTGTTTTTTCGCTCCTGAAATAGCGGATCCAACTGAGCTCATAAAGCAGCATCAAAACAAATGCTGCCACCAGCCACCAGGACCAGTTTGACCAGGGCTTAAGATTAAAGTCAGAAAAGATGAGCGCCGTGCAGGTCACCAAAACCTGACCGATCCTCTCGAAGGCGAAAAGCACTTTGTTTTCATTTTTGACGTATTTTTCATAATCCTTTGGCTGATTTCTGGTCCAAATGAGGTTCGGAATTGTCAGCATGGAAAGAAAGATCAGACCTACGTACGAAAAGCCAAAATTCATGTTTTATCCTGTCAATTCTCTTTATTTAACAACTTGATCCACTTCTTCTGTCTGTGAGCGTAAAAGCAGTTTGCCCAAAGCGATACAAAAAAAGTCTTCCAGCCCGCGTTGATCTCGACAATATCCGTATAGCGGCATTTTCCGTCGGGCATTTCCTCGAGGATGATCTCATGGTTCCAGACGGGGACAAACTTATTTGCTTCGTGGGTGTACATGCCTTCTTCGAGACTGAAGCGGATGACATTGATTGTATGAATACCGAGGGGAATAAACCCGAAAAGGCGAAAATGAAAGCAGGAAGTGCTGCCTGGCTCCCATTTCATATCATCCTTACCGTCCACGGGTGTGAATGTCGCGCATGGATATGCCACGTGCCGCAGCGTTTTCAATTCCAGAAGGCGACGAAAAACCTCATTTTTATCTGCGGGGAAAATGCTTGTCTTTCTTACAGTTTTCAATTCCGATATCCTTAGAACTCTGCGCCTGGTGATTTGAACGACCTGCTCATTATTTCTATTTTATCATTCCAAAACCCTTGGTTTTTCATTTAAGGCATTCCTGTCCAAGCTGGAGAAGGGTTGGGATGTTGAATAAGAGAGGGATGTTGAATAAGAGAGGGATGTGTTAATAAATGTACGGATGAGGACAAGCCCCATCCGTCCAATGGTATTCAGGAAATGCGCATGGATCTAAAGCTGCTTGTAGCGTTCGATCTGTGGGGCGATCTGGGCGAGGGAGGCGACCCAGAAGGCTTTGGTGCGGATGTCGATGCCGAAACGGGCGGCAAGGTCTGCGGCGGAAGCTTCGCCAGTGCTCGCCAGGAGGGCTTTGTAGTCTTCGACAAAGGCAGCGCCCTTTTCCTGATAGATCGCGTACAAGCCCTTGGCGAAGAGGTTGCCAAAAGCATAGGGGTAATTATAGAAGGAAATGCCAGTGCTGTAATAGTGCGGCTTCCAGGTCCAGGCGAATTTGTTCATCACCTCAGGGTCGATGCCGTCGCCATAGCTATCGCGCTGCGCCTGGAGCATGATCTCGCTGATCTCGTCAGCGGAGAGAGTGGCACTCTTGCGGCGTTCAAAGACCTCGTGTTCGAAAAGGAAACGCGAATAGATATCAACAATCGTCTGGGCGTCGCTGGAAATAGAAGTTTCAAGAACGGCGAGTTCGGTGGCGGGGTCATCGATCTGTTTAAGCAAGGCGTTAAAGACGATCGTTTCGCACATGATCGAGGCGGTTTCTGCCAGGGTCATTGGCGTTTGCGTTTGCAAGGGGTTTTTGTTTGCCTGGAAAGCGCAGTAATTGTGCCAGCCGTGCCCAAGTTCGTGTGCGAGGGTCATGACCTGGTCAAAAGAACCGTCAAAGTTGGACATGATGCGGCTTTCTTTGGTGCCTTCAACTCCCATGCAATAGGCACCGCCGCGTTTGCCGGGGCGTTGGAGTGCGTCGATCCAGTTTTTCTCAAAGGCGTTTTGGGCGAAATCTGCCATTTCCTGAGAGAAACTGCCGTAATTGGTCAGGATAAGCTCTTTGGCTTCTTCAAAGGTATAGGTCTTGTCAACGCTGCCAACGGGCGCGAAAAGACTCCACCAGGGCAGTTTTTCCGTGCCAAGCAGTTTGGCTTTGGTGCGGAAATAATCACGGAACATGGGCAAGGCGTCCTTGATCGCCTCGATCATTGCCTCCAGGGTCGCGCGGTCGATGCGTGCCATATCGAGGGAAGAGTGCAGGCAGTCCTCGCGCCCACGTTTGCGGTCAAGCGTGTTGACCTCACCCTTGACGCCGTTCAGACAGGCAGCCAGGGCTTCTTTCATCTCTTCAAAGGTTGCCATTTCGAGCTTGTAGGCGCGCTCGCGAACATCGGCTGAAGGATGGCTGCGCAGGTTGATCAGGGCAGGCAGGGGCAGGGTCTGCAATTTGCCGTCAAGTTCAAACTGAACGTCTTTTTGAGAGGTGAGGGTGCCCTGCAGGTTGCCCCAGGCGGAGCCGCCCGAAAGGGAAAGCTCATTGGCGAGTTCCTCTTCGGCTTCACTCATCTGATACTGGCTTTGCTCGGCGTATTCACGCAGGATGAAAGCGTGTTCGCGCGCGGAACCGGGCAGCTCAAGCGCTGCTGGCAGTTGATCAGCGATCTTGCCTAGCCAGGCGACAATGCGCGTGTTGAGGTTCTGAAGGGGCAGGAGTCCGATGTGGAATTTTGACTGGAGCTGCTCGGCAGCTTTGTCAAAGGAATCGGTGCTGGTAATGGCGTAAAGGTAAGAGCCGATCGTGCTGGCTTTGACAAGCAGAGCATTCAAGCTGTCAACCAATTGACTCAATAGGTTGCTGAGCTTTTCCGCGGCAGCAGGGGCGTCCTGAAGTGGTAAAAGTTCGCTTTCAAAAAAAGCAGTTAAGCTCGCGACGTCGTCCTGCACAGCGGCAAGGTCTTGTTTTAGTTGTGGGTCATCGAGGCTTTTGTAAATATTGCTGAGATCCCAGCGGGGAATATTTTCGGTCATATGCCCTCCTTTGTGGCTTTTTTATCATTATACACAGGTGGGCTAAAGCCTTGTAAGATTCAAGCAAATTTTCAGTATTGAAGCAAAAAAATAGGTGATTCTGTAAAAAGAACTCTATTAATCAGACGGATTCGGATATTCACACAAAAACGATTGTATTTTCTTCATTATCTAAATGAAATCTTAATAACTTTATGTATAATTTTGAAATTCATGGACAGATTTCCATGAATTTGCATCCCTTTTTACTGTTGTTTTTCGTACTACAATTTATTTAAGGAGAACTAATGTCACACAAAAAAGTATTTATCGTTTTTTTCCTTATCCTGATGCTCTTAGCCAGCGTCGCCAGCCCCGTTGTGGCTGATCCACCCGAAACCGCCCGTATTTGGGTTAGTTATAAAGAAGGTACAGGACTGTCCGTGATGAAAATGTTGAGCGGAAATGGCGCTAAAGTCCACTATGACTTTCCTGAACTGGGCGCTTATGTCGTAAGCGTACCTACGGCTGCCCTCAATGGCATTCTCAATAATCCATTTGTTCTTGATGTTGAGGAAGACGCCTTGCGTTATCCGATCCAAAGCATGGAATCTCAGGTAACCAGCCAGGCTTACTCTGTGTTGGAACAAACCGGACAAGTTGTTCCTTACGGCATTGATCTGGTCCAGGCTCGCGATGTATGGGATGCAAATCGCGATGGCGTCGTCGATGCTGGTGCCCCAACCGGAGCGAATCGTACTCTTTGTATCATTGACTCAGGTTACTATCAGGGTCACGAAGACCTGCCCAACGCAGTCGGCGGCTATTCACAGGTTGATGACGATTGGTCGCGCGATGGCAACGGTCACGGCTCGCACGTTGGCGGTACCATTACTGCCGAAAACAACCCTTATGGTGTTGTCGGTGTGACCCCTGGAACGGTCAATCTTTACATCGTTAAATTCTTCAACGACGCAGGACAGGCAACATACGCTTCCAACCTGGTGGATGCTCTCAGCCGTTGTCGGAATGCTGGCGCGAATGTGGTCAGCATGAGCCTGGGAGGCTCAAGGTATGTTCGTGCGGAAAACACCGCATTCCAGAATGCTTACAATGCTGGTGTGCTCAGTATCGCGGCAGCTGGAAATGACGGTAATACCACGCTTTCCTATCCGGCTTCATATGCCTCGGTCATGTCTGTGGCTGCGGTAGATTCCAACAAGAACTGGGCAAGTTTTTCTCAATATAACAGCGCAGTCGAAATTGCGGCGCCGGGTGTCAGTGTGTTGTCAACTGTTCCCTATCTGGATACCAACAAAGTGACTGTGAGCGGCGTTGAATATAGCGGTGGACATCTCGAATATTCTGCCCGCGGTACCGCCAGCGGCGCTTTGGTTGATGGTGGACTTTGTGGAACCACTGGTTCATGGAGCGGCAAAGTTGTTCTGTGCCAGCGTGGAGAGTATGACTTCTTCACAAAAGTCAATAATGTTAAAAACAGCGGCGGCGTTGCAGCCATAGTTTACAACAACGTGCCAGGCGATTTCGGGGGAACTCTGGGTGATGGCAATAGCTCTTCCATCATCGGTGTTTCACTTAGCCAGGAAGCTGGACAATTCTTGGTTGCCAATAGATTAGGTCAGACAGCCACTGTTTCCAGTTCCTTTACTCAACCAGCCAGCGGCTATGAGTATTATGACGGTACTTCCATGGCGACTCCTCACGTGTCCGCGGTCGCAGCCCTGGTTTGGAGCGCGGCACCAAATAAGACCAACGTAGAAATCCGTGAGGCATTGACCTCAACAGCTCTTGATCTTGGCACACCTGGTCGCGATGTTTATTATGGTTTTGGTTTGGTGCAAGCCAAAGCGGCTGTTGATTTTCTTGTCGGCACAACTCCGCCTATTGAAAATACAGCCCCTACGCTGGCGATCAGCAGCCCTGCCAATAACAGCAGCTTCACAGTCGGCGACCCGATCACCTTTACAGCCAGTGCCAGCGATGCCGAAGATGGCAATCTGAGCAGCTCGATCGTCTGGAAACTGAACGGCAATGTTCTGTATAATGGCGCATCTTTCACCAAATCTGACTTACCGGCAGGAACTCATACGCTCGAAGTCAGTGTTGTCGACAGCGGCGGTTTGACCGCCAGCCAACAGGTCACGGTAAATGTTACCGAACCAAGTGCTACTCAAGCCCTCTCAGCGACGATTACCACCAATGCTACCAGCTATGTTGACAAAGCTCGTGTCTATGGCACTGTAACGGTTGTTGATCAAAATGGTGCTCCTGTGGCATCAGCCAGTGTCAGTGTTTTGCTCACAACAGCAAATGGCACCAGAACCACCTTTAATGGAACAACTGGCACAAATGGAGTTTATACCTTTAGCTACCGAATTAATGCCCGCAAGACTGGTTATGGCACCTACCATCTTGAAGCAACAGTAACCAAGGATGGTTATCTACCCGCAACTGCAAGTACAAGCCTCTTGGTTAGATAAAATTGCAAAAATCAGGGGAAACTGCCGGCTCTATGGCCGGCAGTTTCAATTATTCTTTTTTATACCGATGATTAGTTGTTATTAAAGAATTCAATCGCAGCGTCCAACTGAGGGTCAATGCCGGCATCATAATCTTCCTGGGTAAATTCGACAACGATGTCAGGCGTGAGACCGATTTTGTGGATCTGGTGTTCGTTGGGGGTGATCCAGCGCGCGATTGTGATCCGAACGCCTCCATCTTCAGTTCGCAGGGGAATCCAATTCTGGACGGAGCCTTTCCCGTAACTGGTCACGCCGATCAAAGTCCCGCGACCATAATCCTGAATCGCTCCAGCGGTAATTTCGGAAGCCGAAGCCGTA
>Ga0255344_1005027_pt1 | contig 12975 bp, 13 predicted proteins | sample wastewater_treat_5_FD_192414 | JGI IMG/M metagenome (GOLD analysis project Ga0255344, IMG submission 192414) | Wastewater microbial communities from Lulu Island WWTP, Vancouver, Canada - plant18 | ecosystem: Engineered > WWTP > Wastewater > Unclassified | place: Canada: Vancouver, British... | reverse complement strand
TTTCTTCATTAGGCTCTCAACTAAATCACCAAGAGTTCCGGTAATAACTACAATCAAGGCTATTACAGCCCAATCGATCGAGCTGAATTCTGTGAAAAAGTGTGCTAAAATTTGTGATGCTGCTGTGGTTAATATCAACGCACCAATAAATCCTTCCCACGATTTTTTAGGGGATATACGTTCGAATAGTCGTCGTTTTCCTATCGACATCCCAACTAAGTATGCAAATGTGTCGCTGCTCCATTGTAAAACAAAATAACCTATTACAATGTTGCTGTTGTAGTTGATATGTAATGATGCAACTTTGTTTAATAATACAAACGGAATCACTGCATATACTATTCCTAATATCGTTATCGCAATATTTCCAAAAGGATCTTGTTTCTTTCGATATAATTCAGCGAAAAATAATATCCCGAACAAAGGATAAATGATCGACAAATAGGATGGAGGTAGGCTGTTGAAACTCACTGCCGATGCTACTATGTAAGTTACAGCTCCTACAAATAAACCTAGGTTTACATTAGGCTCTCGGTTTTCAGTTTTAATTAATTTATAAAACTCATCAAGTCCCAATAATGAGATGACTAAAAAGAGTACCTGAAATGAAATTTGTCCGAAGAGTATCGACCCTATCAGCACAGTAATGAAAAGTATTCCGGTAATGGTTCTTTGCCAAAAATTACTCACATCAAATCGTTTTCGGTTAGTATTAATTGAGCTTTTGTTGCATTTTCTTCAATAACATATAATTCTGCTTCGCCGAAAATGTAAGATGAATCTTTTTTGTCGATTACAAACGCATCGATGTTTTCTTCTGCTAAAATAGATTTCGCAAATTCTATTTCGTGCGGTTTGTTGGTCGTGTATATTTTGATCCAGTTAGGTTCCATAATGGTTAAACCGTTGCTCGATCGTCAATCATAAATACATATAACTGCACCGGACCATGAGCACCTATCACTAATTCTCCTTCAATATCTGCTGTTCGTCCTGGGCCAGTTACTATCGTTATCGACGACGGCAACTTAGCATATTTATGTCGAAGCCAATTCATCGCATCTTTTAAGTCGAGCGCCATCTGACTTGCTCTAGCTAACACAATATGAATAGGGGCATACGCCGGTACCGATCGTGTTTGTTCTTTTGATGTAAGTAAGATACTTCCTGTTCGTGATATCGCACATTCACAAGTTGATATTGCTACTTCCATCTTATCAATGTCTTCTGTTAAAACATGATGAGGTAACTCACATTCCGTAAGTAAATTCGAGAGTCCGTCTTCTACACAAACTATGTTTTTCCAGAGGTATTGCATTCCTAAATCAACAACTCCTTCGGCAAATTCTAATTCTGATTCTACCAAAAAAAACTTTCCACCTACAGCAGTAAGCTTATCGGCAAAGACTAATACCGGGTCTTCGTCTGTTTGTGCGAAAACCGGTGTGTCAAAGTCGAGCTTAGGGTACGGATTAGGGTTTTTCGTTAGCAGAGCAGCCCTAATTTTTTTCAATACCTTTTCACGTGTGGTACTCTCATCCATTGCTTATGCTTCGGTTGATGGTGTTGTGGTTGCAATTTCAGGCTCAGTTGTAACATCGACTGCTTTGGTTTCAGAAATTTCTTCTTTATCCCATTTTCTCTTGCCGAATATACGCTCTAAGTCTTCTTTAAAAATTACTTCTTTTTCAAGTAGTGTCGACGCTAACTGATCTAATGCTCCGCGATTGTTTTTCAATATTTCAATCGTACGGTGATATGCTTCGTCAATCATTTTCTTTACTTCATTGTCGATTAACTCCGCGGTTTTTTCACTGTATGGTTTCGAGAAGCTGTAGTCTGAGTTACCCGATGAATCGTAATAACTAATGTTACCTAATTTGTCGTTTAGTCCGAAAATTGATACCGATGCATAAGCTTGCTTCGTTACTTTTTCGAGGTCACTTAATGCTCCTGTCGAAATTTTTCCGAATGTCACATATTCTGCAGCTCGTCCGCCTAATGCCGCACATAGCTCATCCATGATTTGCTCTGTGGTTGTTAGCTGACGTTCTTCCGGTAAATACCATGCAGCTCCTAATGAGTTTCCTCGTGGTACTATCGTTACTTTCACTAGTGGTGCTGTATGTTCTAATAACCAACTTACCGCAGCATGTCCCGATTCGTGATAGGCAATTACACGCTTTTCTTCGAGTGATATAATTTTATTTTTCTTTTCTAGTCCTCCAACAATACGGTCAACAGCATCTAAAAAGTCTTGGTGACTAATCGATGTTTTATTTCGTCTTGCTGCAATCAATGCCGCTTCGTTACAAAGATTCGCAATATCAGCTCCCGAGAATCCCGGTGTTTGCTTCGCTAGGAAATCAAGGTCTAAACCAACATCTAATTTCAATGGCTTAGAGTGTACTTTGAAGATTTCTTTTCTTCCGTTTAAGTCAGGAAGTTCTACGTATATCTGACGGTCAAAACGACCCGGACGTAATAATGCACGATCTAAAATATCAGCACGGTTAGTCGCTGCAAGGATAATTACTCCTGAGTTGCTTCCGAATCCGTCCATTTCAGTTAATAACTGATTCAACGTTGATTCTCTTTCGTCGTTAGCACTGAATGATGGCTGCTTTCCACGAGCTCGTCCTATCGCATCTATCTCGTCAATAAAGATAATACTCGGCGCTTTTTCTTTCGCTTGGCGGAATAAGTCACGTACACGTGATGCTCCAACTCCTACAAACATTTCTACGAAATCAGATCCCGATAGCGAGAAGAATGGTACTTGCGCTTCTCCTGCAACTGCTTTTGCAAGCAAGGTTTTACCTGTCCCCGGAGGGCCAACTAATAGTGCTCCTCTCGGAATTTTACCTCCTAGCTGAGTGTATTTCTTCGGATTTTTAAGGAAGTCAACGATCTCCATTACTTCCACTTTCGCTTCTTCTAATCCCGCAACATCGTTGAATGTTACTTTCACATGAAGGTCTTTGTCGAATAGTGTTGCTTTCGATTTTCCAATATTGAAAATCTGACTGCCACCACCACCTGATCCCATTCTGCGAATGATGAAAAAGTATAAGAATGCAACTAGTAGGAAAGGGAATATCCATCCTAAAATCCAATCCCAATAACTGTGTGCGTTATTGTCGTAAAATAGATTTACTCGGTTTTCTTCTGGGATGTCTTTTTGTATCGCGTTTAGTTCGTTCTCAAATGCACCTGCATCGCCAATGGCAAATGAATAATGCGGACCTTCATTTACTCCGTTTCCAAACGATTTGTTGGCAACGTTTTTAAAGTCCGGTTTCACTAACGAATCTTTCTTGATGTAAACGTTAATAAGGTCTTTGTTTACGATGGTTACTTTTTCTACATAACCCGCTTTAACCCAACCGTAGAATTTGTTTCTCGAAATTTCTCGTGGGTGTCCTCCGAAATCAAACATGCTGATACCGATAATTACGAGTATCACCAATGCATAAACCCAATAAAAGTTGAAGTTGAACTTCGGTGCTTTCGGGTCTTTAGGGAAATTGTTAAAGGAAGGCTTCTTTTTTTCCTCTTGTTGTTGTTCTGACATGATATATTCTTACTCTTAGTAAGCTGTATTGTAAACGAATTGAATGGACTTGTATTTTAACAAAGAATCAAATGTTTAGTTAATCGTTGATTTCTCTGATTTGAGCATCAGCCCATAGTCGCTCAATTCCGTAATATTCTCTTTGTTCTTGCTGAAAGATATGAACTACGACGCTAATATAGTCGATTAATATCCATTGGGCGTTTTGTTTCCCTTCTATATGATAAGGATTTTCTCCGGTTTCTTTTTCTACCGTCTCTTCTACCGATCGGGTTAACCCTTCTACTTGCGTTGAGGAGTCGCCATGGCATACAATAAATTTATCGGCAACTGCGCCACCTAGCGCTTCTAAATCTAAAATCACAATGTTTCGGGCTTTCTTTTCTTGAAGTCCCCTGATTATTGCGTCGGTAAGTAGGTCTTTAACAGGTTCTTTAACTGTTTTTGCTGCACGGGCTGTTTTTGCCATTCAGTATTCTTAAATTTGTTGTTGCAAAAGTATAGATTTTTAACGGCTTCACGTGAACCTTGTTACACTCAATTCGGTAGATTCTACAAATAGTTTCGCACAGCGGATGCTGGCTAACGATTCTGCGCCCGATTCTACTGTCATCTTGGCGCTCGAACAAACTGCAGGTAAAGGTCAACGAGGAAACCTATGGGAGAGTCGTACGAACCTGGGATTATATTGTTCAATTATTTTTAAGCCCGCCGATTTACAGGTAGCTTCTCAGTTTTTGTTTAATAAGGCTGTGGCCGTGGCCGTGGCTTCTTTTCTCGAAGATCGTTTGGATAAAAAGGTGCAGATAAAATGGCCGAATGACATTTTGGTGGAGGGTCGAAAAATAGCGGGATTATTAATCGAAAATAGTTTGCGCGGCGATCGTATTGCGGCTATAATCAGCGGAATAGGAATTAATTTGAACCAAATTGCTTTTCCCGATTCTTTCGAAACTCAACCTACTTCTATGAAAATTGAATCAGGTTTAGAGTTCGATCCGAATACCGAAGTACGTGAACTTTTTCGTTATGTTTTTAACGCTTACCAACAGTTTTTAATGATGGAGGAGGAGCGGATAAATTCAGCGTATCATCACTTTTTATACGGATTAAATACCCCACATTCGTTTATCCGAGAGGGAGCTGTGTTTAAAGCCGAATTACTCGAAGTCCGAAACGATGGTTCCGCAGTGCTGCTTTTCAACGGATTACCTATGGTGGTTCATCACCCCGTTGTTCGTTTTTTTGCTGTGGGCAATTAAACCGCTAATTGCTCGTAACGATGCACCAATAAATTTAAAAAGTTGGTTAATGGCTTCTCTGCCATCATTTTAAACAAGGGATTTAAATCAGCATCGAAAAATAATTGCAATTTCGTGCTGCTTTCAGTAACCGCCGTCATTTCACATATTAAGCTAAAATCGAATGGCCCTTTGCCATTCTTTAACATAATAATCTTACTGTCAGGAGTCTTTTCACCGTAGGCTAATCCCATCGATGCCATTCCTTTAATGTCGAAATGACAAGTAGGGCCGTCCGTAACAAAGTTTTCCACTTGCTCCGGCATTAATGTCCCGATATTTTTAAAATCACATAAAAATTCAAACACTTCTTTGGCCGGTTTTGCCAATGTAACTATATCACTTTCAATGCGGGTCATAGTATGAGGATATTATTTTTTCCAGGTGTCGGGGTGTTTCCTCCAATCCTGTAATACGGGTAAATCTTGCTTTTTAACGTATCCCGTTGCTACGGCTTGTTTTATTAATACGTCGTAGTTGCTTAATGAGTAAAAGGGACAACCAGCTTTTCTGAAGGAGTCACTAGCCGCTTCGAATCCGTATGAAAATATTGATACTAAGCCTTTTACAATAACGCCATTCTTGCGTAATTCTTCAACAGCCTTTAAACTGCTTCCTCCGGTCGATACTAAATCTTCGATTACTACCGCCGATAAATTAGGTTGAACTTCTCCTTCGATCGTGTTTTGTCGACCATGATCTTTAGCCGATGAACGAACGTAAACGAATGGTAGTCCCATGGCTTCCGAAACCAACGCACCTTGTGCGATGGCTGCAGTGGCTACTCCGGCAATAAGGTCTGGGCGACCAAATTTGTCTTCAATCAACTTTACGAGTTCCTGGCGAATAAACGTTCTTACCCTAGGATACGATAATGAAATTCGATTATCGCAGTAAATAGGAGAGTTCCATCCACTGGCCCAAACGAATGGTTGTTCCGGCTGCAATTTAATGGCTTTGATTTGCAGCAAGAATTCGGCTACTTTTGACGCTGTATCATCTTGCATAGTTTACAAACCTACACGTTTTTGGGAAATGTAACAAAAAAGGATGATTTATATCTGAAAAAAAGCCATGTATAAAGTCTACGTTAACGACCGATTAGTGAAATTTTTACCTGCTAAAGACTCAATTAGCGGAGCAGAAATGGTATTTCGTTTAAGAGGTGATGAGTCTGTTGATGATTTGAAGCAATTAATCGGTTCGTTTGAGGCGAATACTTTGTTGCCCGAGTTGTTCCTGCAATCGGCAGATATTGACCGTACATGGAAAACATTTACTTCAGGCTATCAAATTATGGAGGCTGCTGGCGGAATTGTTGTAAATAATGAACATTCTCTTTTAATGATTTTTCGAAATGGTAAATGGGATCTTCCTAAAGGAAAAATTGAAGAGGGCGAAGAGCCCGATACCGCAGCTATTCGTGAGGTGTTTGAAGAGTGTGGAGTGGGGATGTTGAATTTGCTTAAACAAGTGTCGACTACTTTCCATACTTACCCTTACAAGGATATTAAAGTATTGAAGAAAACGTATTGGTTTTTAATGGAGTCGAATGATACCAACCGTCCTGTTCCTCAATTGGAAGAAGGAATAACCGATGTGCGTTGGATGACAAAAGGAATGGTGAAAGAGGCAATGATAAACACTTATGCTTCTATTGCCGACTTGTTGAAGGAGCAAGTTTTAGATGCTCCCAACCGATTTTTAGGATAATTAAATAATTCGCTTTATGAGTCGCAGATTATGCGAATAGCGCTTTGTATCGACGTTGAAAATTCCTTGATGATCGATATTGTCGATTCTTACTTTCCCTGAGGCATGGATAATTCTATTCTTCGTGGTGAGAATTCCTACATGGATAATCTTCCCTTCTTCATTATCAAAAAAGGCTAAGTCGCCGGGTTGCGTCTCGTCGAGCAAATGAATGGTTTGCCCTTGCTCTGCTTGCATCCAAGCATCTCGTTTCAAAGGAATTCCGCTTAGTTTATAAACCATCTGTGTGAATCCCGAGCAATCGATGCCGAAGGGCGATCTTCCTCCCCATAAATAAGGGGCATTTAAATACATAAATGCATTTTCGATCAATACTTTCGTTCCAATAATTGTTTCAGGTTGTTTGGCATTTCCTTCAAAGGTATAATCTATTCCTCCTAAGCGACAAGAACCTGAGCGAAACCAAGGAAGTGTACTTCCTAATACCAATGAAAAAATGGATTGATGGTTAACTAATATTTGAACTAAGTCGTACGACAAAAATGAATTGCTTCGCTGAAGTTCGTTGTACTCGGGTAGTCCTATGCTGAGTTGTTGCGAACGATGAATCCACCCTTCGTAATCATCATACGAAACTTTTATTTTAATCCACTCTTGTTGCTGTTCAAGAACGTGAAAACTCTCTCCAAATAGAAGTTGAGTAACCTGCTCACTTCGGTGAGCAGGTTCTATCCTAACAGGAACAATACTTAGATTACAAATCCCGTATGCCACAGCGTTTTTGTTAAATCATTTCAATTACAATCGCAGATGCTCCGCCGCCGCCATTGCAAATTCCGGCAGCTCCGATTTTTCCACCACGTTGCTTCAATACACTCATTAACGTTACAACAATACGAGCACCTGAACATCCTAATGGGTGTCCGATAGCTACTGCACCACCGTTTACGTTAACTTTATTTCCATCTAATTTCATCTCTTGATTGTTCGCTAATGCAACAACTGAAAATGCTTCGTTGATTTCGAAAAAGTCGATGTCGTTTAATGATATTCCTGCTTTTTCTGCTGCACGAGGTAGTGCTTTCGAAGGAGCAGTGGTGAACCACTCAGGAGCTTGTTGCGCATCTGCAAATGATCTGATTTTTGCAATCGGCTTAATTCCTAATGCTTCAGCTTTTTCTTTGCTCATTAATACTACTGCCGCTGCTCCGTCGTTAAGTGTACTTGCATTTGCTGCAGTCACCGTTCCGTCTTTCACGAACACCGGACGTAATCCCGGAAGTTTAGCGAAGTCTACTTTTTTGTATTCTTCGTCTTCTGAAATAACAATCGGGTCTTTGCCTTTTACAGGAATCGTTACCGGTGCGATTTCATCTTTAAATAATCCTTTTGCTCCTGCATCTTGTGCTCTTTTGTATGACTCAATAGCGAAGGCATCTTGGTCTTCACGGGTAATTTTACATTCTGTAGCACATAGTTCAGCGGCATTTCCCATATGGTAGTCTTTGTAAACATCCCATAAACCGTCTTTTACTAAGCCGTCGATCATTTGAGCGTGACCTAAACGATATCCGTTTCTTGCTTTGTCTAAATAGTAAGGAACTGCACTCATGTTTTCCATTCCTCCTGCAACTACTACGTCGTTTTCGCCTAACATAATGCTTTGCGCACCTAACATAATAGCTTTCATTCCCGATGCACAAACTTTGTTTACCGTTGTTCCAGGAGTTGTATTTGGAAGGCCTGCAAAAATAGAAGCCTGTGTTACCGGCGCCTGACCAACATTTGCTTGAAGAACATTTCCCATGTAAACTTCATTCACATCTTCCGGTTTGATGCCGGCTCTTTCAACAGCTGCTTTAATGGCAGTAGCTCCAAGTTGTGTAGCAGGTACCGATGATAATGATCCTCCGAAACTTCCGATAGGAGTACGGGCTGCAGAAACGATATATACTTCTTTCATTTTGTTGTTTTGTTTGTTCGTAATTACCGGCGCAAAGGTACGGTTTTATTGAGAATGAAGGTTTTAAGGGCTGTAGCTTTATCTTGCTGTTAGACAGTTTGTTATATTGCAATTGCCGACAAGCCTATTTGTAGCAGAGTCTGCAAAAGTTATTTGCTGCAAAAATCGAGTCTTCCCAATTGGATTTTCAGATTGATGTCGTTTGATGTTTTTAACGCTTTTTTTTGAAAAGATATCGGAATAATTCGGAATCTGATTCCGAATTATTCCGAGGTTTTTATTGTATTATTGGAGTTGAAAAGAGGACATATAGAAGTTTTCGTAATATTAATTATTCCTGTCGATAATTTATAGTTTATATTAATTTACAACGTAAAGCAACGAAATCGTTTTAGGTATTGTCAATTACCTTAGAAGTAGTAGAAAGTTAATTTGATGATATATTTATATCAGCACCATTTTCCTTTGAAGAAGGTCGATAAATTGAATGGTAAAAATAATTGTCATGAGCTATTTATTGCTGATTGGTCAAATTGAAATCTTGTAGCAATGTCAAATAAATTTTGACTTGTTGATATAAAACAAAATTTAAAATGAAAAAAAGTAAATTATCCTTAATTATTTTTCTCACAATTCTTTTTACTTATAATTCTTGTAAAAAGGATGATGTAACGGATACTAATTCATCTTCAAATAGTAGTCAGTATTTTGGCAATGTTGTAAGTATAACGGCTAAAGGTCGAGTGATTGATGCTAACGGAAATTCAGTGGCGGGTGCTATAGTGAAGGGTGGATCAAGTATAGATACAACAGATATAATGGGCGTTTTTCAATTAAGTAGTTTTTCTGCTAATGAAAATTTAGGTTGTGTTACTGTAGAAAAACCAGGATATTTTAAAGGTGTCCGGAGTTTCATTCCTAAGTCGGGAGGTAATGAGTTGCTTATTCAATTGCTCACAAAATCTAATAACGGATCAATTAATAGCGTTACTGGAGGAACAGTTACCACGCCGAGTATTAAATTGACCTTGCCGGCTAACGCTGTTCAATTAAATAATGCTGCTTACTCTGGAACAATAAATGTTGCGGTTAAACATATTAATCCAACTAGTGCAACTTTTTTTGAAGAGATGCCGGGAAGTTTAATTGGAGTGAAGGATAATGAAGTTTCTGTTTTAACTTCTTATGGAATGGTTGCAGTTGAGCTTACTGATAATGCAGGACAAAAATTGCAAATTGCTCCAGGTAAAACTGCTGAAGTTCGCTTTGAAGTCCCTGCAAGTTTGTTAAGTAGTGCTCCCGCTACTATCGATTTATGGTCGTTAGATGAAGTTAGTGGATATTGGAAAAATGAAGGGACTGCAACATTGGTAAACAATGAATATGTAGCACAAGTAAGCCATTTTTCGTTTTGGAATTGCGATTTCTCAATAAAGCAATTAGTATATATTTCCGGACAAATAGTTTTTAGTCAAAATCAACAACCGGTGGGTGGAGCGAAAGTATCAATTGGAAATTCAATTATTGGCATGAGATATGATTTTACCAATAGTCAAGGGCAATATAGTGGATTAATTCCTAAGGGAGAGGTTTTGGAGATTTCTGTTTCTTTTTATTGTGGGGGCACCTATTCAACGGGATTATATACAAATAATATTGGGCCTTTTTATACTTCTACCACATTAAATACAATTGGTATAACTCCTACATCATCAACGATGCTTTCAGGAACTGTAGTAGATTGCAATAACCAACCATTAGTTGATAGTTATATTGCAATTGATGGTCAATTATTATTTCCGAATAATGGAGTTTTTAATGCTTTTATTTGTAGTAATAGCATAACCGTAACCGCATATGGCCTAAATCCATGGATAGGAGAACAGCCTCAATTAATATCAATGGTAGGTGGTACTCAAAACGTTGTACTTACTGTTTGTGGTGGTGGAGCTCTTGGTTCAGTTACCGATATCGATGGAAATACGTACAATACAATTGAAATTGGCTCGCAAATTTGGATGCAAGAAAACCTTAAAACAACGCGTTATAAAAATGGAACAGTTATTCCTACAGGATTAAGTAATGTTGATTGGCAAAACACAACAAATGGTGCTTGTAGTGATTATAATAATGATACTGCGAATACTTCTGTTTATGGTAAATTGTATAATTGGTATGCCGTTGCTGATCCTGCAGGATTATGTCCTGCCGGTTGGCATGAACCCGAAGATTGGGAATGGAATGTGTTGGTTAAATATATTTATCCTGCAGCCGATACCAATTGCATTAGCTGTTCTCAAAGTGCTTTTGCCGGTGGAACGATGAAAGAAATTGGTCTTGCTCATTGGACTTTCCCAAATACAGGAGCCACTAATAATTCAGGTTTTACTTCTCTCCCAGGTGGACTTCGTAATGTCAATGGAGCGTATAATTCAATTGGTAATTATGGTAATTGGTGGAGTGCTAGTAGTTACTCTGCGACAGATGCTTATCAGCGTTTCCAACTTTACAATAATTCAAATATATATCGCTATCGCGATTTTAAATCAAATGGATATTCGGTGCGTTGTGTTAAAGATTAAATTGAAATTGTATTTTATTTACATCTCCACCCACATCTTTAAATTTCCGCCAAAGCCTTGCTGTATAATTCGCATTAAGGTTGATAAACGGATGTCACTAACATCGTTTTCGATGCGAGAAATATAGTTTTTAGTCGTGCCACATTTGCTAGCAAGCTCCGCTTGAGTCATTCCTTTTTCTTTGCGCATTTCTTGTAAAAGAACACCTAGTTTAAATGCTTCAAAGCCATTTTCGTATTCGTCACGTTTTTTACTTCCTTTTTTCCCGTACTGTTGGTCTAAGTGTGAGGAAAAAGATGTGAGTGTTTTATTTTTCAAGGTAATATTCAGATTTTAGTTTTTCAGCTAAGGTGATTTCTTTGTGAGGTGTTTTTTCAGTTTTTTTCTGAAATGCATTTAGTAGAATAATTAGATTTCCTTGATCGAAAAAACAGAAGATCCTGTATATGTCAGAATTGTATTCGACTCTTATTTCGTATAGTCCACTAGATCCTGTAATATATTTGAAGTATTTAGAAGGAACTCTTTCTAATGTTGAAACTAATTGAATTGTCCAATTGCATTTTTCTTTCGCCGCTTTATTTAATTTAGTAAAGAATTTTAGGTAATAATCTTTATAGTAATAAACTTCTCTCGTGTTTTTTAGGTTCATTAAATTCCGGTATAAAGTTATCTAATTAGGTAACATTTTGCAAATATTTTTTCGCTGTCAAAAATAGTAGCTCAAAGTGTTCTTGTTCTAAAAATAAGTACTTGTAATTGTTTAATTTACAGGATTATAGTGTAGTTTTAATTGGTGTTTTTTGATGTTTATGGATGCCCTATATTCTAAATTTATTCCTAATCCCAGCTATTCGTACTATAGTTTCCTTCATTTGATCGAAATTTTATTTTCCTTGGTCAGTTTTTACTCTTATTTATTGTCAATCAATTAATTGTTTCATGAAATTTATTCTTTTACTTCATGAAAAAACAGCGTCGATATTAACACAAATTCATCTTCGGATTTTTAAATTGTCGCTTTGAAGCACTTGGAGGCTTTGTAAATCAGTTTGATACACTATTTTCGGAACTTCAACTTTCGTGTTGATAAACCGCATATATTCACTATCTTTGCGCCATGAATACATTTCAGGCCCTCGGCCTTCAAGAAAGGCTGCTCAGGGCAATTGAGTCGCTGGGTTTTGTGGAACCAACACCTATCCAGCAAGAAGCTATCCCACAATTAATTAGTGAAAATCGTGATCTCATCGGACTGGCTCAAACCGGTACCGGAAAAACAGCTGCCTTCGGGTTGCCAATGTTAGAGAAAATCGATATGGGGAAAAATTATCCTCAGGCTTTAGTATTAGCACCAACACGTGAGTTGTGTGTACAGATTACTAAAGACCTTGTCAATTTCGGATCCAATTTGGATGGCTTTGCTACAGTTGCCGTATATGGTGGAGCAAACATTAGTGAGCAAATTCGCTCAATCAAAAGAGGTGTGCAAGTGGTTGTTGCCACACCGGGACGATTAATCGACTTGATTAATCGCAGAGCACTCGACCTAGGAAGGGTTGAGATAGTGGTATTAGATGAAGCAGATGAAATGCTGAACATGGGTTTTAAAGAGGATATCGATTTTATCCTTTCAAGTACTCCCGAGCATCGTAATACCTGGTTGTTTTCAGCAACAATGCCTCGTGAAGTTAGGCAGATTGCTGAGTCGTATATGTCGAATCCTATCGAGTTAAGCGTAGGAAAAAGAGAACAAGGAAATGAAAATATCGAACACGTTTATTACGTGGTTCGTGCAAAAGACCGTTACCTTGCTCTTAAGCGAATTGCAGATGCGAATCC
>Ga0255344_1005018_pt1 | contig 12988 bp, 13 predicted proteins | sample wastewater_treat_5_FD_192414 | JGI IMG/M metagenome (GOLD analysis project Ga0255344, IMG submission 192414) | Wastewater microbial communities from Lulu Island WWTP, Vancouver, Canada - plant18 | ecosystem: Engineered > WWTP > Wastewater > Unclassified | place: Canada: Vancouver, British... | reverse complement strand
TCAGACACATTAATAAAGAAAAAATCATCGGCGTCGTCCTCAATGACGTTAAATTTAAGACAAAAAATATGACTCAAAAGCATTTCGGCGCAAGATATCACTATTATGATTATCCTTATGCAAGGCACAATCCGGACCCACAGCCTGGAAGCAAGGCGGGCATGCTTTTCAAAGATTTGAAAATTTTTGCCAACAGAATGAAAAAGCCACAGGATAAATAGCCTGTACAACCGGCAGACGCTTCTACAAAATTTGTAGGCAACCTCCAAAAAAGCAAAGTTTTTATTGCGACACATATAGATAATGAAAATAATTATTCGGCAATAGAAATTTAACAAAATATTTTCACAATTATATTAAGGTCTTAAAAACAAAACCACCGGCTGTAAGCATTTTGAAGCCATAAGGCATGCTTCATGCTTTTAGTCATATCGAATTTGACCGATCAAATTCTAAAACATACAGGCAGGGATATAAAACATGAGCAGCTCAACGATGGGAACACACGAAAACTTAAGCGATAGCCGCTTAAACCTGGTAAACGTTGTGGTTCCCGAAGTAAAAGAGGATCACTCCTTTTTCAGCGAAACGCATTTCCGCCACATGCTGCGCGTGGAAAGAATGAGAACCGAGCGCTCAAAAACTCCTTTCATGCTTTTGCTTATCGATGCCTCGAGGCTGGTCGAAAAATATCGCTACGGCGATGACATAGATCTGGTAAAATCAGCGCTTTCCGCCTGCCTGCGGGAGACGGACGTGCGCGGCTGGTATCATACAGGCCGGACATTCGGCATTATCTTCACTGAAATACCCACAGACACGGAAAACTTTCTCGATGTCATCATTCAGAAGATTTACACCCGCTTTTGCAACCACCTCGACCCGGATATCATTAAAAATATCAGCATTTCTTTCCATTTATTTCCTGAAATAAACGGTTCTAAAATCATCGATGAAACATTCAACATCAACCTGTACCCCGACCTTACACAAAAAACCATCGGCCGGCGTCTTTCTCTGGCGGTGAAGAAATTTATCGATATTGCAGGCAGCCTCACCGGTCTGCTGATATTTTCACCCGTATTCCTGGCGATGGCCATCGCCATCAAAGCCACCTCCCCCGGGCCGGTCTTTTTTCGTCAGGACAGGGTCGGTTACAACGGCAAGGTCTTCTCCTTTTTAAAATTCCGCTCCATGAAAGTTGACAACGACAGCTCGGAGCATAGGGCCTACATTGCCAAATTCATTAATGATCAAAAAAACGCAGCGGTCGAGCCGGGTGTTTTCAAGCTGACCAACGATTCGCGCATCACACCTATCGGCAGTTTCATCCGCAAAACCAGCCTCGACGAACTGCCTCAACTGATCAACGTATTGAAAGGTGACATGTCGCTGGTCGGCCCCAGACCCCCAATTCCCTATGAATGCGAGCTTTACGACATCTGGCACCGCCGCCGCCTGCTTTCCTGCAGGCCGGGCATCACCGGACTTTGGCAGGTAGTCGGCCGCAGCCGCACAACCTTTGATGAAATGGTCCGCCTCGACCTGAAATATATACGCGAGTGGAGCCTGTGGCTGGACATCAAGATACTTTTAAAGACACCGAAAGCCGTTCTGGGCGGCTCCGGTGCAATGTAAATAAAACAACGATCTGCAAATGAAAATTTGCGGCTTTTTCGGGCAGACAGTACACCTTCATAAAACGGCGGCTGTGAAAATTCCTGGACAAGCCCCTGCAAATAAAAACATTCCCGCTTTATGCCGGAAAAGAATAAATGGAGGTAATTTATCAAATGATTCGCATCGGTGTAATTGGTTACGGTTACTGGGGTCCGAACATCGTCCGCAATTTCAGCTCGGCCAACGGTTCCAAAGTGGCGATGGTCTGCGACATGAACATTGAGACATTGAAAAACAAAGTGCAAAAAGCCTACCCGCACGTCAAGACGACAACAAACCCTGACGAGCTGATCAAAGACCCGGAAGTGGACGCGGTGGCTATCGTCACCCCGGTATTCACACACTTTGAACTGGGTAAAAAAGCACTGGAGGCGGGCAAAAGCATTTTTGTGGAAAAACCCTTCACCTACACGGTTGCCGAGGCGGAGGAACTGGTCAACCTGGCGGAAAAGAAAAATCTTAAAATCATGGTGGACCACACCTTCCTTTACACAGGGGCCGTCAAAAAAATCAGGCAGCTCATCGATGAAGGAGTGTTGGGAAGCCTGTATTACTTTGATTCCATTCGCGTCAATCTGGGCCTTTTCCAGCACGACGTCAACGTAGTGTGGGACCTGGCGCCCCATGACCTGGCCATCATGGATTACGTAATCGGGCTGCAGCCGGAAGCTGTTGTGGCCACCGGCGCCGGTCATTTCGGGCGAAACCTGGAGGATATTGCCTATCTGACCTTTTACTACCCTGGAAACATCATCGCCCACATCAACGTCAACTGGCTCTCACCGGTAAAAGTGCGCACCACACTTATCGGCGGCGAGAAAAAAATGCTCGTCTGGAATGACCTGGAACCGGACGAAAAGATTAAAATTTACGACAAAGGTGTAGAAATAACGACCAAAGAAGGAAAATACAACCTGCTGGTCAACTACCGCTCCGGCGACATGTGGGCTCCCAAGATAGAGTCAACCGAGGCTCTCAAACTGATGGCGGAAAAATTTGTGGACTATGTTAAAAACGGCGGAGAATGCATCAACGACGGCAAGGCCGGCTTGAGCAATGTCAAAATGCTGGAAGCCTCCAGTAAATCTCTCAACAGCAAAGGAAAGATGATTAGTATATGACCTATCTTTGCATAGCGGATGACGTCAAGCTGGGGAAAGACGTAAAACTTTCCAAATTCATCAACCTTTACGGGTGTACCATTGGTGACGGTACCAAAATCGGCGCGTTTGTCGAGATACAGAAAAACGCTTTTATCGGCAAAAACTGTAAAATTCAGAGCCATACCTTCATCTGTGAAGGCGTCACCATAGAAGATGAAGTTTTTGTCGGCCACGGCGTCACCTTCACCAACGACAGCTATCCGCGCGCCACAACCGGCGGCAAACTGCAAACCGAAGACGATTGGAAAGTGGAACCGACACTCATTAAAAAAGGAGCGTCCATTGGCTCGGGCACAACCATTCTGGCCAACCTCACCATTGGTGAAAACGCCATTATCGGGGCAGGCAGCGTCGTGACCAAAGACGTCCCCGCCAATACCATAGCAGCGGGCAACCCGGCCCGGGTGAAAAGAAAGGTGAAAGGATGAAGGACACAGGAGAAAGGAGAAAGGAGAAAGGAGAAAGGAGAAAGGAGAAAGGATAAAGGCGAAAGGCGCGAAGCGCACCCTTAAATGTCCCCCGCTGGCGGGGGTGGCCCGAAGGGCCGGGGGTGGACTTTGTAATCTTGGCTTCCCATCCTCCCCCTGCCCCCTCCCAAGGGGGACAAAAGAGGAAGGCTTTTTTAGGCTATGAGCTACGAGCTATTTACTCATTATATTCTGGATACCGGCCTTCGCCGGTATGACGATACTGTCCCCAGCTGGCAGGGGTGAAAAAACACTTTAATGAAAGGCGCGAAGCGCATCCCTAATGTCCACCGCTGGCGGGGGTGTCACGAAGTGACGGGGGTGGACTTTGTAATCTTGGCTTCCCATCCTCCCCGATAAAAGAGGAAGGCTTTTTTAGGCTATGAACTACGAACTATTTTCTCATTATGTGCTGGATGCCGGTTTTCACCGGTATGACGATACTGTACCCCGCCCGCGGGGGACAAAAAATGCCGGGAATTAAAGCAAACCGCATTCAAGATATTACTTAAAAAGCCGAATCAATTGCATGGATGCGCAAAGCGCACCCCTAATGTCCCCCGCCGGCGGGGGTGGCCTGCTTCAGCAGGCCGGGGGTGGAGAAAACTAAAGCACCACAGAACACGGCTGACATAGAAACGAACTACGAAACACTTCAAGGAAAGGTTAAAAATACCATGAACGTACCATTTTTAGATCTTAAAGCGCAGTACAGAACCATCAAGGACGAAGTTCACGCCGCCATCAACGAAGTCATCGAAAATACCGCTTTTGCCGGCGGACCTTTTGTGGCTGCCTTCGAGCAGGAGTTTGCCAAATTCTGCGGGACAAAACATGCCATCGGTGTGGGAAACGGCACAGACGCCTTATGGATGGCGCTGGTAGCCCTGGGCGTCGGCGCGGGAGATGAAGTCATCACCACCCCCAACACCTTCATTGCCACTGCCGAAGCCATATCACTGGCCGGCGCCACACCCGTATTTGTGGATATTGAAGAAAAAACACACAACATGAATCCTGCTGCAATTGAAGCGGTGATCACAGGCAAAACAAAAGCCATCATCCCGGTGCATCTTTTCGGCCAGCCCGCCGACATGGACCCGATCATGGCGATTGCCCAAAAACACAAACTTCATGTCATTGAAGACGCCTGCCAGGCTCACGGCGCCGAATACAAAGGAAAACGTGCCGGCTCTATCGGCATCATCGGCTGCTTCAGCTTTTATCCAGGGAAAAACCTGGGTGCTTATGGCGAAGGCGGAGGCATCACCACCAGCGACGACGCACTCGCCGCAAAAATGCGCATGTTCCGCGACCACGGCCAGGCCCAAAAATATTATCACGACATCATCGGCTGGAACGCAAGGCTCGACGGCATTCAGGGCGCGGTTTTGAACGTCAAATTAAAATACCTCAACAACTGGAACGATGCGCGCCGGAAACACGCCGCCGCTTACACCAACGGCCTTTCCGCTTTGAAGGACATCATCGTCCCGCAGGAAATGGACTATGCCCGGCACGTATATCACATCTACGCCGTGCGCGTAAAAGAGCGCGACAAATTCATGGCTTATCTCAATGAAAAAGGAATCGCCTGCGGCATTCATTACCCTGTGCCTCTGCATCTGCAAAAAGCGTATGCTTTCATGGCAAAGGGTCCGGGCAGCTTCCCCGTAGCCGAAAAATGCGCGTCCGGATATGTTTCGCTGCCCATGTTTGCTGAACTGACCGACGAGCAGGTCGCTTATGTTGTCGAACAAATCAAAGGATACTATGCCTGACATTGCGGTTGTCAATCCTTTGGAAAAAACAAACTGGAATGACCTGCTTTTGCGGTCGGCGGGTTATTCCTTTTTTCATACAGCGCAATGGGCGGGCACTTTAGCAGAGGCCTACGGGTATCAGCCTCTTTACCTGTATGAAAATAACGATAACACACCGGCAGGACTCCTTCCTTTAATGGAAGTAAAAAGTCCGCTCACCGGAAAAAGAGGTGTCTGCCTGCCCTTCACCGACGCGTGCGAGCCCATAGTTAAAAGCGACCGACAATTTAATGAACTATGGGCACGGGCAGTGTCACTGGGCAAAGAGCGCAACTGGAAATATTTGGAAATTCGCGGAGGTAATCAATATTTAATGGAAGCACCCCCTTTCCAGGTTTTTTGGGGGCACGAACTGGATCTGCGTCCCGGGCACGAAAAGCTATCTCAGGGGCTGCGCAACTCTACCCGGCGGAATATTAAAAAAGCCTATGGTGAGAAGCTGGAAATCAACATATCCACCTTGCCGGACACCATGAAGGAATTTTGCCGCCTCAATGTCATGACCCGGAAAGAGCATGGCCTGCCCCCCCAGCCCGACCGATTTTTCAGGATTTTGCAAAATCTGGTCATCGGCCGTGATATGGGATTTATTGTCACAGCCTCCACCAGCGGGCAGGTAATTGCCGCCAATGTGTATCTGCATTTCGGCATGGAAGTTATTTACAAGTACGGTGCATCCGACAAGCGTTATCAACACCTGCGGGCGAACAACCTGGTAATGTGGGAGGCAATCAAGCACAGTTGCGACAGAGGTTTCAAAAAATTGCAATTCGGGCGCACTGAACCGCAGCACAAAGGCTTAATGCAGTTTAAAGACGGCTGGGGCGCAAAGCCTTATAAAATGCTTTATTACAGGTACGACCTAAGGGGAAAAACTTTCCGCGCAAACGATAATGCAATCCCCGGCAAACTGAAAAATATTATTTCGAAACTACCTGCCCCGGCTTTAAAAACCGCAGGCAGAATTTTATACCGCCATATAGGCTGAAAACAGCCTGGCGCATTAATCAACCACCTCGCAGCAAGCTGTCGAGGTATGAAATGAACGTCAATATATCGCAGCAAGCTGCGGAGAATTGACACTCGTCCCGCCTCAGCGGGATTAAATATTGTAAATTATTGAACAATACTGTACTATACAGTGTTCAAATATGCGGCAAAAGCAACGTTGCATAAATGTTATCACAGCTTCTCGGCAACACGTATGTAACCGAGGGGGCGGAGCTGTATTTGGGCACAGTAAATCATCACGGTGCCATGATCGTCAGTTCTTTTGAGAGCTTTGAATAATACCTCCTTCAGTCATTCCGGGCTTGACCCGGAATCCAGAAAGCACTTGATAACACTGGATACCGGCCTTCGCCGGTATGACGACATTGCCGGTTACGCAGGGTTTGGCAAAGCTCTCCTTTTGAGTTCCTCTAAGGAGGCAAAATGTCTCTGAAACGTAAGCTGTTAATTTATGTGAAGGGCTTATATCCAGCATTTGTTAATTTTATTATAAATCTACCTCCCAATGATACCTTTTCCAATCTACAAATAAGGCCTCGTATTGCCAGAATGTTCGGTGTGCGCTGCGTCAATAAATGCAAAATAAGAAAACCAATTTACATCCAGCACCATAAAAACATCGTTATTGGAAACAACTCGTTCATCTTCGGACAATCTTATATCGACGCGATGGGCTCAGTCACAATCGGCGATAATGTCCGCATTGCCCCACAAGTCATGATTGTCACCGGAACACACGAAATAGGAAACCCTGAAAGGCGCGCAGGGGAAACTTTGGCAGAACCAATTGTCATCGGAGACGGCTGCTGGATCGGCGCCCGTGTTACGATCACATCAGGAGTCACCATCGGAGAAGGATGCATCGTATCGGCGGGCTCTGTCGTCATGAGGTCGATGCCTGCGCACTCACTGATCGCGGGTAACCCGGCCCGGCCTGTTCAGAAACTTGATCCCAAAGAAACGGCGGAAAAAGTATAGGCCGCGCAAAATCCAACAGCTTTATCAGAAACAAAAAATACCTCCGGGGAGGCACGTTTTATGAAAAAATTGTCATTTCGTTATAGTCTGATCATTATCAGCATTGTGCTGACAATACTTTCAGGATGTACAGGAGATAAAATGAAAACTGAAAAAATCGTTCTGCCCGAGATCAATAGCGTGACTGCCGAAAAATGGCAGCATCTGTCGCAACAAAAAATCTATTTTGGACACCAGTCCGTCGGGTTCAACATCATCGACGGCATTGGCGACCTGATGAAAACAAACCCGCAAATCAAACTCAATATTATTGAAACAAAAAACCCTGCGGATCTGGATGCACCCGCTTTTGCCCACTCCCCTGTCGGAGAAAATACGAATCCAAAAAGTAAATGCGAGGCTTTTGCCGAGGCAATGAACAATGGATTGGGCGAAAAAACAGACATCGCGTTTTTCAAATTTTGCTATATCGATTTTTTTCCGGACACAAACGTCGAAGAAATTTTTGAAACATATAAAAACACAATTTCGGCCCTTCAGTCAAAATACCCGAAAACAGTACTTGTTCATGTTACGACTCCGCTAACCACACAGCAGACAGGAATCAAGGCTCTGATAAAAAAAACTATCGGCAAACCGGTTGCAGGCTATGCCGATAACATCATAAGAGAAAAATTTAATGAGAAAATGCGCGGGCATTACAAAGGCAAGGAACCTATTTTTGATCTGGCGCTTATTGAATCCACAACCCCGGCAGGCGACCGTGTCGGCTTTATGCATAAAGGGCAAACAGGCTATACCCTGGCGCCTGAATACACCTATGACGGGGGGCATTTGAATGAAAAAGGCCGCAAAGCAGCAGCCGAACAACTTCTGATTTTACTTTCCGATCTGTAAGAACCGCCGGTAAAATATGACGCGAAGCGCATCCCTAATGTCCACCGCCGGCGGGGGTGGTCCGCAGGACCGGGGGTGGACTTGTTGTCTTCGGCTTCCCATCCTCCCCCTCGGCCCCCTCCGAAGGGGGACAAAAAATGAAAAACACACCCATTTCAAAGACCCAAAACCATGAATACAAACCAGCCCGTTTTTGTACATGAATTTCTCGAACACAGCGCTTTGCGCTTTCCGGATAAAACAGCCCTGATTTTCCAGAAAGAGAGGATAACCTATCGGGAAATCGATAACCGCGCCAATGCACTTGCCCGGAAACTTATCGAGCTCGGCATCAAAACCGGTGACAGGGTCCTGCTGCTTTTAGAAAACCGTCCCGAATATGTCATCAGCTATTACGGCATTATGAAAGCAGGGGCAGTGGCAGTGCCTGTCAATACAGATGTAAAGCCACCTGGGCTGCAGTGGCTTGTCAAAGATACAGGCGCTGAAACTCTTGTCAGTTCCTCGGCCTTTTACCGTGTTTTCCATGACTTCAACTTCGCGGACGCCGGCATAAAAAACATAATAATCTTCAACCCAAAACCGGGGCAAAAAGATTTTGGCGTTGCCGTCACAACATGGGAAGACGCCATTTCATCTCCTGATGAATCATCCCCGAACGTCACTGTTGATAAAGATTCAACGGCAAGCATCATTTACACCTCCGGATCAACGGGAAATCCCAAAGGCGTTGCACTTTCACATCAAAACATTGTTTCCAATACACAGGCAATTTGCGCCTCACTTGAGCTCACCGATGCGGACATACAAATGGTTGTGCTCCCCTTTTTTTACGTGATGGGAAAATCTCTGCTCAACAGCCATTTTGCTCTCGGCGCGACTGTAGTCATCAACAACACATTCCTTTACCCTGCTACGGTTTTAAAACAAATGGCACAAGAGCAAGTAACCGGTTTTTCCGGAGTGCCCTCCACATACGCTTTTTTACTGCACCGCTCACCACTGGCGAGCTACCGCGACCAGCTTCCCCATTTGCGATACTGCTCACAGGCGGGCGGGCACATGGCCAAAACACTCAAAATCGCCCTGCGCCGGGCGCTTCCGGAACACACAAAAATATTCATCATGTACGGTGCTACAGAAGCATCGGCAAGACTGACATTACTCGATCCGCAATTCTATGAAAGCAAAATGGATTCCGTAGGCAAGCCAATTGCGGGTACAACCATCAGCATTGTCGATGAAGATGGTAAACCAGTCCCGGCAGGCGTCGAAGGTGAACTTGTGGCGCAGGGACCGGGCATCATGTCCGGCTACTGGAACAATCCCGAAGCAACAGCCGCGGTCCTCGACGACATTGGTTATCATACAGGTGATTTAGGTTATATGGACACCGATGGCTTCATTTACATCAGCGGCAGAAAAGACAACCAGATCAAAGTCGGCGGCAATCGCATCAACACACAAGAAATAGAAGACCTTCTATTGGAAACCGGGCTTGTCGTAGAGGCATTCATCACCGGCGTCCCCGACACCATGCTCGGAAACAAACTTGTCGCCATAGCTGTCGCGGCAAATAAAGAAACAGATACGCAGGAGATTTTGTCGGCATGCGCACGGATAATGCCAAAGTATAAAATCCCGCAAACCTTGCTGCTGGTGTCGTCTCTGCCCAAAAAAATCACTGGAAAAATAGATAAAAATTCCTGTTTGGAGCTAATCTCCGAACACAGCAATAATAAACAAAATAACAACAAAGGATCTGAGCATGAGCAACATTGAAAAGGTAAGAGAGTTTATTGTGGAAAACTTTCTGTTCGGCGATGACACGTCACTGAAAAACGACACTTCTTTTCTGGAAGAACACATTATCGACTCGACCGGCATGTTGGAAGTCATCACCTTCCTTGAAGAAACATTTGATATAAAAATAAACGATGACGAACTTCTGCCGGAAAACCTCGACAGCCTGGACAACATCGACGCATTCCTGAAAAGAAAGCAGTCTGCTTAAACGCATCCCTATTGTCCCCCGCTGGCGGGGGTGGCCCGCAGGGCCGGGGGTGGAAATCCAGGAGTGAAAAAACACTTTTAATGAAAGGCGCGAAAGCGCATCCCTATTGTCCACCGCTGGCAGGGGTGGCGCGAAGGATAAAGGACAAAGGCGAAAGGCCGAGGGATAAAAGCGCGAAAGCGCATCCCTACTGTCCACCGCTGGCGGGGGTGTCACGAAGTGACGGGGGTGGACATAACACTCCAATGATGCCGCTGATTTTTTCCATCCAGGAAAAGGAACGGTTCTTTTCCATAGAACCAGCCAGAGACAAATTAGTATTTGTGCAAATATCTCAAAACACAACCGACAATGTCTTTCCATCTCACACGTTGAATTTTTAAAGTTATTTTGCTAATCTTACGGCCATGGATGAGAGGCGAGATTGGAGAGGATAAAGATGAAAAGCTATTCAACCGTATTATCAGGAAAAGAAGTCGGCAAATTTATCAGTATTCCTGATGAGTTCCGGGAAATCGATCTGGAAGTTACCTTGAAGCCTGCTATCAGGAAGAAAAATCGTTTTTCGAAGTTATTGATGAATCCCATTAAAGTAGAAAATATCTCAATACCCACAAAGAATGAGATAAATGAAAGATAATCGCGTCTTCGTTGATACAAATATTTTCATCTACGCTATCATGGAAGATGAACGATCGAAGGACAAGCACCGTCGCGCCGTTTCCCTGTTCAATCAGCTTTCAGACCAAGTCGTCTTCATTAACACACAGGTGATCAATGAAATATACAGCGTAATGCTGAAGCACGACATTGACGACAAAGCCATTCAGGACAAGATAGCCGCCATCATTAAGGAAACAAACATATCATTTGTAAATCTTGAAACCATCAAAAAGTGTTGGGACATCCGAATAAGATACAAATACTCGTATTGGGACAGCTTGATACTGGCATCGGCAATTGAAAACCATTGCGATGTTCTTTACAGTGAAGATATGCAGAAAAATCAAGTAATTGATAATTCAATAAAAATAATTAATCCATTCATTAATTGAAATATCATATTGTATGTTTCCAGTGAACCGTTATCGGCAAACACCTTTTTAATGGATTCTTTCGTATAACAAAACCGCGAAGCGCATCCCTACTGTCCCACGCTGGCGGGGGTGGCCCGCAGGACCGGGGGTGGATGTCCAAGGGTAGAAATCCAGATGACTCTTAACAACTGCGGCTACAATAAAAATCTTCAGCCCTTTGCCTCAGCGTTAAGAAAAAACATGACAAAAGCTGAAGCCAGCTTATGGAAGTACATTTTAAGAGGCAAACAACTTAAAGGATATCAATTTCGCAGACAAAGACCGGTTTTGAATTACATTGCAGACTTTCTCTGTAAAGATCTGATGCTGATCATAGAAGTCGATGGCATTACACATGACACAGAAACCGTGGTTTTGAAGGACATGCAACGGCAACAAATTCTCGAAGAGAACGGCTTTAAAGTGGTGCGCTTCACAGACGAGGAAGTTTTGAGCAATATAAGTGGAGTAGAAAATCGGCTGACTGCAATTATAGAACAGTTGGAAAAATCCACCCCCGGCCCGCTAAAAGCGGGCCACCCCCTCCGAAGGGGGACAAAATCAAGGTTAATTTCAATGAGTTTCCTGACAAAGGTTACTTCAGAGGTTCAATCAAATATATGAATGGAAAGCTCCCCCACATATTCCGCGGCGTCAATACGATGAAAACAAGATGAAGAAAACATACGATAAACCGCGCGAAGCGCATACCACTAATCCCCCCGTTCACCCTGAGCCTGTCGAAGGGCTGGCGGGGGTGGCTTGCTTTAGCGGGTCGGGGGTGGATGTTTTACACATTGGAAGCAGCGGCTTGAAATTGTCTCCTGCCTCCTGTCTTCTGTCTCCTGTATCCTCGTTTCCCTTCCTCTCCCTCAGCCCCCTCCGAAGGGGGACAACAGAGGAAGACTTCCTCAGACTATGAGCTACGAGCTACGAGCTATTTGCTCAGCTAATTAAAATGAGCGGCATTTCAGGTTTTACATATTTTACCCGGTGCATCCCTAATGCATTTGAGCATCTGCTGTCTATGATGTCCGCCATCCAACACCGCGGCCCGGATGAATCCGGCATGTATCTGGACAACTATGTCGCACTCGGACACAATCGGTTAAGTACAATCGACCCTCAAACTGGCAACCAGCCGATCCATAATGAAGATCAAACTCTATGGCTAGTATGTGCGGGGGCGATCTTCAACTACCAGGAATTGCGAAGCGAGTTGGAAGAGTCCGGACATAAATTTTATACATTGTCCGATACGGAAGTGATTGTTCATTTGTACGAAAAACACGGCATGGAACTTCTTCTGCGCCTCAACGGACAATTCGCTTTTGCACTATGGGACACAAAAAAGAAAATATTAATTCTGGCCCGCGACCGATTCGGCATCCAGCCCCTGCATTATACATTTTACGAGAAAAACTTCTATTTCGGATCGGAAATTAAATCCATCTTCGCCACTGGCGAGATACCTCGGGCGCTGGACCCTTTGGCTCTAGAACAGATATTCACCATGTGGGCGCCGCTTCCCGGAAGAACTGCATTTCAAAATGTCTCAGAATTACGGCCGGGGCATTTTACCGTTGTTTCAGCCGATTCCTTTTCCGAAAAAAAATATTGGGACATCCCCTATTGCCCCCATGAAGACCATCTGAAGGAAGCCCCCCGTGAGCTGGCCACGCAGGCAGGAGAGCTCCTCAAAGATGCCATCCGGTTACGGCTGCGCTCTGACGTTCAGGTGGGGGCCTATTTGAGCGGAGGGCTCGATTCATCCGGCATATGCGCTTTGGTGGCACAACACTTTAATTCCGACCTGCACACTTTCGGCGTTCGATTTGAAGAGCAGGATTTCGACGAAGGTGTTTACCAAAACCAGATG
>Ga0255344_1004993_pt1 | contig 13024 bp, 15 predicted proteins | sample wastewater_treat_5_FD_192414 | JGI IMG/M metagenome (GOLD analysis project Ga0255344, IMG submission 192414) | Wastewater microbial communities from Lulu Island WWTP, Vancouver, Canada - plant18 | ecosystem: Engineered > WWTP > Wastewater > Unclassified | place: Canada: Vancouver, British... | reverse complement strand
TGTCAAGCAGGGCATTCGCACCGGTGACATAACCATGGTGATGTTTCTGGTGATGCAGGGTCAGTTGTTTTTCTGAGATAAACGGGGCAAGAGCTCCATACTCAAATGAGAGGGCGGGTAGTGTATACTTTTTTGACTCTACCATGTACTTTCTCCTGAAAGGGGAATGGTATGCATCAGTATTTAAATTCTTCTAATTGTATCTTCACATGCCAGGTGAAAAACAGTCATACTTTTTGTCTCCCGGTTAACGATAGTGGACGGAAAACAAAAAAAATACGAACGCTGAAAAAATGTAACAAAATAACATTATGATGAAAATAGTGCATACCAACAAATTTTAATATCAAGTTTGCTATTAAATAACTCATGGCCGGGAAGGTAAAGATGTTAATCGATTCCCTGATTGAGCAGAGATCGCAGGGAAACGAAGCGATCGCGAGCACTACACGAACCAAGCTTCTTTTAAAAGGTGTTAATACAACGAATTTTACAGATGACTCTGATGATGATCCAGCCGCAATTAACACAATATTGCAAGTTGCAAATGAGATGGGAATCAGTTTAAAGGTGTAAATATGTCAGTGAAAATTGCAAAATCACAAAATTTAACTATAAACTCTGCAGTTGATGAAATTCGCGCGATACTTGGAGATACAAGTCCGACACTGGTTCTCTTTTTCGCTTCATCCACTTACGAACCTGGTGAAATCAGCAAGGCTATGAAGGAGGCTTTCCCCAGTTCAACCGTTATTGGTTGTTCAACGGCAGGGGAGATAATTTCAGGGCATATGCTGACTAATTCCCTCGTTGCCATGGCTCTTGATACAGACACGATAAGCAGTGTCCATGCTGGCATCATTCCCCTGGAATCACCGGCTAATGCCGATACCACCCTTAAAGTTCTTTCCGGTGCCGTCGGTTCGACACCAATTGCTCTGGATCCGGCAAAATACGTAGGTCTTATACTTTTTGATGGTCTTTCAGGAGCAGAAGAGTCGACGATGGAAAGGATTGGCGATTTGACAAACATCCAGGTAATTGGGGGATCAGCAGGGGATGATCTTGCCTTTTCAAAGACCTTCGTTTACTTTGATGGAAATGCCTACACAAACACAGCCGTGTTTGCAATCCTTGAACCGAAAAAAGGATTTGACATCATTAAAACCCAGTCCTTTTGCTCACTTGGAAAGAAACTTACACCAACGAAAGTAGACACGACCACAAGGAAAGTGATCGAATTTGATGGAAAACCAGCCGCGGCTGCATATGCAGAGGCTGTTGGTGCACCGCTTTCTGAGGCTGCGTCCAGGTTCATGAAAAACCCAGTTGGTCTGATGGCAGGAGATGAACCTTTTGTTCGCAGCCCACAGAGGATTGAAGGGGACGCTGTTTGCTTTTACTGCCAGGTAAGAGAGGGGCTTGAGCTTGAAGTCCTCTCATCCACCGATATAATCTCTGATACAAGAACTTTACTGGAAGAAAAGAACAGGACTGCACCAGTAGAGGCGGTGATCAACTTCAATTGTATTCTCCGAACATTACAACTGAGAGAGGAAGGTAAAGAGTCTGAGTATGGGAAGATCTTTTCAGATATCCCTACAATTGGTTTCTCAACTTATGGAGAAGAGTACATCGGGCACATTAACCAGACCGCAACGATGCTCTTATTCTTAAAATAAAAAATTATTTTTTCGCTGTTAACACCTCTGATTCGGATGCAGCATACGGGTACAGACCTCTGAACCGAACCTTAAGATCTTCAGGAGGTGATGCAGCTGGTCTGAAAAACGAGTAGGATCCATCAAGTTCAGTCCTGGTGACTTTCAGGTACTGAAATTTTCCCGGTGTTGCACCTGCAGCGGTTGATTCAAGAACTATCCACTTGTTCCCAAGGGGTTCACCGGCTTTTGTAACAAGAGTCCCGGTGATGTAAAATGGTTCTCCTGCCTGGGGCTTTGCCGGGTCAAGGGCGATAGAGATCATAGTTGGAGTCCTGTCCCCCTGCAGAACAGCACTGGCAGCTCCCGCCAATAAAAAGAGGACGAGAAGGCATCCAAGCATTACATGTCCTGGTATAATAAGTGGCATGAGCGATGATTTCATGTGCATTGATATATCCCCGAAGGTCATCAAGTTGCCTGCATACGATGAAAGTGGCAAGTGGTTTGCATAACAAAATAAGAGTATATCTGCTATTCGTGTTCATATTGATGAATAATCAGTTCTCCGTTCAACAAGAGGTCTTCCAAGATCCTCTGAGATGTAACGCATGTCTGCAGGGTCCAGGTACTCTCCGGCCTTTGCTCCTGCTGATGACGATATACTCTCTTCGTATAATGTCCCGCCAAGATCATTTGCACCAGACATGAGACCTATCTGCACCATCTTGAGTCCGAGTTTTACCCAGGATACCTGAATGTTTGTAAAATTATCAAGAAACAGACGTGAGACTGCAATCATCAGCATATCTTCTCTCCCTGTAGCTCCGGGTCTTGCAATACCCATTTTATAAATAGGAGTTCCCGGATGAATGAAGGAAAGTGGAACAAACTCAGTAAAACCATTTGTTTCATCCTGTATTTCGCGTAGCAAGGAGAGATGTGCAACCTGATCATGAGTTGACTCGCAGTGCCCGTACATGATAGTCGCAGTTGAACGAAGCCCGCAGTCATGGGACTCTTTTATGATTCTTATCCACTCATCCGTGGAAATTTTGTCAGGACAGATGATATCACGGACATCATCAACAAGAATCTCGGCAGCAGTTCCACATAATGTCCCAACCCCGGCATCCCTGAATGCTTCCAACACTTCCCTTGTAGAACAATCGGATCTTCTGGCAGCATATGCAACCTCCATCGGGTTTGATGCATGTATATGAACACCTGGTGCATGTCTCCTGATAGTCTGGTAAATTGACAGGTAAGAGTCCATATCATATTTTGGATGCAACCCGCTCACGGTACAAATTTCCGTGACACCACGGGAAGCTGCAAGTGCCGCCTTTTCCCCGACATCAGTAAGTGTAAGTTCATATGCACCAGGATCACCGGATTTACAGGAAAAACCACAAAATCCACAATTATTTACACAGATGTTCGAACAGTTTATGTTCTGATTTTTCACCCATGTAATTGCTTCACCACATCTTTTCTCCCGAAGAGAATCTGCTGATGCCACAATAAGAAACGATGTCCGATCCCGGGTCTTAAAAAGGCTTACCGCTTCTTCAACCGTCAGACGATGCCCTTCACTTACATCATCCAGCAGTGTTTTCAATTCATGGAGTTTGTGAATCATGGTTCTTATGATAGATTATCATGGTGCACATTCATGAATGTTTACCTCATAAGTGGTGCGGAACCGTGTTATTGGGGTTTGTCTAACTACCTGGAACATTACTTAACAAACTGGAAAAATCTAAATAGAACGGAGGTTATTCCAAGGCGTGCATACCAAACGCACTTCATGATTATAAGCAAACTTTCTTCAGGTAGAAAATCGTATTACATAAATTATCATTATCCGGAGTGGGTTTGATTAGAAACATGGACGATGAGCTGGAAGAGGGAAAACCAGAATTTGAAGAGAAAAATCCCGAAGATGAAGTAATCAGGGTACGTCTCCCGAAAAAATCCAATAATGAACAGTTTGCAATTGCTGAACTGATGATGGGTGCAAATCACATCAGAGTCCGATGTTCTGATGGCATTACCCGCCTTGGCAGAATCAAAGGAAAAATGAAGAAGCGGGCCTGGATACGTGAAGGAGATATAATTATCATTGTGCCATGGAGTTTTCAGGACGATAAGTGTGACATAACCTACCGGTACACACCACCCCAGCGGGACTGGCTTCGTCGAAACAATTACCTATAGATTCCGGAACTTAAGGGATTTTAGAATATTTCTGATTATTTTTTACCGGTTTTTGGCTTCTGAAGATTACAGGGAAATTACCTGTACTAATTTTCTTCGTTTGTATTAAATTTCTGAAATTTTTTCACCTTACCGTAATTGTGAACCGGTTAAACCAGTTCTTACGTGGTGCAAAATATTTTAATTGTGCCCGGTCATGCTTATCATGATGATCTCAGTCCTCTGCGTGGACGATGAGCCGGATATGCTCTTCCTGTCAAAGGCATTTCTTGAAAAAACTGGAGAATTTACAGTAGATACGGCTACATCTGCAGAGGAGGCACTAATGCACTTGCAGGAAACCGATTACGATATTATTGTCTCTGATTATATCATGCCAACACTATCAGGGCTGGACTTTCTTCGCATACTTCGAAAACAAGGCAACATGATCCCATTTATCCTGGTTTCCTGCATTGGGCAGGAGATGGCAGTTATTGAGGCTATTAATGAGGGATTATCCGGGTACCTTGAAAAAGAGGAAGACCCATCCTATAATTTTGCCCTGCTCTCTCACAGGATCCAACAGGTGGTATCCCTTAAGAGATCAGAGGAGGGATGGAAAAAAAGCGAAGAGAGATTTCGATTTTTGTTTACCCATATGGCCGAAGGGGTCGCGCTCTTCACCCTGGTAAAGGACAAATATGGAAACCCGGTAGACTTCAGATTTGAAGATGTCAACCTGAGATATGAGGAGATATTTCATCGTAATGCTGACATAATCAGGGGAAAATGCATCTCTGAAATTATTGGACATGTTCCATGCCTTGATGAATGCAGCTCTGTAGTAAAAACAAAAAAACCAATTTTTTTTGAGAGATTCCTACCAAACCCTTCGAAGTATTTTTCGGTATCAGTATCCCCCTGGCTTGAAAACGGCTTTGCCATGATCTTTTCTGATGTATCAAGAAGAGTCGAGGCTGAAGAACAGTTAAAAGAGACCAGTGAATATCTCCAGAATCTTATCACTCATGCCGGAACACCAATAATCATCTGGGATAAGGAAGGAAATATCATCCAGGTCAACCGGGTATTTGAGGAACTCTCCGGATATTCCATGGATGAATTGAGCGGGAAGACAATCAGGTGCATTCTACCTGAGCAGGAGAATGCAAAGTTGTTTTCTTTTATCCATCTCACCGGGCTTGGTATGCACCTTGAGTCAACCGAAATTCCGGTCAGGATAAAGACAGGTGAAACCAGATTCTTAAAATGGAACTCTGCAAATATCAAAGACAGGTCAGGTCTGCACAGGGCAACCATCGCACTTGGAGTAGATATCACCAGGCAAAAGGAACTGGAAGAAGAAAATGCAACTGCTGTCTCCCAGCTGAAAAGAAACCTTGCTGAACTTGCAATACTAAACGACGGAATAAGAAATCCTCTTGCAGTAATACTTGCCTGTGCCGAGTTCCAGAATGATACCTCTTTTGACCGTATCATAAAACAGGTGTGGGAGATAGACAAAATGATCGATCAGCTGGACGGGAGATGGATTGAATCAGAAAAAATTTTGAAGTTTCTTGAGAAGCATTATCGTATCGATTATTCCCGCAAGACTCCCACCTGCAATGATCAGGTAAATACCAATATTTCAGTCGGAGCATAATTTTTCAGTCCATTATGCCTTGCATCTTCATTACCAGTCTTATACACCCTGCTATCATGAGACATGACAGAGTAGGAATCTTTAATCATCGTATATGAGAGAACTTCCAACAGTTATGATCTCTGTGCTTTTTGTGGATGATGAACCAGTACTGGTGGATATAGGCCGGCTGTTTCTTGAGCGTGCCGGGGAATTTTCCGTCACAGGTGTCTTGTCAGGGAAAGAAGCAGTCAGTCTTTTAAAAGAGAACTCATATGATGTCATCATATCAGATTACCAGATGCCAGGGATGAATGGTCTTGAGCTCCTGCGTTTAGTCAGGAAACATTGTGGTGATGTCCCTTTTATTCTTTTTACCGGCCGCGGGGATGAGGCGGTTGCAGGAGATGCCGTCAATATCGGAGTTGATTTTTATGTCCAGAAAGGAGGGGATCCAAAACAGCAGTTTTCAGATATCGCCCGCAAGATTGAGACCGCAGTAGAGAGAAGACGGGCCTTCCAGGCTGTCAGGGCATCTGAACAGCGCTTTCACGATATCATTAATTTTCTTCCTGATGCAACTTTTGCCATAAGCGCAGAAGGAATCATCATTGCATGGAACAGGGAGATTGAGCGTATCACAAAAACAAGGGCAGAGGATATGATCGGAAGAGGAGCATATGCCCATTCAGTCCCATTCTATGGTTCACGAAGACCCATGATAATTGATCTGCTCCTGTCTCCTGACCCGGAACTTGAACGGTCTTACCCATCTGTCCACAGGGAAGACGACATCATTACCGCGGACGGCATGCTTCAGGTTGCCGGGAAGAAACGCTATTTCCTTGCAAGGGCTTCATTTCTTTATGATCAGGACGGAAAAAAGGCAGGAGCAATAGAGAGTCTCAGGGATATAACCCTTCAAAAAGAATCAGAAGAGAAATTATCAAGGGTTATCGAGCGTCTTCCCATAGGCCTTCAGATCTTCAGAATTGAAAAGGATGGAAACCTCGTTTGCCACGGTGCAAATCCTGCTGCAGAAGAGATAACCGGAATAAGCGGGAGGTGTGTCCCGGGCAGGCCGATTGAAGAGGTATTTCATGATGACGAAGGCCATAAGGTATGCACCATATGCAGAAAGATAGCCATGGAAGGAGGGCGCGACTGTATGGATGATGTAAATCTCCTGGTTGACGGATCCCCAAGGCGTTACAATATCAGGATGTTCCAGACAGGACCTGGAGAGGTTGCTTTACTTTATGTTTAAACAATCAGAAAAGCAATTAATTCCTGACTACTCCTGCCTTATTGCGATGATGCCAGGAAAGAAACACAGTGATGCGGAGTTTATACAATACCTCAGGCCCGACGGCAAAGGTCCATCATCAAAGACATGTCCAAGGTGAGCATCACAAAGAGCACAAAGAACTTCGGTCCGCGCCATTCCAAAACTGGTATCAGGTCTGGTTCTGATGTTCATATCAGACACAGGCCTTGAAAAACCTGGCCATCCAGTCCCTGATTCGAATTTATCAACCGATGAAAAGAGATCTGTGCCACAACATGCACATCTGTAAAGGCCCGGGTTTTTCGTTGCATAAAATGCCCCGGAAAATGCCGGTTCTGTTCCCCCTTTCCTGGCGATATCATAGGTGTTCTTGTCCAGTATCTGCTGCCACTCTTCATCTGTCCTGGCTACTTTCATGAGCCTCCTTATTGTCCCGTTTTCTGCAAGATAGACCGGGATCAAATTGTGAGTTTGCGGTAGCATGTGAAGATCCTAACTTGGAAAAAAGACTGTTGAAGTATTTAATTTTATAAGAAAAACATTATTTTTTCTTCTTATCTATCGCCTGTTGCTTGACAAGGTTTCTAATCCTGTCTGCGGTGCTTCCCTTGAAGTCTACCAGGTCGCGCTCATGCACTGTGATGGTGGTTTCAGAGGAAGGTACATCCGTAATTGCATCGGCAAGGACATGATCCAGTTTTTTTGCCCGTTCCCAGCACTCAAGCGCCTCCTCGTTTCTTCCAAGGCCTCCAGAGAGGGTTATTGCTTTAAAAGCCCAGAGATCTGGATTTGATGGATATATCGCAAGCGCCTGGTCATATTTGTCAACCGCCTCCTCATACTTACCCTGGTAGGCAAGCTGGTCTGCTTCTAATGCGAACGCGTCTGCCTTATTTAAGAGGACATCCCGCTTGCTAAGAAACTTGTGAGTAGTATTTTCTGCCATATTTCTGTTAATTTCTAATTGGAGCGGAACACTATTTATGCCTTCACACATGTATAGCCTGATCTCTTATCGCTGCCGTCATATACGATGATGACCAAATAACTCGTTGAGTTCATGGGAAATAAGTACGAGATTTCATCATCACTCCAGTCTCTTCTGGATCACATCGAAGATCAGCTGGGAACTACAGTTCATCTCTCACGAAAGCAGGAAGCTCCGCGAAAAGGTATATTGATTGATCAGTATACCTTCCAGGGGTCACGCAATGTCATTGCTTTCTCCAACCAGCAGATTGGAATGCTCAAAGACTTTGTAATCGCCCAGAATGCAATTAAACTCCTGCTCAGGGGAATTGCTGTAAAAAACGGTAACTACAAGGTTCTTTCATTTGATGCCAAGTCTGCAACTGCCGGCATGGAACAGATTTACCTTGACGTATTAAAGGACGAGAAAACAAGGCACCTTGACTTCTGGGTCAAGAAAAAACTTATGTTTTACCTGTACATGCTCTTTCATGAGTCCATAATTGAACTTCCTTGGACCCTGCTTTCGAACGTGGTTGTGGCAAAACTCTGTCCAGTCATGCGTAACGCACAGGTATATTACCTGATGAAAGAGAGCATGCGCGACATGCATGATCTTGTCTCTTTCAAGGACTATATTCCACGCAGGTATTTTGTTATGCATAACGGAATGTTCTTCGCTCGTGACCTGATGCTGGGAGAGGTCATGAGCGAGATGAAGTTAAATCCAATGATAAATATTCCTGAACTAAAGAAGTTTAAAAACCTGAATCTCATGGAGATGTTAACCCATCGCTGGCAGAAAAATCCCTGGTACCAGACAAAACTTGTCGGTGATGCCATGGTAAATATTTTAAAAGAATTAAAAGTGGCATCAGTTTGTGAACACCCTCGCCCTGAAACGTATTACCCGATTTATCAGATTGGTGAAGAAATAACAAACCGATGGATAAGACTCATGCAGATTGAGAAGTATTACTTCTGGGACACACCGGCTCACCAGGCTATTGCTATCAGGGATCAGGCTGAGTTTGAGAGAGAAGCACGGATAGCGATATTTGGAGAGGAATAGCTGGATCTGTCGGTGCCATTTATGCTGGAAAAATTCCTGCCAGTTATTCATCGTCACAAGAGGCATATCGAGACAGGAAAACTCTGTTTTATTGCATTACTGGCACTCATCTCACTATTTGTCTCAATCCTTGTCTTATGGGAGAGCCCATGGACAGGTTTTCGTTTTATCTACGTCTTTATTCCACATCTTTACCTGATCCCCATCATTCTGCTTGTCCTCTGGTATCCAAAATCAGGGCTCCGTGTGCTGGGAATAATTCTACTTTCTGTTGTAGCTTTTTGGATCTTTTCAGATGTGTATGGCTACCAGTTCAGCATCGCTTTCGTAATGCTTTATACCGGTCTTGATCTTGCAACGATCATGGTTCTGTTATTATATGTCAAGGACAGAAGGCTGGTTGAAGCAGTGATATCTGACCTTATCGAACGGGGTGAGAGGAGAATAGACGATAAGGTGTCAAAATTTGGAGGTGATTTTGATTCGATTATTCAGGCTCTTGCAAGCCAGGATGAGAACGAGAGAGAAGAAGCTGTTGATGCGCTGGCTGAACTCTCTGATGCAAGAACGATTCTTCCTCTGATCAGGGGCCTTGGGGATGAAAGTCAATATGTCCGCCGGAGTGCAGCGGATGCGCTTGGAAAAACAGGAGCGCTAAAGGCAGTTCAGCCTCTTATGAAAGCTTTAGCCGATGATGACAGGTACGTAAGGGAGACTGCAGCAGAAGCTCTTGGGCATCTTGGCGATATTGCAATATCTGGTATTGTCAAGGGACTATCTGACCAGGACTGGAGAATCCGCGTGGGCTCTCTTGTTGCCCTCAGAGTCACCTCAGGGGCAATTCCCTCTCTTGAGGTTGTATTAAACAGGATGTACGATGAGTCACCATATGTCCGGCGCGAGGCTGTTAAGACAATTGGCAGGATTGGTAATCGGTCCATCGTGCCATACGTTATTCAGGCAACAAAAGATGATGATCCAGGAGTCAGGATAAGGGCAATAAAGGCTCTTGGAAAACTGGGTAGTGAAAATGAGATCATGCCGGTAATTAACAGGTGCATGCAGGACGAGGATAGTTTAGTCAGGGTCAGAGCAAGGGAAGAGTTTAACCGGCTGAAAGGCGGGTAGTTATAAATTTTTTCCTGGAATATGATTTTTAAAAATTCAATTTAACCATAACATTTTTACATTCTAATTATGTAGTTACTGCCGCGCTCGGGGATATTTGTCAATGGAACGAGAAAATAATTATTTATCGTCTGAGTGTTATCTGGGAAAATATTCTGCAGGCTGGAATTTTCATCCTCCTGAAAATTTTTAGGTTTGTTGTTCAAATTCTTTTATACTATTGAACATTCAGACCAGATTTTTCCATGTTTTGCAAAGTCAGGACGATATAATGGATTGTTTTCTCAAACTCTTTTCACATTGAGAGACATGTCCATGAACTTACAGAAAAGGGTATCTTACGCAGCGCCGTAATCCGTAGAGAAATCTATCTGCTTTAATTTGTTGTTGAATCCAAAATTCCTAAATAAATCGAAAAAAATTACTGAAAAATGTTTATTGCTATTTCAATTTCTATAATCCGGGTAAACAAACATAAATTTATTCTTAAATATTTATTTGAGAAAATATTATTGATTTAGGCTATCCTTAAATACATTTCAATCCAATAAATCATGAGGTTTAATATGGCATCTGTTTGTTATGGTGTTTTTGTTATAGGCATTATTGTTGCGATTGCATCACTATTCTGCGTTGCATGTGCTGATGATGAAATATATCCTGGAGGCATGGTAATTCCGAAATTTGACAGTTCGTTAATTGGAACTATGCAGAACGCTCAGAAATTTAACGCATCTGAGATAGGAACTATGCAGAACGCTCAGAAATTTAACGCGTCCGAGATAGGAACTATGCAAAACGCTCAGAAATTTAACGCGTCCGAGATAGGGACTATGCAGAACGCTCAGAAATTTAACGCATCTGAGGTAGGTACAATGCAGAATGCCAAGAAATTTAACGCATCTGAGATAGGGACTATGCAGAACGCTATATCCACTATAACTCTTCCACCAGGAGTTAAAGTCTGATATTGTAATTCTGACTTTTTGTATTTTCAATACCCTTTATTATTCATCTTTTTGTTTAGTCATCTTGTTGTTTAAAGAAAAGAAAGATTATCCTTAAATATCTCTATTACAAACGATTTCTAAGGAGATATTATGACTACCAAAAAGTTGGGTATACTAATTGTGATAGTATGTGCAATAGCTGCTTTTTTGTTTAGTTGTGCATATGCGGATGATGTAATCTATCCGGGCGGGATGATACTGACAAAGTTCAACAGCTCAGAAATCGCGTCAACCAAACCTGCGGAGAAGTTCAACAGCTCAGAAATCGCGTCAACTAAACCTGCAGAAAAGTTCAACAGCTCAGAAATTGCGTCAACTAAACCTGCGGAGAAGTTCAACAGCTCAGAAATTGCGTCAACTAAACCTGCAGAAAAGTTCAACAGCTCAGAAATTGCGTCAATGAAACCACCCGTTTCAACTGTACCTCTTCCAAAAGGAGTTACGATCTAATTATCCACAACACATGAGAAATTGTAAAACCAATTTTAAGTTTTTGTAAAGCTAAACATGAGGAATGAAACCTCATGGCAAATTTTTTATCTGATTGTTTTTCCTTTTTTCTTCCAATATTACAATGGATTATAATATTCTTAACAGAAATTTAATAAAATACCATGAGGCTCTGTCTCTTGCTTGACTCATGAAAACTGTAACCTCCAGATCCTCCTATAATAATTTGTATAGTAAAGGTTGTCTTAATTTGGGGTATTATATCCGTTTAAAAAACTAACCTTTGAATTGCCATCGAAGGCTGAACTGTAACATAGATCACGAATGGAAAATTGATCAGCCATAAAATTCATCTACCCTATTTTAAGACATGTCCACTGATTACCAAACAGCAGCTGATTTTGATTTCCATAAACAATTCATAGTTGCCACAATTCTATGGACAAATGATTCTAAGCTCCAGAAGAAATTTGATGGAACTGTGCAAGGACTTCTTGTCCTGAAGAATTAGATCCTTAAGCATAAATGTCAGGTTGTTGCCTGTGAATCAACAAGTGATTACTGGGACCAAATCTATGAATTACAAGTTGTACATCTTCCGGTCATTGTTAGCAATGCGGATGATATCAAGACTTGTTCACAAAAAAATGACTGAATAAAGTAAAACGATCAATAACAAAACAGGGTTCGAAACTTGAAAGATGGATTCTGATTTAAGCGACTCATGCAGCAGCAAGAAAGAAGAAAAGCGCCCCTCGGAATTTTTACGAAACCAAAAAGTCTATGATTGGAACTGGAATAGCAATTATCGCTCTTGCAAGGAAAACAACAATTACAACCCCGATGTGAGTATAATGAATAAGAATAACAATTTCAGAATTGACAAATTTTCAAAAACAGTAACAGCAACAATAGTCATTTCATTTAATACAATAGCAGCTTGGATGATTTCCCGAGGACTCGCGTACCTCAGTACCGTCATCCACGTTAGATATCTTAACTTCCGTGTTCGGAATGGGAACGGGTGTAACATACCTGCTTTGGCCGCTATTGAGAGCCAAGATCCGGATTTGAACCGGAGTGTAGCTGATCTGCAGTCAGCCGCGTGGCCGCTCCGCCATCTTGGCCTGGCTTGTGATAAAGTGTAATTGGAGATGCAGAAGATTTTTATGCGTTTTTGGATTTCGTCTGGGTTTGAGAACTAAAATTTTGACGTAAATTTTGGACAGTTAGTATTCGCGGACTGAACACGTCGTTTCCTTCGTGCTTACATCCCGAACCTATCAACCGGGTGTTTTACCCGTGTCTTTAATGAAGTCTCTTGTTTAGGCTGAGTTTCAAGCTTAGATGCTTTCAGCTTTTATCTCTTGGCGCGTAGCTGCCCGGCATTGCCTTGTCAGACAACCGGTAGACCAGTGGCGCCGAATGAAAGTTCCTCTCGTACTATTTCATTCTTGCCTTCAGACTTCCTACACTCCTTATAGATAGTAACCGACCTGTCTCACGACGGTCTAAACCCAGCTCACGATCCCCTTTAATAGGCGAACAACCTCACCCTTGGCTGCTGCTGCACAGCCAGGATGGAAAGAACCGACATCG
>Ga0255344_1004983_pt1 | contig 13047 bp, 11 predicted proteins | sample wastewater_treat_5_FD_192414 | JGI IMG/M metagenome (GOLD analysis project Ga0255344, IMG submission 192414) | Wastewater microbial communities from Lulu Island WWTP, Vancouver, Canada - plant18 | ecosystem: Engineered > WWTP > Wastewater > Unclassified | place: Canada: Vancouver, British... | reverse complement strand
GACAGTATTTCTATGCTCAAATAATAAATAGAACCTGGCCCCAAATTGGAAAAGAAATGTCCGGAAAGGGATATGCTCCAGCTGATTTGTTGTCTTTATTAGGTAGAATTAGAATTACTTATGGATATTCAGGAAAGAAAAAGAGAATTAAAAAAGGAAATTTTGATAATCTGGGATTAATATCAGGGATGCTGCATTATAGAAAGTCCATTGAAGATCCCATACTCAAGGAAACGGTAACCGATGAATATGCCGTTCAATTATTACATAATGAACAAGCAAGAGATATCCTCTTTTTGAAGTTGTCAGTTTATGAATATGCTAGAATGAAAAATAATAATTTAGATGGGATAACCTCTTAACTAATTAAAAGATAAAACGATCAATTAAGAGAGATGAATTCCCATAATATCATATCTTTAAAAATCATATTAAAAAAACAGATTTATGAGGATTAAACAATCCATCATCATAAATATCTGAAAGTGAATAGAAATAAATTTTTTTTGGAATGCCTCAGAAATCCGCTTCTTCTTTCTCAATATCATTCTCATTTTATGTATTTTAGCATATTTAAGAGTCCATAGGTAAAATATCTAATGACTGGAAAATTCTGGTCTATTATGATTAAATAATTGTTCTTAGACATCAAAACAGGCTAAGTGACTTTTACAGTATACAAAATATAGTACAAAAAAATAGATGACTAAATTGAATAGAAATCCTATAAATAATTAATTTTTAAATATGATGCTTATTATTTATTACTAGTATATTAAATAAATATGCCCATTATAGAAATATAGCATTTCGGGCATTATCTAAAATTGCTTATGTAAGAAAACAACAAATATAATTTATTGGAGGATAAAATGCAAATTGGACTTCTTAAACCAATCTATCCCTATGAAAAAAGGGTTGCTTTATTACTTATTGAGTTTATTCTATATAATATCAAGTAAAATGTTATTTATTTCGTTAGTTAACAATATATAAATATTTAGCCAAAAAAAGGATGTTATAATGAAGAAATTAAATATTACTTTAATAGGCGGAGGTAATAGTTCACATACTATAATTCCTCTTTTATCTAACTCAGGTCATTCGGTATCATTATATACCAGAAATCCAGAAAAATGGTCAAAAAATGTGACTATGGAATATACAAATAAAGAAGGTAAAGTTATTGATAGTCTGATAGGGAAATTAAAATATGCTTCAAATAAACCTCAAGAAATTATTCCGGATTCTGATATTATAATTTTGAGTCTTCCCGTATCTGTCTATAGATTGATGTTGCAAAATATTGCTCCATATATTAATAAAAAAAGGGATGTTTATATAGGAGTAATATATGGTCAGGGGGGATTTAATTGGATGATGAATAATTTAATAGCAAAATTTAATTTAAATAACTTAATATATTTTTCAGTAGGATTACTTCCTTGGATAACAAGAACTAAAGAATATGGAAAAATAGGGATAAATTATGGCCCCAAAAAAAATAATGTTATTGCGTTAAATAAAAAGGATGAATTTAATTATTTAAATGAAGTAATATTAAATGATTTGTGTTTTAGTTATTTTAAAACAGGTAAATTCAGATTAGCTGATACGTTTTTATCATTAACTTTATCAGTTGACAATCAAATTATTCATTTATCAAGGCTTTATAGTTTATATCTTCAATATGGTGGCAGATGGAAAAGTTTGGAAGATGTACCCTTATTTTATCGTGATTTTGATGATTTATCTGCTAAAATAATGGAAGAGTTAGATTTAGACTATACAAAAATTCGTTGTGAAATTAAGAAAAAATTCCCAGATAGAGATTTTACTTATATGTTAGATTATTTAAACCTTGAAAGATTAAGTTATGGAAGTTCTAATACAAATATTAAGAAATCTTTTATAAATTCTCCCACTTTAGGACAAATTCCAACACCAGTCGTTAGAGAACCTGATGGTTTTTTTGTCTTTGATAAAAATCATAGATTCTTTAAAGATGATCTATATTATGGACTTGTAATTGCTAAATGGTTTGCTGATAAATTAAATATTGATGATACTCCTATGTTAAATCAAATAATTAATTGGTCACAAAATTATTTAAATGATATTGTAATGATAGATAATAAATTAATTGTTCCTTCAAACATTAATGATTATAAATATGGTCATCCAGATATTTATGAATTTAAGAGTTTTGAAGATTATATTTTTTAATTGAAATAAGGTTATAATATGGTAATTAGTATTGTTACAGAAATTGGTTCAAAAGGAAGGTGGCAACAATATGTTATAGCGTGTGAAGAATTAAATTATGAATGTAGAGTTATTGAAATTGAATTAGGTAAATGGGTTTTTTCCCATGATTTTAAAGAATTTTATCAACTTATATAATATTATTTTAATATATTTGAGAGAGTTATGAATCTTGGTATAACTATAGGTTTTAGAAATCCTAAAGGCCGATGGATACAATATAAAAAAGCTTGTCAGAAAATGGGAATTAATCATACTGAAGTAGATATATTTTCTTATGATTGGCTGGAAAATGTTAATAAAGTTAAGGATAAAATAGATGGCTTATTAGTCAGCCCTCCTTGTCAAAACATTGAAGAATATGATATTTATATGGAAAGATTATATCTTATAAATCATGAAATAGGAATTCCCATCTATCCATCCTATAATGAACTAAAACTATATGAAAATAAACGCTATTGCACATCTTGGCTGAAATATCATAATTATTTAATACCAGATACTTATGTATTTGTACATAAAAATCAAGCATTAGAGTATATTAAGAAAACTCAATGTCCAATTGTAATTAAAGCTACAATAGGTGCTGGTGCTTCTGCTGTTCATATAGTAAAAAATAAATTATTCGCCAAATGGATTGTTAATCAAGCATTTGGATTTCATCGTCTCCTTAATTTTGGTTATGTGTCTTGGGTAAGATATAAAAAATATCCCATTTATATCCCTTTATTAGGGAGTAGTATGAGACATTATGTAATTATTCAGAAATTTATACCTATCAAATGGGAATGGAGAATAATAAAAATAGGAGAATCATATTTCGGCCATCAAAAACTATTAAAAGGAAAATATGCTAGTGGATCAGATAGAGTAGGTTGGGTTGATCCACCCAAGCATCTTTTTGACTTAATAAGAGATATATGTAATAAAGGAAATTTTTATAGTATGGCAATGGATGTTTTTGAATCAACAAACGGGCAGTTTTATATTAACGAACTTCAATCCGTGTTTGGTTCTTATAAAGATTCTCAGATGTACATAAATGGTAAACCAGGTAGATATATCTATAAAGATGGTCAATACTATTTTGAAGAGGGGTACTTTAATATTTTTGGAAGTTGTTTGTTAAGGGTTGAACATTTTATTTCCATACTCAAACAAAATATATAGATATTTAAATCATCAATATTTATATAGTTAGTTATACTATAAATAATAATAATTTAATAATAAATCAAGTGAAAGTACTCTTTGTGTTTAGCGGTAATTCCTCCTATTTTGAAATTTCTCCTTTTATAAAAGTCCAGGCAGAGTCATTAACAAAATATGGACATAGGATAGATTATTATCCGGTTAAAGGTAAAGGTCTTTGGGGTTACCTTTCTAATATTACCAAGCTCAGTAAATTTATTAAACAAAGCGATTATGATATTGTTCATTCCCATTATTCATTTTGTGGAATAGTAAGTGCTTTGGCAACTGGAAAACCAATTGTTTGTTCACTTATGGGCAGTGATGTAAAAAAATCAGGACTATGGAGATTTGTTATTAAATATTTTATCAAGCATAAGTGGCAGAAAACAATTGTTAAATCCCTGGAAATGAAAAAAGAACTGGGAATTGAGGAAGTAGAAGTAATTCCTAATGGAGTAGATTTGGAACTCTTTAAACCATTGGACAAAAATGAATGCAGAATAAAACTTGGATGGAAGCAGGACAGTAAAATAGTTCTTTTTGCTGCAAATCCTAAAAGACCGGAAAAAAACTTCTCTTTAGCCCAAAAAGCAATTGCTGCTTTACATATTGAAAATGTTGAATTAAAAGTTGTATATAATTTGCCTCATAAAGAGATGCCTTTATATTTGAATGCCTCTGATTTATTATTATCTACATCTCTTTGGGAGGGCTCTCCTAATATAATAAAAGAAGCTATGGCTTGTAATTGTCCCATTGTATCAACAAATGTAGGTGATGTAAAATGGTTATTGGATGGGCTAGAGGGATGCTTTATTACTACTAATGATCCTAAGGATGTTGCTGATAAAATAAAGAAAGCCCTAAATTTTAGAGGTAAAACAATGGGTAGAGAAAAACTTATTAGTTTAGGTTTAGCTTCAGAACATATTGCTAAGAAGATAATTCAAGTTTATGAAGAAGTAATTAATAACACTTCATAGGGAAAAGTTTATGGACGATAGGGTAAAGATAGTGTATGTTGGAACTATGTTATATCTATGTTAATTTTGTTTTATAACTACTTATTTACTTAGCTGATTATCTAATAACCCTCTAACGACTATCTAACACTTCTCTAATCTCGTTAGAGGATTGCTAAAGAAATATAATAGGATTATAAAAGAATGCTACCGTTTAAATAATATGGCTGACGGTGGAAATATCTGAATAGTGGCAAAAAAAAAGATGAAACAAGACAAAATGCAAAAAGAGGAAAAGAATTATAAAGGTTTGTTGCCCTGAATCTAACATCATTTTCCATTATGGAATAATCTAAGTGAATTATACATTATCTTTCCGATAGACCTCTTTTATTGAGAGTATAGAATATATGCAATGGAAACTGCTTACAAACAAAGAAATATCAAGCGAACAATGCTTGTCTTATGTGGACAAGCATCCTTATGGGACAATCTTTCATACTCCTTATATGTTTGAGGTTTATAGAGAAACTCCTAACTATGAGCCATTTGCTTATTATGCAGTTGATGATCAAAGACAAATTAAAGCAATGCTTTCTGGATTCATTGAAACAGTAAAACCTGGTTTTTTATCCAGTTTGAGTAAAAGAGCCGTAATGATGCAAGCGCCTATTTTTAGTGAAATAGAAGCAATTGATTTCCTTCTATCTGAGTACTCAAAGATAATGAAACATAAAGTTGTTTATTCTGAGGTTAGAAACCATTATTCTGATGATAGAGTAAATGTTGTTATGTCCAATAATGGATTCAATTTTATTCCTCACTACAATATCATTGTTGATTGCAAGGATCCTGATAAGATATGGGCAAAAATCAGTGAAAGTAAAAGGCGACAAATAAAAAAAGCATTAAAGAATGGTGCTATTATAGAAGAGAATCCAAATATAAAGCAAATCAAAGAATTTTACAATATATTAAAGAATTTATATAATAATAAAGTGAAAAAACCATTAGTTCCTTTTGAATACTTTCAAGCTTTATATAAAATCTGTGTTCCAAAAAACAAAGCCCGCTTCTTATTAGTTATTAAAGAATCAAGAGTTATCGGGGGAATTGTTTGTCCAATAAGTGGTAATAAATGTATTCACGAAAACTATATAGCCGGTTTAGATGAGAAATATAAAGATTCTTATCCAAGTGTTATGGCTACATGGGCTGCAATTGATTATGCATGTAAAAATGGAATAAAAGAATTTGATTTTATGGGAGCAGGAAGTCCTAATGAAGATTATGGCGTTAGAGATTTTAAAGCTAAATTTGGAGGCAGTTTAGTTGAACCAGGTCGATTTATAGCAACACATTCAATTCTTAAAAATTGGATTGCCATTAATGGTTTTAAATTGTATCAAAAGTGGATATATCGATAATTGAATATATCTAAACACTTACTTAATTTATTTCATCTATTTGGCATATTTGATAACCAAAAGCAAATGTAAATGTAAATTATTATGGATACCTATATTAATAGATATTGTTATTATAAATCATTAATAAAAGAAGATACAATTATAGTATTAATATGAAAAATAAATATTATTATGAAGGATTTAATATAGGCGTAATTGCTTTATTAAAACCAAGTCAGATTGAATATAAAATAACTCCAATGTTACTTTGTGGATCAATTAACAGAGTAGTACTTTTTAGAAAAGTTAAATATGGGAACAATAATGATAAATTAGTTCAATATATATTACCGAGCTTATTCAAATTTAAAATAGTATATTGGATTTATACACCTTTTTATGTTGCAAATAAATTAAAAAAAGATAATGTTGACATATTATTATCTTATGGCTTTATACCTCATACAATATTTGCTTATATTGTTAGCCGATTGATTAAGAAACCATTTATTTATTCCCAGATTGATTTAAATATTGAAAAACTTATTAATCTCAAATTGACACGGTACTTTGTATTAAATATCTTAAAGAGAGCATTAGCAATAAATGTCCCAGGAAAATATTCTCAAATTTATTGGAGAAAATTGGTCTGCACAAAAACATTTATTCTTCACAGTACAATAGATGTTGAATATTACAAACCTTCTAAAGTGAATAATAAATATGATCTTATATATGTTGGTGTTTTAGAAAAATGGAAGAGAATAGATTTATTATTGGAAGCTGTATCAATACTCAAAAGTCATTATCCATCTATTAAATTTGCAATAGTCGGTTATGGTTCTCAAGAAGATAATTTAAAATCTCTATCTTTAAAACTTAATTTAGATGAGAATGTTGAATTTTTAGGTAAAAGAAATGTTACACCTGAATTACTTTGTAGTTCTAAAATATTTGTTCTGACATCACCAGCAGAAGGTTTACCTTGTTCTTTATTAGAAGCAATGGCTTGTGAACTTATATGCGTTTCGAGAAATGTGGGAAATATATCAGAAGCTATAATTGATTCAAAAACTGGTTTCTTTTTTAGGTCTTCATCTCCTGCGGAGATGTCAAAGTTATTGCATCATATCTTAGTGAATTATAATTCACTTCTACAAATAAGAAATAATGCACGAGATATGATTATTAAAAATCATTCCTATAATACTGCTATGGGAAAATGGGATAATTTATTAGCTCAAGTAGCAGAGCATAAAGTGGGAATATCTAAGAATATCTTATAATATGAAATATATAATAGATATAGGACATCCAAAGGATATATATACTTTTAAAAAGATATATTTTGAATTGCTTAGTGAAGGGCATAAAATATTAATGACATGTAATAATAGGCAATATAATAAAGATTTACTATCTTACTATAATATGAATTATTATATTATAGGTTATCATCATAAAAGAATATTAGGTAAAGTCATTGGACTTATTAAAAGTATCATAAATATGTTAATAATTTCTTTAAAATTTAATCCAGATAATTTTATTAGTCATGGATCAATAGTTGCAGGTTTTACTTCATTTATTATGCACAAACCTCATATTGCTTTGGAAGATACTTTTAATATGGAACAGGTAAAACTCAGTATGCTATTTACTGATGTTGTTCTTACCGGTGATTATCCCCATCCTTCTTTAGGCAAAAAGGAGATCAAATATCCTGGTTATCACGAACTTGCATATTTACATCCCAATGTTTTTACTCTCGATGAAAGGGTATTAGCAATTTTAGGGATGAAAAAGGGAGAAAAATATGCAATTGTGAGATTTGTTGCCTGGGAAGCATCTCATGATATAGGTCATAGTGGTATTTCTTATGAGAATAAAATAAAATTAGTTAAAACACTTTCCCGACACTTACATGTCTTTATCTCTTCAGAAATGGAATTACCGGAAGAGTTGAAAAATTACCAGATCAAAATTCCTCCTGAACAAATGCATAATGCTTTAGCTTTTGCGCATCTATTTGTAGGTGAAAGTAGCACAATGGCTACTGAAAGTGCTGTTCTTGGTACTCCTTCCATATATATAAATGATAGTAAATTAGGATATACAAATGATTTGGCTAATTATGGATTGCTATATTCTTATATGGAATCAGAAATTGATCAAATTACAGCAATAAAAAAAGCAGAAGAGCTTGCTCTTAAACAAAATACTAAAGAAGAATACTTAACAAAAAGAGAACAAATGCTTGCTGATAAAATTGATGTTTCTGCTTTTCTTATCTGGTTTGTAGAAAATTATCCTGAATCCGTGAATGAGGTTAAGGCAAAGGATTTTGATTTTGGTAGATTTAAATAAAGCCACCGAGAACACCGAGAACACCGAAAAATTGTAACCACTGAAGGCACTGAGAACACTGAGAGCACTGAGAATATAAATAGGATTATGTTACAAGAAGAAAGAAAGATAAATGAAGCGAAATTGATGATTTTTTATTTATAACTTAATTGGATGAATAATGAATAATATTATTAAAAGGGTAAGATATCTTGTTCCTGATTCTTTGAGATATAGTCATATACTAAGAAGCATAATGTTGTGTTATACCAGTATGCAAAACAATATCAGGAGCTTGGTTAATAAATGTGACAGCATAGATCCTTCCTACATATCTTTAACTGTCGGAAGACCATATCAACTTCCCATAAATATTAAGACACCTGTTATTTGGCACTCCAATAATCAAAATGTTAGTGTTAATAAAGAAGGTGTTTTATTAGCTGTTCAAGATTGTTTAGGAAAAGATTCTCAAGCTTTGGTTACTGCAGTTGCCAGCAAGGGGAAAATTGTTCAGGAATTTAATGTAACAATAGTTAATTGGATAGCTAATCTATCTAAACTGGAGCTTATTAAGCGCTTTCCCGATTATCACATTTTAGCATATTATAAGAATACAATATATTTTTGTATTGGGCGTTTATTATTTAAGACACAAGATAGCTTTAAAACAAGGAAAAAGATTACAAAATTACCATTTTTACCCGCCAATAACTTTCCTATGCTGATTAATGATTACGGGAATTTTTTAATTGGTCAAAAAAAAGTATTTTGGTCAAAAGATTTTACGCATTGGCATAAAGTAAACGAAATGCAGATGCCTGGCAATATAAATATGTTTGATTATTATATAGATAAGAAGAGCAATAAATGTTATGTTTTTGCAGGTGAATACTCTTGTGAGCCAAATGATAGGCATAAAGTATACAGGGGTATAGTGAATATTGATGGAACTCAAGAATGGAAAGAAATTCTAAATTTTGCTTCCATAACTGAATATAAGAAAGATAATTCAATTCTAACTTCAGCCAGACATATTCATATTGTTACCGTTGATCCTTATACTGGATACTTATGGATTGGAACAGGAGATGAAGATATTCACTCTAAGATCTTATTTTCTACTGATTATGGAGAATCATTCCAGATACTTGGTATGGGATCTCAAGAATGGAGAACATTATCTATCTGGTTCACGAAGGATTATATATATTGGAATATGGATTCTCATGAACCCCAAAAAATATTTCGTATACCAAGAGCGAAAATTGCAAATAATGAAATGATCACTCCCATATTGAATTCTGGCTTTACCAAACCTGGGGTCAACTATCTGGTAATTGAAAAAAGCGAACATCAACATTTTCCTGTAGGAGTAGGAAAAGTATATACCGAAACAGAAACGAGAAGAATAGATAATGATAATCAAGTAATGGCATTGAATGATAAAGAATACGATTATAGAGAAATTGTAGCTGAACTGGTAAATGGTGCTCATTTTAATTACTGTTGGGCTAAAGATCAAAATAATGAAAAGCTTGTAATTATGGGAGCAGCACCAGAAGGTAATCTTAGAGATATGCAAGGAAGAGTTTTCGGGATTAAAGAAAATCTTGATAGTTCAGTTCAAGTGCAAGAACTTATCTCTCTACGCGCAAAGAATTTAAAAGCAGATTATCAAATCAATATGTTCACTCAATTGGTCCCTTTGTTTCAAGATAATAGTGGGGCAATCTATTTCAAATCCAGAAACTTAAGCTGGACGGGCATTTATAAAACTTTATTAAAGTGGAAAGATGTTTGATACAAAATAAGATAAATAATTACAACAAGGAGAAAATTAATGTTACAACAAATTATCAATCTTTTTGAGGAAATTCTGGAAAAAAATCCAGATGAAATTAATCCTAATGATGAATTTAGAATGTATGATGAATGGGATTCTTTAGCATATTTGGCTATAATAGCAGCTATTGATGATAAATTTAATCTTGTTATACCTATAGATGATTTCAGGCAATTAAGGACTGTAAAATCCGTTGCTGAATATGTTCAATCTAATAAGGACAAGGTTTAATGAGTTATTTACATTTCAATAATGTATCAATTACGAGTATATCTGCTGCAATACCTAAAAGGATAATAAATAATAAAGATTATACTCATTTTATGTCAGAACAAGAAGTTCAAACGGTAATAAAAATGACAGGAATAGAACAAAGGAGATTTGCAGATGATAAAATCTGTTCTTCAGATCTTTGTTACGAAGCAGCTATAAAGTTGTTTAACGAAACTGACATTAATAAAAATGATATTGATGTATTGTTATTTGTTTCTCAAACACCTGATTATAGAACTCCTCCTACATCTATGATGTTAGCTGATAAGCTTGGGTTAAAAGAGAATTTAGGAGCTTTTGATATTAATCTTGGATGTTCCGGGTTTATTTATGGACTTCAAATAGCTTTTTTATATGCTTCACAATCTACTATTAATAAAGTGCTGTTGTTAAATGGAGAGACCAAATCTAAAGCTTATTCAACAAAAGATAAAGCTACATCTTTGCTATTTGGCGATGCTGGTTCAGCTTGTATAATTGAAAAAAGTTCTTTTTTTAATCCGACTACTTTCTCTATGAATAGTAAAGGTTCTGGGTATAAATATATCATAATGCCCGGTGGGGGATATAGAAATCCGAGTTCTATATTAACTCTTAAAGAGAAGGTGTTTCAGGATGGGAGTATTAGATCTGATGAGCAGGGATTTATGGATGGGGAAGCTGTATTTAATTTTACGATAACTGATGTTCCTAAAGATATAAAAAAAACATTAGAAGAAGCAGGAATGACTTGGGACAATATCACTTTTTTTGTACCTCATCAAGCAAATAAATTTATAACGAATCATATTGCAAAAAAATTTAAAATTCCCGGGGATAAGGTCTTATATTCAATAGAAAAGTATGGAAATACTAGTTCTGTATCAATACCTCTGACATTAGTAGATCATTTCCAGAATGCAATTCTTGATGAAAATATTATTGTATTGCTATCTGGATTTGGCGTAGGTCTTTCTTGGGGGACAGCAATAACCAATCTATCTGGATGTAAAATGTGTGGAATAGTTGAAGTATAGTAATGGAAAATTTTATTAATTTAAGCAATAAGACCTATATTATAACAGGCGCAAGTTCCGGTATCGGAAGAGCTGTTGCTCATTTAGCTAATAACTTTGGAGCTAAACTTTTATTATTAGCAAGAAATAAAGATGCTCTTTTGGAAACTGCTAAAAATATGGATTCAAATACATATATTTGTGAATCTATAGAGCTAACAGATTTTGACAATATAGAAACGGTAATAGACAGGGCAAAAGAAAAAATAGGAAAGTTCAATGGTTTTTGCCATTGTGCAGGTATAGAACAAACATTACCTATCAGGTCTATGAATCCTAAAAATTATCAAAACTTATTTAATATTAATACAATAGCTGGATTTGAATTAGCACGGATATGTTCAAAAAAAGCTTATTTGTCAGATGACGGTTCATCTTTTGTTTTTATAGCTTCAATTATGGGAGTTGTTGGCAGACCTGGATTAACTGGCTATTCTGCTAGTAAGGGAGCATTAATATCCGGTGTGCATTCTATGGCTTTAGAATTAGCTCCAAAACATATTAGAGTTAATTTAGTTTCACCTGGTACTGTAATGACAAAAATGATTGAAAATGCATTGACCAATATGGAAGAAGAACAAAGAAATAAACGCTTAAATGAATATCCTCTCGGTTTTGGAACAGCAGAAGATATAGCCAATATTGTAATTTTTCTTTTATCTGATAAAAGTAAGTGGATTACTGGCAGTAACATTATAATTGATGGCGGTTATACGGCAAAATGAATCAAGTTATTATTATAAGAGAAATTGAAGATAATGATTATGAGAATATAGCTACATTTTACTCAACTTTTTCTGATGATAGTAAAACAAAGGAATTTTGGATAATAAGATTACGGCAATGGTGGGACGAAAATCCTGCTTATAAATATGGACATCCAAGAGGTGTAATAGCTCAAGTGGATGGTAAAATAATTGGAATTACTTGTAATTTTCCAACAAGAATGATTTGGGAGGGTAAACCTCAAATAGTAATTAACGGCTCATCTTGGAAAGTATTACCCGAATATAGAAAATTTAGTATGGATATATGGGAAAAGCATAGAGAAATAACAAAAGATTACATTATGTTTAATACAACCCCTAACTCATTTGTCAGGAAATTACTTATCACTACTAAACAACAAGAGTTCATTGTTTCAAAATCATTTTATTATTATTTTGGACACCCCCAAAGTATATTTAGATCAACACCAATGGTAGTCATTGCATTTTTCAGTAAAATACTAGTTAAAAGTTTAGTTAATTTATCTATTTTTATCCGAAAAGACATTCAATTACAAAACAAATCTCTTGATAATGTTAAAGATAAAATTGATAATTTATGGGTTGAACATAGGAATGATTTCCTATACACAAATATCAGAGATAGTAACTATTTAAGATGGATTAGTAAAAGTAAAGAAATATTGTATGTATACAAACATAATGAATTACAGGGTTTTTTAATACTTGATAAAGATCCGAGGAAAAAGATTGTTATACTCGTAGATTATTGGAGTAAAAATTTAATGGAGGATGCAAAACATATAATAAAGAACTTATTATCATATTATAAAGATATGAATTTGGTTATTCCTTCTTTTTGTCCTAAACTTGAATATTCAGCGAGAGGATATTTCTTAGTTAGAAGAAAAAAATCCAATATTGGTTTTATTATTTGCTCTAAACAGATTACAATAAATTTTGATA
>Ga0255344_1004975_pt1 | contig 13067 bp, 14 predicted proteins | sample wastewater_treat_5_FD_192414 | JGI IMG/M metagenome (GOLD analysis project Ga0255344, IMG submission 192414) | Wastewater microbial communities from Lulu Island WWTP, Vancouver, Canada - plant18 | ecosystem: Engineered > WWTP > Wastewater > Unclassified | place: Canada: Vancouver, British... | reverse complement strand
TGCTAAAAAGAGCATTGTTATTTTTTTGACATTTTGCTAGTATAAAATATGCGAAAAAAATTAGATGAATTGGCAAAACGCCACGAAGAAGTAAATATTCTCATACAAGATGCTAATCTTATAAAAGACCAAAAAAAATATAGAGAAATTATGAGGGAGCATGCCCACCTCGAAGATCTCATGGAAGCCTATGAAAAATACAAAACAGTTCTCAGCGGCATAGAAGAAGCCAAGGCGATTATTACCCAAGAAGATGACCATGACATGAAAGAAATGGCAAGAGAGGAATTGAAAAGCTTAGAAGAAAAAGTTCCAGAGATGGAAGATTCCTTAAAAATGCTTTTAATTCCACCCGACCCGCTCGAAGAAAAAAATATTATCATGGAAATCCGTGGCGGTGCAGGAGGAGACGAGTCCAGTCTTTTTGCCGCCGACCTCTTTAGAATGTATACACGATACTGCGAAATGAAGGGTTGGAAATACGAAATCATGAACGCCAACGAAACTGAAGTCGGTGGCTATAAAGAAATAGCATTTTCTATCTCTGGGAAATACGTCTACGGCAGTATGCGATACGAGGGTGGAGTGCATCGTGTGCAACGTGTTCCCGAAACTGAAGCACAGGGGCGCATTCACACAAGCGCTGTTACCGTTGCCGTCCTCCCAGAAGCTGAAGAAACTGAAATAGAAATAAAAAACGAAGACCTACGCGTCGACGTTATGCGAGCCGGCGGACCTGGGGGACAGAGCGTCAACACCACAGACTCAGCTGTTCGCCTCACCCATATCCCAACAGGATTAGTTGTTATTCAGCAAGATGAAAAAAGCCAGATAAAAAATAAGGCAAAGGCAATGCGTGTTTTACGAGCGCGGCTCTTTGAGCTTGAGGAAAGCAAAAAAAATGCAGAGCGCTCTGCAGCTCGAAAAAGCATGGTCGGAAGTGGCGAGCGAAGTGAAAGAATTCGAACCTATAACTTTCCACAAAACCGATTGACCGATCACCGCATCAACTTGACATTGTACAAACTCGACTACATCATGCAAGGCTACCTCGACGAGATGATCGATGCCCTTTGTATTTATGCAAAAGAAGAACAACTCAAACATTCAGGCTCCCTGTAAAAAAAAATCGACACAGGCGGCTACTCGAATGACTATAAAAGAAGCACGTCAAAACGCATATCGACAATTGAGCGAAGCTTGGGAAAAGCAAAAAAAAACTGCTGGACCCTACGCTCAAAAGCCTGATTTTTTTTTGGACATCGATGTTATACTCCAAGAACTTTTACAAGTTGAGCGAAGTTTTTTACTCGCCCACAATGAAACAAAGTTAAAACAAAAAGACATAAAGCGCTTTTTTACCCTCATTCAAAAACGGAGTCGTGGACTTCCCATCGCCTATATTGTCGGCAAAAAAGAATTTTACGGACTCAGTTTTTTTGTAAGCCCCCATGTCCTCATCCCCAAACCTGACACCGAAATCTTAGTTGAAAAAGCCCTAGAACTCGCTCGGGAAAAATCCCGCAAAATTGGCAGTCAAGAAGTACAAGCGGAATCCCGCGAAACTGGCAATCGAGAAGTACAAGCGGAATCCCGCGAAACTGGCAGTCAAGAAGTACAAGCAAAATCCCGCTGCCTGCGAGTCCTCGACCTTTGCACCGGAAGCGGCTGCATCGCCCTATCTTTTGCCCAAGAATTTTGCAAAACAAAAGAAAACAGCCCTCCCCTCGAACTTTTTATGAGCGATATAAGCCTTGCAGCTCTTAGACTTGCAAAAAAAAACACAAAACAACTTTTCCCCGCATCCCGAAAAAAACAAAAAAACTCAGACAAGCTCCAAATCAAAATCGTTCGCTCAAACCTCTTTCGAAATATAAAAGGAAGCTTCGATTTTATTCTCACAAACCCACCCTACGTCCCCACCAGACTTACCGATGAACTCCTCCTCGACGGACGAAGTGAACCACGCCTTGCCCTCGACGGAGGAAAAGACGGACTGAGACTTATTCGCCAGATTGCAAAAGATGCAAAAAACTACCTTAAAAAAGACGGCTGGATTCTCATAGAAGCAGGAGAATACCATGCAAAAGAAGTAGCCCTGATTTTGAGAGAGCGAGGATTTTCAGAAGTAGCTATTTTACAAGACCTCTCCGGACAAGAGCGAGTTATTTTCGGACAACATTAAAAACTGCCAATAAAAATTGACTGCAAAAATAGATATTTATGTTATACTGTATTACACTAATTAAAAAGGAACAATAATGGAAAACGACATCCGTTGGCAGCAACGATTTCAAAACTTTCACAGAGCTTATTCTCTCCTTTCTGAAATTTTATATTCGACAGATGCTATCTTGGCACTTGAACCAATCGTCAAAGAAGGTATCATTCAGCGTTTTGAATACACCTTTGAGCTTGCATGGAAAACCCTCAAAGATAAAATGGAGTTTGATGGTTTACAATTTACACAAATTTCACCGAAGCTTATTTTTAAACAGGCTTTCCAAGCACAATACATAGACAAAGTTGACGTTTGGCTTCAGATGACCGATGACAGAAACCTCATGAGCCATACCTATGACCATGCGGTATTTGATACAGTATTATTGCGCTTGAAAAACGAATATTTACCCGAACTCGAAAAACTCTATGACTATTTTTTAGAGGAAAAATTCCAGTGAGCTTCGGTCTAAACGAAAATGAAAAAGTATTATTGATTAGCATACTAAAAAAACACATACAAGACGGCAGCTGCATAGTCTATGGCTCGCGAGCAAAAGGAAATTACAAAAAACACAGCGACATCGACATCGTCATTAAAAACAGCACAAACCAAGGAGCCCATATTCTTGGACCACTAAAAGATGAGTTGAATGAATCAAACTTTCCCTATTTGGTAGATATACAATTTTATGAAACAATAAAAAACCAAGCCCTAAAAAATCACATTGACAGAATCGGACAAAAATTGTACTAAAAAAGGCCAATAAAAAATGAACTGCAAAAATAGCGATTTGTGCTATACTGTACCTTGAATATTATGGGTACATAAAACTACCTGGAGGATCTTATGTTCGACAAAGCTCTTACATTAATTAAAAAATCGAAAAACATCCTTGTGTTTACAGGGGCGGGAATCAGCACGGGTAGTGGGATTCTTGATTTTCGTAGTGAAAATGGTCTCTATTCTTTGCTCAGTAAAAATACTGACTTGCCCTATCCTGAGGCGATTTTTGATATCCAGTATTTCAAAAAAAATCCCAAACCATTTTTTAGTCTTGCCAAAAATATGCTAGAACAGCATGCAAAACCTACAAAATGTCATAAACTACTCGCAGAACTAGAAAAAAACAATCAAATCTCCCTTGTCCTCACGCAAAATATCGATATGCTTCATCAAACCGCTGGGTCTAAAAAAGTACTCGAATGTCATGGCTCTTTTATGTCAGCGCATTGTCTAGATTGCCATTCTGCGTACAACTTAAACGATTATAAACAAAGGGTTTTAGATGACTCAATCCCCTACTGCAACTGCGGCGGAATTATTAAACCAGATATCACCTTTTTTGGGGAGAGCTTACCTTCTGCTTTTTATGATTTAGTCAATAATCCACCCGAAACAGATTTAGTATTAATCCTCGGCTCTTCTTTAAATGTGCAGCCGGCAGCAGGTTTTGCCCTTGAAATGGCGATGAAAGTACCCTCAATACTTGTAAATTTGGCTGCCACTCCCTATGACAATGCTATTTCTTTGGTCTATCACGAAGATTTAGAAGTTTTTGCAGAATATATTTTAAGAGACAATCTTATTCAATAAACCGAAACTTCGCTACATATTTTATTTCGATTTTCCCGCCTCAATTCTCCCATTTCATAGCTCACAACTATGATTAAAATACTAGTATTTTAAATACAAAAAGTGTATATTCTAGTCATGGCTACGAAAAAAAATGCACAAAATCACGAAGAAGCGCAAACGTGCTTTACTCCTCTCGCCCTCAGTTCTCTCGATGATTTTTTTAAAAGCTATGATTATTTTTCAAAAGATGAGCGCACTCGTTTACAAACCGCCTATTTGTATTTACTTGAAAAAACAAAAAATCTGCATCGTTCTTCGGGCGAGCCCTATTTTGAGCATCCCTATCGTGTAGCAGAAATTTTAGCGCAAAGCAAACTCGATGCGGACTCTATTATCGCGGCTTTTTTTCACAATATTTTTGAACTCAATATTGTCAGTGAAAGTGAAATAGAAAGTCTTTTTGGTAAGACAGTTTTAAATATCACCAAGGGAACGGCAAAAATTACGAGCATGCAAATAAAAAGCAAGACAATGCAAGAGGCTGCGAGTTTTAGAAAAATGCTTTTTGCTATGGTCGATGATATTCGCATTATCCTTGTAAAAATGGCTGACCGTCTCGATCGCATGCGCCATCTCAAAGAAGTAAGTGCTGAGTCGCAAAAAAAAATTGCCCAAGAGGTAATCGACATTTGGGCTCCTTTGGCAAATAGACTGGGTATGTCAAACGTAAAAAGCGAGCTTGAAGACTTGAGTTTAAAATACACCAACCCCGATGTATTTCAACAACTCAAACAACTCGTCGCCCTCAAAAAATCAGAGAGGAGCGAATATCTTTTGCTGGCACAAAAAGAAATTTATAGCCTGGCAAATACGCACGGCATCGAAGTTGCTATTCGAAGTCGCGCAAAACATTTTTACTCGATTTATCAAAAAATGAAAAAACGAAACAAGGCCGCCGAAGATATGTACGACTTACTTGCCTTGCGTATCCTCTGCGAAACAAATGCTGACTGTTATAGCCTCATCGGTTTGGTGCATACACTTTGGAAGCCGCTTGAAGGGCGCTTTAAGGATTATATCGCCATGCCAAAGGCGAACGGGTATCAGAGTTTGCACACTACCGTTATGAGCCATGGGCACCCACTTGAAATTCAAATTCGCACATATAAGATGCATGAGGTAGCTGAGCATGGGGTTGCAAGCCACTGGTTGTACAAAGAAGGTCTAAAAACAAATCTTGTAAACCTTGAGAACGTATCGATTATCAATCAATTACGCGAGCTTAAAAACGATACAAGCAATAGCGAGCAAGCCTTCAATGAACTTCGCGATGAACTTTTGGGCGACTCTATTTTTGTCTTTACGCCCAAGGGTGATGTGCGAGAGCTGCCACAAGGTGCAACAGCAATTGACTTTGCCTATAGCATTCACTCCAGAATTGGGGAGACGATAATTGCAGCGAAGGCGAACGGGGCGATTATCCCGCTTTCAAAGCCTCTGAAGAATACACAGATAATCGATATTATTACATCACCCAAGGCGCATCCAACATGGAATCAATTACGTTTAGTAAAAACTCAAAAAGCGCGAAGCAAGATAAACGCCTATCTAAACGAGCATGACCAACTGCGCATCCAAGCAGAAAAACAAGCCGCCCTCGAAAAGCAACAGGCGCAAGAAAGGCAAGCTGCTCTTATAAAAGAAAAGGCGCTAAAAAAAGAAAGCAAGGAAGAAGAAAATAAAGATGCCTTTAAAATTCGCATCGGAGACACTTCAAACTTTTTGGTAACACTTGCCCGCTGTTGCAATCCCAGTTTTGGCGACCCCATTGTGGGATACGTTTCTCGCGGAAGAGGTCTCATCGTACACAAAGCATCCTGTAGAAATTTTTCACGAATCCCCAATATAAACGAACGCTCCATCGAAGTCCTTTGGGAAACGTAAAACTTCCAACTTACAACTTACAACTTAATACTGAGTATAATTAAAGCGAGCATTTTCTTCATCGACGCTAAGAATACCAAAGCTGCCGTCTTGCCAGTTTCGGTTATTCACATAGCTATACACACCGTATTCGACAAAGGGTCCATAATCAAAACTTGAACCATAATGGTCATGCCCCGAAAAAACAGCCCCTACATTATTTTTTGCACAAGCATCAATGAGCATAGCGCGTTCACGAGGATCGCAGAGAGAAAAATAAAAAATATTATCTCTATACAAAGGATAATGTATAAAGACAAACTTTTTTTTGGAATCTTTTTTCAATTTGCTTATAAAGTTTTGCAGTTGACTTTGTCCCAGAGTGCCGTTTCCAGAATCCAAAAAATACCAACTAAAAGTCTCTGTTTCAAATCGATAATAACTGACATATGGATAGACTTTTTTTGTAAACTCGTTCCAACCCTTGTTGTACAAGTCATGGTTTCCCGTTATGCCGTATACTTTTTCTATCCCAAATTCGCTCTGAAGTTTTGTAACAAAGGATGCGTATTCCGCATAGTCTTCTTTGCAGCCTGTATCTGCTATATCGCCTAAGACGAGGGCAAACGAGGGCATAGAGTCAGTCTCTTTTAAACTTTCCAAATAATCAAAAAGCTTTTTTTTTGCCTGCGTTTTTCCTGGTCCAAAATGTAAATCAGAAAGCATGAGAACACTGTACTTATTAGGCACTGTGTCTTCAAAGGGAGAAGGAATCTCTGTTATTGTTTTACTTCTTTCATTCACACTTAAAGAACGATCAAAAAATTCATGTAAGCCATAGCGACAAGAAGGGAAAAAACAAATTGCCAACAAGGCATAAAAAAAGACATATTTAGTTTTCATTCTACCCCCTTATTTTTGGGGATACTATACGTTAAACCAAGCTGAAAATTTACACTCGTAATCGTTGCGGTAAGCGTAAACTGGTCGGTATAATGCACCGAAAGTTCAGAAAAAGCTGTCCAGTTTTTATCTGCTTTGAAGTTAAACCCCAAAATATAGCTTGGAAAGAAAAAAAGGGGATAATAAAATCTATCGTAGGAGGCAATAATAAAATAGGGACTGAGATTTTCAAAAAATGCCTTTTCAAAGCGCAGGGAAAAAGCCATACCATTGTTCAATAAAAAGGGCACGCTTTCCTTTATACTTGTAATGACAGTATATTTTTGCATAAAAGAAAGGTCGAGATACAGCGAAATATCTTTTGGCAAGCGGATATGACTTTCCATACCGTAAAAAACATCGTGCTCCTGGGCGATTTTTAAAAAACTCGTATAATGATACAAGAGCCTCAAACCGAAGTCCGCATATTTCAATTTTAAAAAAGTCCAGCCCGGTTCCACATTCAAATGCCATTGATCCCGAGAAAATTCTATACCGAGATACAATGAAAAAGGCTCGTATGCAAGCATATCTGAAAAGGAAAGATAAAAATGCGGTCGAGTATAACTTTGCCCGTCAATACTCCCGAGACTTGTCGTTATTTTTTGGTCAAAGGGCAGAGAAAAAAGAGCGGGGGCAAAACAAAAAAAAAGGAAGAAGAGCATTGTTTTTATATCGATTTTTCTATCGGTATTTTTCATCTTCCTCCAAAAAAGCATCCGTTTTTTAGCGAGAACCGTCTCGACCCTGATTTTGTGTTTTGCTCCGAACAATAAAGCCCTCATCCACAGCCTTATCGGTATAGATAAGACATTCATTGTTAAAAGTAACCCAAGCTAAAAGCGAGGCGTCTTCTGGTGCAACAAAAGAAAAACTCGTATCTGAAATAGAGATAATATCCGGTCCAATGTATTCTATTATAACAGACTCTGTTAACTTATTCAAAGCGGTAAAGGTATACAGCCTAAAGCCTTCTTTTTTTTCTAGGGGACGGTATCTTTTTTCTGGATGCATTTCCAAATCTTTTAGCCGCGCTTTTTTTGCCTCAGGATGCATCGCATCAAGTTCATTTTGCAAAGCCATTGACTCTTGTTCTGCCTTTGTAAAAAGAGCCTCGCTTTCTTCCTCAGAGAGAGCTTTGCCGATTGTACCAACAAGTTCCCAGTCGCTTTTTGTCTCCCCTCTTGTGGTTTTATTTGCATCCGCTTGCGAGTAGAAAAATCCCGTAGCAAATTCTCGGTGATTTGTTTTGTATAACTCATCGATATAAGGAGCAGCTTCCTCACTTGCAATTTTTCCCTCAAGCGCATCAACAGCCTTTCGGTAACTTCTCGTTACCAGCGCTGCGTAGTAGAGACTTTTCATCCTGCCTTCTATTTTTAAGGAATCAACCCCAGCTTTTTTCATATCATCGAGGTGGTCAATCATACATATATCTTTACTTGACAAAATAGCGGTAAAGTCATCCCCTTCGTAGACAGGAAAATATTCGCCTGGACGCTCTTTTTCTTCCAAAAGCTTGTAATCCCAGCGACAAGAATGAGAGCAAAAACCAGAGTTTGCACTGCGCCCCGTCATATAAGCGCTCAAAAGACAGCGCCCAGAGTAAGCGATGCACATTGCACCATGGGCAAAAACTTCAAGTTCCATCTCAGGATTTTCATCTTTTATCCGACGAATATCATCGAGAGAAGCTTCACGCCCTAGAACAACCCGTTTGAAACCGAGGTCTTTGTACACCTTCACCGCTTCTCGATTGATACAATTTGCCTGCGTACTTAAATGCAAGGCAGCATGAGGAAACTCTTTTTGAATTATATTTACCACACCCATGTCAGAGACAATAAAAGAGTCGATAGGATACTGCTTAAAATAATCTATCTCGCGTATAAAATTGTCGAGGTCTCGATTATGAAAGCTAATATTGAGCGCACAAAAAAGTTTTTTTCCTGGAAATTGTTTTTTTAGTTCTATAACCTTATTGTATTCATCTTCGTAAAAATTATCAGCCTTGATGCGAAGTGAAAAAGACTTAAGCCCAATATAGGCCGCATCAGCGCCATAGGACCAAGCATAATATAATTTTTCTACATTTCCCGCGGGAGATACTATTTCCATACACACCTTTACAAGCTCTTAGAGCTCTTCATTGCATTTAATAAAGGCAGCGACTTTTTCTATTGCCTTATGTGCTTCTGGAATACAATCATCTGCCATCTGAAAAAAGTGAATCATACCAGGCCAAACATCGAGGATATGAGGAACAGCTGCATAGCCAAGTTTTGTTGCAAAACGCCGCGCATCAGGCAGAATAATTTCATCCTCTCCCATTTGAATATATACTTGCTTGAGATTTTTTAAGTCATCTTCCGAAGCACAGAGGGGAGAGACCATGGGGTTAGCCAAGTTTGAAGCATAGGTATAAGTGTCTGCCATACGTCGAATGCTCTCAGTTGAAATGAGGGCGTCGCTTATTTTTTTTATTTGCAATAAGGCTGAGTCAGGTGAAAAATCCAAAAAAGGCGAAAATAAAACAAGCTTTTTTATTTTATCACGCAGTGTTTTTTTTGCAAAAAGCGCAAAAGAAAGCGCTATAGTGCCACCAGTTCCGTCTCCACAGAGGATAATATCTCGCGTATCTTTTGAAAGTGCGGTAAAAACGGCCTCTATATCATCGAGGGCGGAAGGAAAGGGATACTCTGGCGCGAGACGGATTTCAGGCAATAAAAGTTCAGTCGCGGAGGCATGTGCAAGAGAGGAAGCAAAGCTACGCCAAGAGGCACGAGAGCCACCGACAAAGGAACCTCCATGTATATAGATGATAAGGCGCTCTTTTGCAAAGGCTACTGGAGTAAGCAAGTCGCAGACCACTGAGCTATAGTTTTTTTCTATTTTTTCTACATTATTCGGTAGAAAAAAAACAGAGAATTGAGATTCTATTTTATTTCGAAATGGTATCGGTTCAGCTTTTTGCGTAAACACAAGCGATTTAAGCTTTTTTACCGCTGCCCTTTTATCTTTCCCTCGCATAGTAAAAGTGTAGCAAAAAAACAATAAAAATGCTATACTATCCCTATTATGCCAATAAAAATACAAGCAGACTTACCTGCACGCGAAATACTTGAAAGAGAAAATATCTTTGTTATGACAGATCAAAGGGCGGAACATCAAGATATCCGACCCTTAAAAATTGCCATAGTAAATCTCATGCCTACCAAAATTGCAACTGAAACGCAGATTTTACGGCTGCTTGGAAATTCCCCCCTCCAAGTTGAAATTTCTCTCGTGCACATGGAAAGCCATGTCTCAAAAAACACGAGTCAAGAGCATTTAGAACGCTTTTATATTAACCCCCAAGAACTATACAAAAAAAAATACGACGGGATTATTATCACTGGGGCACCCGTCGAACAAATAGATTTTTTTGATGTAGATTACTGGGATGAGCTTTGCCAAATAATGGATTGGGCAAAAACCCATGTATTTTCAAGCCTTTTTATTTGCTGGGGAGCGCAGGCAGGTTTATATCATTATTATGGCATAGAAAAAACAAACCTCGAAAAAAAACTCTTTGGCATTTACCCGCATTATAAAACGACTGTCGGAGAACCGCTGCTTCGCGGATTTGACGATATCTTTCCTGCCCCGCAATCGCGCCACACAAAGGTGGATGAAGATGCGGTAAAAAATCACGAAAAACTCCTTGTTTTGGCGGAAGGAAAAGAAGCTGGTCTCCTCCTTGCAAAATCTCTTGATAACAAGCATATTTTTATGACCGGTCATCTTGAATACGACACAGAAACACTCGGAAACGAATACCGTCGAGATTTGGACAAGGGCCTCCCCATAGAAATGCCCCTAAATTATTATCCAGACAACGACCCCTGGCAAAAACCTCGCTCAACCTGGCGAAGTCATGCCCACCTTTTTTTCTCAAACTGGCTCAACTACTACGTCTACCAAGAAACACCCTACGAATTTACTAGAGAATAAAAAACTGGTCGCAACACAGAGATACTTTTTTCTCAGATTTTCATATCAATCTTGCATATATAAGTCAATATCTATATAATAAAACAAAAAGGACATTTTATGGCTTATTTTTACGAAGAACCTTCCCATACTTTTGCAGAATATCTCCTTGTTCCTGGCTATTCATCTGCTGACTGCATCCCCGATAAAGTTAACTTAAAAACGCCACTCGTTCGCTTCAAAAAAGGTGAAAAACCAAAGCTCAGCATGAACATACCGCTTGTTTCGGCAATTATGCAATCTGTATCGAACGACAGACTTGCAATCGCCTTGGCAAAAGAAGGCGGTGTTTCCTTTATTTTTGGCTCCCAAAGCATAGAAGACCAAGCTGAAATGGTTTCAAAAGTAAAAAATCATAAGGCGGGTTTTGTAACTTCCGACTCAAATATTAAACCAAATCAAACGATCCAAGAAGCAATTGCACTAACTGAAAAAACAGGGCACTCAACGATTGCGGTAACAGAAGATGGCACAGCCAATGGAAAACTCCTCGGCATTTTAACGAGTCGTGATTATCGCATAGGATTTACCGACTTGGATGAAAAAGTTGAACGCTATATGACAAAGTTTTCTGATCTCATCAAGGGAGAAAACGGCATAAGCTTAAACGAAGCAAACGACCTTATTTGGCAACATAAACTAAATTCCCTTCCGATTATCGATACAAAGGGAAATCTCAAATACCTCGTCTTTCGAAAAGATTATGCAAGCCATGAGGCGCATCCCCTCGAACTCCTCGATGACCAAAAACGCTATGTTGTCGGCGCTGGTATAAATACCCGCGATTATATGGAGCGAGTCCCTGCCCTCGTCAAAGCAGGTGCCGACGTACTGTGCTTAGACTCTTCAGAAGGGTTTACCGAGTGGCAATCACGAGCCCTTGCCGATATTCACAAAAGCTTTGGACCAGATGTAAAAGTAGGTGCAGGAAATGTTGTCGACAAGGAAGGCTTTTTATTTTTAGCCGAAGCTGGCGCTGATTTTATAAAAGTAGGCATTGGTGGTGGTTCCATTTGTATCACCCGTGAACAAAAAGGAATAGGACGCGGGCAAGCGACTGCTGTTATTGAAGTGGCAAAGGCGCGAGACGAATACTATAAAAAAACAGGTATCTATATCCCCATTTGTTCTGACGGTGGCATCGTTCACGATTATCACATGACATTGGCCCTTGCGATGGGAGCCGACTTTGTTATGCTCGGTCGCTACTTTGCCCGCTTTGATGAAAGCCCCACAAACCGCCTCAATATTAACGGAAATTATGTAAAAGAATACTGGGGAGAGGGTTCAAATAGAGCTCGAAACTGGCAGCGCTATGACCTCGGTGGAACAAGCACGCTTTCTTTTGAAGAGGGCGTTGACTCCTACGTGCCCTACGCTGGCAGCTTGCACGACAATGTCGGTATGACAATGAGTAAAATTCGCCATACTATGTGCAATTGCGGTGCTTTAACGATAGAAGAATTGCAAAAAAAAGCAAAACTCACCCTTGTTTCCCAAGCGTCAATCGCTGAAGGTGCATCGCATGACGTTATTGTAAAAAACACAAGCATACGAGCTGAATAAAGCAAAAAGCTCATAAAAAAGGGACTGTCAGAAGTATCATATTGAAACTTTTTAGGCAGCCCCTTTTTTTATCTCTAAATCTAATGAAATCTTCATCAACACGAACTAAAAACTATCTATGCAATCAAAACCAATGTCGCAGAGTACTTCTTTCGCTTTTTTGCAATCTTCTATTTTAAATATTATAACAGCGGACTGTCCTGTTTTTTCAAGCGATGCATAAATATATTCTATATTGATTTCATGTTTGTCAAAAATCGTCAAGACTTCGTGAAGTGAACCAACGGCATCGGAAATATGTACCGCCAAGACATCGGTTGTTCGTGTAGTAAATTTATGTTCTTTGAGAACAGCAAGTGCTTTTTCTGAATCATCGGCAATAACACGCAAGATACCAAAGTCAGCGGTGTCAGCAATCATGATTGCACGTAAATTTATACCAGCATCTTTTAAAACGCCAGTTACATCAGCTATTCTACCAGCGGTATTTTCCAAAAAAATTGAAATTTGTTGAATTCCCATAATTCCTCCTAAAAAAGTTAATGAAAAAGCTTAATCTTTATTGTATAGATTTCGCTTATCAATTACCCGTTTTGCCTTACCTATCGACCGCTCGATACTCATAGGTTCTACCAGTTTTACCTTCACGCTTATGCCGAGTTTGCTTTTCATAACCGCTTCTATCTTCGAGCGCAGGGCTTCCATCCCACGAGTTTCATCGGAGAATTGGTCGATAGACACTTCGACATGCAGCTCTACATCGTCGAGATGTGTTTTTTCACTGCGATCCACCACCATGAGCTAG
>Ga0255344_1004961_pt1 | contig 13097 bp, 9 predicted proteins | sample wastewater_treat_5_FD_192414 | JGI IMG/M metagenome (GOLD analysis project Ga0255344, IMG submission 192414) | Wastewater microbial communities from Lulu Island WWTP, Vancouver, Canada - plant18 | ecosystem: Engineered > WWTP > Wastewater > Unclassified | place: Canada: Vancouver, British... | reverse complement strand
AATGATTTGAAAATTTTGTGAATTAAGCAAAATTGAAAATAATAAAAACAATGTAAAAAGTAAAAAACGTTTCATAATTATTAGATTTTTCGAGTGTTAATAGTAGAAATAGAATTATCGGAAAATTTAAAAACATTGATTAATAATCCTGTCGGCATTGGGTTGCGTGGATAAATGTTAAAAGAACTAGTGCCAGAACGTACATTTAAATTTTCTGCATGCAAAAAATATATAAATTTTATTTTTTTCATTTTATTAGTATTTAAAATTTTACCTACTTCGGTTTTTGGTCTCTTTCGGCATATTCCGGCCATACTCGGCTTTATTTATACCCTCGCTTAGATTTTTCAAATCGTAAAAAACCTTTACACGAGGGCAAATGCTCAAAGTCGTTTTTACAAAGTTTCCAAATTGAAATAAGTAAAATATAGTTGTAATGCAGTATTCCTGTGTGTGTGTGTGTGTGGATATTCTATTAAATACAAAAATTTTGCAAGTTTGTTAAACCGAAAATTATCATTGTATTTTACAAAAAAACTCATCACAAAAAGAATTATTACAACTCACGTGCAATATACAAATTTTTTTTGAAATAACCAAGAAAAAATAAAGAATTTTTTAGTAAAAATGTAAAATAATCTTATTTGTAAAATATATTCAAATTAGTGGGCAAAAAGTGAAACTTTATTTTGAAAATTACGTACAATTATAAATTAATGTTCCCGCTCTCAATGATTTATAATCCGAGCGAGCAGAGAAATAAAAAAGCTACAAGGCTCAGTTTTTCTTTATGAACTTTAAATTCAAGGCGTTTTAGAAGTGTTCAAATGCAAGGCATCTGAGATTGAGGACGAAGGAGCGTACATGAAGCGTTGCACTGAGCAAAGCCGAAGTGTACGTGACTGAGTCCGAACATCGAAAGCAACGTGGTTGCTGAACGAAGTTGAAGTAAAGCAGTTGAATACTTATAAAGCGCCTTTTATAAAACAAAAGTCAAATTAAACTTAAACGCCCAATTATCAATAAGTTTAGGCAAAGAATAAGGACCATAGCGATAATAAATTCCTATTCCATATCCTTGAAAGCTTAATTTTAAAATATTATTAATTTGAATTCCAGATTCAAAATAACCTTTGTTCATGCTTTTGTTTTGAGTGCTTGAAACTCTTGAATTATCGCCCCAGCCAATAGCATTTACTAAAACAATTTGTGGTGCAAAGTGTTTTGTTTTTACAAGCAAATTTCCAAAATCATGTCTTATAAAAAGGTTGGCAAATCTATCAGAGACAAATTCGTTAACTCTCATGGTGTTAAAACTATTGTCGATATTTAACCACGAATAAGAACCTGAGCCATAATAAAGTTCTGAATATTCAGCATTTCCATGCACCATGCCAATATCAGTTGTGAAATGTGTCGCTCCAATGTGCAACCATTGCAATTTATAGTTTATCATGGCTTCAGTTTTTAAATAATCTGAATTTGTTCCATATATTGGAAAAGCTTTTATTACATTAAAATATAAAATTGGGAATTTTGTTCCCATGCTCAATCTATTGCCACGAGGTGTTTGTAAAAACTTTTCTTTAAAAGCATATTTAAAATATAGTCCTAACTCATAAGTGTTTACATGCTTTGGAATTACATTGGCAAAATCATATCTATCTTGGTTGATAATTGTTTTTTCAGAATATGATGCTTTTAAGTTTGTGCTTAAATATCTAATAGGTGAAAAATTAAAACTTGCATAATAAGAACGCACAGAATCTAAATCTTCTAAGAAAAAATCTCTTAAAGTATTTTGAGACAGCAAAGACAAATCTTTATTATAAAAATGGTCGTCGCTAAATTCTAAATCTTGTTTAAAACCAAGTCTTAGGCTTGTGTTCGAAGGCTTGTGAATAAACCAATCTATATAAGCACCGTATTTCCAAGCTTTATCTCTAAAACCATAACCAAAATGTCCACCAAAAGATAAAAATTTTACCAATTTATGATTTGTTGCAAGGGCTAAGCCTAATCTATAACCTTCATATTTATTATACCATAAAATAGATGCAGGGTTCAAATTAACAAACTTAATTGGAATATAACCTGTTGCAATAACTTCCATTAATTCCATTGTTTTGTCAAGGTTTATTTCTCTGCCAATGCTGTCGATCACTTGATAGGTTTTAATATCTTTATCGCTTAGTTTTTCGTAACGGTAATAATCCCAAAAATCCTTGTCTTTTTTATGTGCGTTTTTTTCAACTTCTACACTTAATTGGTTGAACTCTCGGCGTTTGTAATCTGGGTTTAAACTTATGTCGCTAATATATGATTTTCCAATACCAACTAAAGGAGCGTAAGAAGAGCTTTTAGTATCGCTATTTCCAGATGATATAACTGCTTCATTTTCCCCAACTTGAAAAAAATTGAAAACTAAATCTGTATTTAACTGCACAGGAAACCACTGAATAGAGTCTATCAATTCATATTTTTGCTGAATGTTTATATTAAAACTACCTGTTGGTTCGTAAGGTTTTGCACTTACATTTTGTAAAGCGTAGCCATTTGAGTTTATATGCAAAACTCCTTGCAAACCTTCAAAATTTTTCCCTTTTGACGGACGATATGAAATTATAAAAATTGTGTCGGCATTTTCGTTATACATTGTATCTTCTATTTGGAAAAAATATTTTGAAGTACTCCCTCTGCTAATAGGGCTTAAATATTTTTTATCGAGTAGGCTGATAAAATTTTTATAAAAAGAAAAAGATTGAAATTGAGTTGTAAGTAAAGTAAATGCAGGATTTTTTAAACCAGACATTTTATGAGCCAAAACAGTTTCTTTATTTTGGTCGGGATAGCGAAATCTTCGTTCAGTTACAGATTCGGTAATAAAGATATGTTGTTCATCAAAAAATTCTCTTAAAGTTTTTTTATCTGTTGTATCTGTCTTTGTTTCATTGGTTTTTGTTGTGTCAGCTTGAATATTGCTCATATCAACTGTAAAAATCATTTTGTTGTACGAGACATAAGAAAAAGAGCGTATTTTTTCGGGATTATTTTTATTTGAATTTTCTATTGCTAAATCAATAATTCGGTGAGCTGGGTTTATTCCCGGCAAAATAGTAACTTCAGATAGGTAGAAAGCATCTTGTTCTAAACTAATTTCAATATATTTTTTATTTTGAATTTCGTCTTTCGTAATAAGTTTTGTTGTATATCCCAAGTATGAAAGTTTTAAAAACTCAATTTTGTCAGCTGAATTAATTGTAAAATAACCATCTAAATCTGTAGTAGTTCCATAGTTGTTTGAATTGTAGGTAATGTTTACGAAAGCTAGTGCCTCATTAGTTTTTGCATCAAGAACTCGACCAGCAAATTTATTTTGAGAATATAAATTTGTAGTTAAAAAATATAAAAATATGAAACTCAGTATTAATCTTAAGTAATTCATCAAAATTAAATAATTTTCAAAAATAATAAGACAAAACAATTATTAAAATAAAACAGTAGTAAAAAACTTATTAATTAGTAGAAAATTCAAAAAATTATTATATTTTTGAGGGAAATGTTTTTGTTTATTTTGAGATGAAATTTTTATGAAATTTTTAAGAAAATAAACATAATATTAAACGTTGTTTTGTGTTAATTTATAAATATAAAATATATGATGAAAAAAAATAAATTACCATTATTGCTGTTCTGTTTTTTTACTATATTATTTTATTCATGTGATAATAAACCTGTAAAAAATTTTTTAGGAGATTTTACTTATAAAACATCAGGTTCTATTACTGTAGAAGGCGATACTAGTGATGTTGCTTTGAAAATTACTAATAAATTAGGTCAGATGGATATTATTGACATTGGTGAAGAAAATAGAGTTATGGTTATTAAAACAGAAATCACAGGTAATATTACAAAAACCTATGCAACAATTTCTGCTGATGATGAGAATAAAATAATTTTTGATACTATTCCTATCTCAGAAATCTTTATTTCTGGTCTTGATACCGTATCTTCGGAAACAAATATTTATAGTGCCCCTGTTGGTAAACGATATGAAGACAGAATTGTGATAGAAGATTTTTACTTTGGATATGTTGATACTTATAAAGCGAAAGGTCCAATCAAACAAAGTGATGTTATAACAATTTCTGAAAAAAATAAATAAATTAATATTATGATGAAAATAGTTGGAAAGATTTTGGGTATATTTTTATTAGTTTTTATATTTTCTAATAATTTATATTCGCAAGTTAAAGCTGATGATATTGTCGGAGTATATCTTACTTATGATAAATTAACAAAACAAAATTGTAAAATTGAAATTTTTAAACTTCATGATAATACTTATAGCGGAAAAGTTATTTGGTTAGAAAAACCTCTTGATAAAGATGGAAAACCTTATTGCGATGTTTTAAATCCTGATCCTTCTAAACGCCATGTGCGTTGTGATAATATGACTATTTTATATGGTTTTATATTTAAAAAAGGAGAATGGGTTGACGGGAAAGTTTATAATCCAACAAATGGTAAGACTTATACTGCAAAAATGAACTTTGAAACAAAAACAAAATTAAAATTACGAGGATATGTTGGTCATCCAATGTTTGGAGCAACTGAATATTGGACTAAAATCAAATAAATTATATGACAAACTATAAATTTAAACTTATACTCTTTTTTATAATTACTTTATTTATAAGTAGTTGTAACAATGATAAGTCTAATTCTAATAATGGGGAAATAGCAGTAAATGTAATGGAGGCTTCTATTGACTCCTTCGATAAACTGCATGACTATATGGGAGTAATTGAAGAAAATTCTTCGATATTGCTTAGTTTTGAAGTAGGTGGTAATATTGAAAGTATATTTGTTACAGAAGGACAAAGTATTGCAAAAGGACAAGTCGTTTCAGAAATAAATAAAGAAGCTTCGCAAAATGCTTATGAGTTGGCAAAGTCCACCTTAGATAGAGCAGAAGATGGTTATAAAAGAGCAGAGCAAGTATATAATAATGGAAGTTTAGCAGAAGTTAAATGGATAGAAATTCAAACGCAACTATCACAAGCACGTGCTTCTGAAAAAATTGCAAGGCGTAATTTAGACAATTGTGTTTTGCGATCTCCACAGTCTGGAGTTGTTGGAGAGTTAATGGTGTCGCCAGGAATGAACATTTTACCATATCAACCAGCTTTTAAATTAATGGATATTACCATAGTTAAAGCTAGTGTTAATGTTCCAGAAAAAGAAATTTCAAAAATATCTGTAGGTCAAAATGCTGAGGTGAGAATTTCGGCAGTGTCTGAAGAAGCATTTAAAGGTAAGGTTATAGAAAAAGGCGTTAGTGCTGATAAATTATCTCATAGTTATGTTGTGAAAATTGGTATTGATAATACTGATAAGCGATTAATGCCAGGAATGACTTGCCGTGCTAATATAACTACCGGGAAAAAATATAAAGGCTTTAAAGTACCTGTTAATGCAGTGCAATTATCTAATGACGGCTCAAAATTTGTTTGGGTAGTTGAAGATGGAAAATCTACACGTAAAATTGTTGAAGTAGGTGATTTGATTGATAATCACGTTATTATTACTTCTGGAATAAAAGAAAATGAAAAAATTATTGTAAACGGATTTACAAAAGTAAGTGAAGGCTGCAAAGTTAAAATTCAATGAAGTTAGGTAAAAACATATTTAGTAATACTATGCGTTATCACAGTTTGATAACTTTAGCTGTGATAGTGTTTGTATTATTTGGAATTTATGGTTTATTTAAAATGAATAAACAAGAATTCCCTGTTTTTACTATTCGTCAAGGTGTGATTGTTGGGGTATATCCCGGAGCTACGCCTAACGAAGTTTTAGAGCAATTAACAAAACCTTTAGAAGAGTATTTGTTTACATTTCAAGAAATTAATAAACAAGAAACTTATTCATACTCACGAGACGGTTTAGTATTTGTTTTTGTAAAATTAAATAATTCAGTAAAAAATCAAACAGAAACTTGGTCTAAAATAAGACACGGCTTAAAAGACTTTAAAGCTATGTTGCCAACGGGAGTTTTAGCACTTATTGTTAATGACGATTTTGGAAATACTACTTCATTATTAATTACAATAGAATCTGCAGACAAAACTTATAGAGAATTAGATACTTATGTCTCGAAACTAACAGACCAGCTCCGAACAATAGATGCTATCGGAAATATAAAAGTTCATGGCAAACAAAACGAAGAAATACATATACACGTTGAGCCTGAAAAAATAGCAGCATATGGAATTAGTAGGGAGACATTATTGCTAAATTTATTTACGCAAGGAGCTCAAATGGCAAGTGGTGCAATAACTAATGAAGACGTTACTTTGCCAATTCATATTACGAGCCCATATCGAAGTGAAGAAGAACTCTCTGAGCAAATAATATTGTCGGAACCAGGCGGAAAAGTTGTGAGATTAAAAGACGTAGCCACAGTAAAAAGAAGCTATCCACTTGATGCTAGCTATATCCGTTCTAATGGCAATAAAACCTTAGTTGTGTCTATAGAAATGAGACCTGGTAACAATGTTGTAGAGTTTGGTAGAGAAGTAGATGAAATATTAAACAACTTTAAAAATACTATTCCTCAAAGTATAAAAATAGAACGTATAACCGACCAACCCGAAATAGTAGGCTCGTCTGTTAGATCATTTCTTACAGATTTAGGAGTTGCTATACTCATTGTAATTGTGGTTATGCTTATGCTCTTCCCACTACGTTCTGCATTAGTAGCAGCTACATCTATCCCTGTGAGTATTGCAATAACTTTAGCTTTTATGTATTTGTTTGGAATAGAATTAAATACGGTTACGCTGGCAGTACTTATTGTCGTATTAGGAATGGTGGTTGATAATTCTATTGTGGTTATTGATGGATATATTGATAATTTGAATAGAGGTCATTCGCGTTGGTATTCATCGGTAGAAAGTGCTAGAACATACGCACCATCACTAACAATGGCAACAATAGCTATTTGTGCTTTGTTTTTTCCTATATTAGGAATTTTTACTGGAGAAATGAGCGATTTTGTTAAGTCTTTCCCACCTACAATGACAATAGCTTTAATGGCATCTTTATTGTTAGCTCTTTTCGTAATTCCTTATTATCAATTTTTATTTATAAAAAAACCATCAGAAACTGATAAAGTTGGTCTAATAGCTAGATTGCAAAATAAGTTTTTTCATCATTTACAAATAGGCTACGAAAAACTTTTAACTTCTTGCTTTAAAAAACCTAGAACAACAATCTTTGTGGCATTAATGTCAATTGGTGTAGCAGTTTTCTTGTTAATGATTACACCAGTACAAATGATGCCTAAGGCAGATAGAGATACTTTTGCGGTAGAAATATTTTTACCAGAAGGAACTGCTCTCGAACAAACCGCAATGTTAAGTGATAGCTTACGAAAAATTATTGAAAAAGAAGAAGATGTAGTATCTGTTACAGAATTTATTGGAACAAGTTCGCCAAGGTTTCATATGACCTACGCTCCAAAGCTTCCGGGAAGTAATTATGCACAATTTATTGTAAAAACAAAATCAGATGAGGCAACAATTTCGTTACTTAAAAAATTGGAGCCTATGTATTCTAATTATTTTCCAAATGCTTATGTTCGTTTTAAACAAATGGATTTTCAAGCTGTTAGCAATCCTATAGAAATTAGAATTAGCGGCGATGATGTTAGTAAATTGTTAGAACAAGCTCAAAAAGTTGAAACTATACTGCATGATTTTGATGACGACTTAACATGGATCCATAATGATTTTAATGGCACTATGCCTTTTGTTAAAATTGAAATCTTGCCCGAAGAAGCTATGCGACTAGGAATTACAAAATCGTATTTGTCAACTAGTTTAGCTATAAACTTTCATGGTTTGCCTCTAACAACTATTTGGGAAGAAGATTATCCTGTAGCAGTAAAACTAATAAGAAATTTAGATAATAATTGGGCTGATTTCGAAGACTTGAAAAATGAAATTGTTCCTACAGTAATACCGGGGACATGGGTGCCTTTACGTCAAGTTGCAAAAATTGCTCCCGACTGGCAAATATCACAGTTAGTAAGACGAAACGGAGTATATTGCATTACAGTAAGTGCAGATATGAAATTTGATAAGAAAGAATCTGTAGTAATTAAAAAGATAAAAAAACGTGTTAAAAATGAAATACTTCCTGAAATGCCAAGCAATTTAAAACTAGAATATGGTGGATTGTCAGAAGTAAATAAAAATACTGTACCAGAAGTAATCACCTGTATTGTGGCAGCATTGGTAGTTATTTTCACATTTTTATTAATGACTTTTAAACACGTTAGCATATCTGTTTTATCTTTATCGGCAAATGCATTATGTATGTTTGGGGTGTTTGTAGGTCTCTATTTGTTTAAACAAGATTTAAGCTTAACATCTGTTTTGGGAATAGTAAACCTAATAGGAATTATGGTTAGAAATGTAATAATTATGTACGAATATGCCGAAGAACAACGCACAGTTCATAAACTTTCAGCATATCAAGCAGGTTTAGAAGCTGGTAAAAGAAGAATGAGACCTATATTTTTAACATCAATGACAACCGCAGTAGGTGTAATCCCAATGATATTAAGCAAAAGTACACTTTGGATGCCTATGGGAATTGTAATATTTGTAGGAACAATCTTCTCTTTAATTGCCGTGATAACTGTATTGCCAGTTATGTATTGGCTAGTTTTTAATAAAAAAAGCCCAGTAAAAGCAAGCAAATGAAAAATATTTTAATATCCATATTAACTTTAATTATTTTTAATGCAACAATAGTAAATGCACAAACTAATGTATATTCCTTAGATTCTTGTAAAGCTCTAGCAATAGAAAATAATATAGATATTTCTTCTCAAAAATTAGAAGTGGAACTAGCAAAATATACTAAAAAACAAGCTTTTACTAACTATTTTCCTAAAGTCTCAGCAACTTCAGGTGGATTTATTGCAAACAAACATCTTATTGACGTAGATATAAATGATATAGACATTGAATTATACCTTGAAAATCAGCATTATAACGATATTTTAACAACTTTATACAATACTTATGGAGTTTATTTTCAAAATACTGATTTAACAGCACGAGCACTTAAAGATGGTGTGTTTGCTGGAATTACTGCTGTTCAACCAGTATTTGCAGGAGGTAGAATTGTTACTGGAAATAAATTGGCTAATTTAGGAATTACTGCTTCAGAATATCAAATAGAATTGTATTTAAAAGATATTTTACTGAAAACAGAATCGGCTTTTTGGCAAATAATATCATTAGAAGAAAAATTAACCACTATTAATGTTGCTAAATCTATGCTTGATACAATTTATAAAGATGTAACAGGTGCAGCAGAAGCCGGATTAATAACAAACAACAATGTGCTAACAGTAAAATTAAAAATACATGAAATAAATTCAAATTTATTGAGATTGAATAATGGAATAAAATTAGCTAAAATGGCTTTATGTCAACAGATAGGTATAGAATATAACGATAGTATTAAATTTGTTGATAATATTGCAACAATTGAAAATCCAGAGCAAATAAAAAAAGTTCACGCAGAAGTATTACCAAACAGAATAGAATATAAATTATTGAATTTAAGTGTAGAAGCTGAAAACTTGCAAAAAAGAATGAAGTTGGGCGAAGTTTTGCCTCAAGCAGCAGTGGGAGTAGGGTATATGTATAATAATTTTTTAGAAAAACATAATGCAAATTTAATTGGTTTTTTCACAGTTTCTATACCTATATCAGACTGGTGGCAGAATAAATATAGCATGAAATATCATAAAACTAAATGTGAAATTGCTGCACAAAAACGTGATGACATGCAAGAAAAATTAATGTTACAAATGCAACTTGCTTGGAATGAATTAGTTGAGGCATATTCGCAAGTACAATTATTAGAAAAAACTATTGATGAGGCAGAAGCAAATTTAAAGTTAGTAAATGATAATTATCAAGCAGGAATGGTAAGCGTTTCAGAACTGTTGCAATCACAAACACTACTTCAACAATCAAAAGACCAATATACTGACGCAAAAATTAATTATAAAATTAAGTATTTGATGTATAAACAAATGGTGGGGGATTAAGGCAGAGATTATTTTTATTCCATTTAAAATTGGTGTAAAAAACTTGGGTTAAAATTAATACACAAATCAAAAAATATTTATTATTTTTGAACAAATGAAAAATAGAAACATTTGGTAAAAATCGTTTAAATGATGTGCTAATATTAAAATGAAAATGAATTATTACGAGCAGATAAGAAATTTAATTAAAAATGTCCCTCTGAGTCTTGTTGACTTTTCGCAACCACGTGAGTTAGCAAGAATACCTACACAGGCATCATCAAACTTTATAACTAATAAAGAACAGGGTGATTGGGCAGAAAGCCTTGTTGCAAAAGCGATAAATGATGTTTCTAAAAACTTTGTTGCTATAAAATATGGTAAGTCAGACGATTTAATTGCAGGTGATGAGGGCTTTGACGAATTTTATCAAGAATTTCAAAACGAGTTAGATACCATTGGAAAAAGACCTGATTTGCTGATTTTCAAAAAGACTGATTTTAATGATCAATTAGGGTACGATATTAGCCAAATCCCACATAGTACTATTGCAGATTATGTCAAAAAAGCTATTGCTGGAATTGAAGTCCGTTCTAGTGCTTTTTTAATTGACCGTTATGAGAAGGCAATGCAAATTCGTACAGAAAATTTTTCTCAATTTGCTTTGCAAACAAGAGACAAAATTCTTGCTGAATATTTAGATTTGTTAGAACAGCCAAACCGATGTAAATACATTCCTATTCTTAAATCAATCTCAGTAGAAACATTAAGTGTTGCTGATTTTAAAGTTCCTGGTTGGAGTTCGTCTGAAAGATTAATAGAGTTGAATAATCATTTTAAAGAATTAAAACGAGCAATAAAAGAAATTCAAAAAAGAGATTTTTTATCAATTACTCCAAAGGTTGAAGACATTAAAGTAGTTTACAAATGGATTGAAACTTTTAATGTTCCGCATATTTATTTCCAAGTTTTCTTTGACAAGGTGTATGGCATTTCTTTCGAACAGATTCTTACAATTATTTCAGACCCCGAAAAAGAAGGTGTTGTATTTTCAGTAGAAGCCGATACTAAAAATCAAAATAAAACAATAATCAAAATTAATTCTAAAAGTGGCATTCAAATAGCTTATAAAGTTGATGAACCCGAACATAAGAGTGTGCGAAAAGAAATGAATAGAGGGCGTTTGTTGTTTTATGTAACATTTAAAGGTGGAGCAGCCTATTTAGATGTAAATAATTTGTGTGAAATTTTGGGAATTAAACAAAACGATTTTTAATGTTTGTAACAAAAATTAAAATAATAGGCAATGAACCTGAAAAGGAATATGCTCAAACTGTTTCGTTGGAGCATCGCAAAAAATTTGCTCAATTTTTTACGCCTTATGTTGTTGCTGAATTTATGACAGAATGGATTTTGGGGAACAAACAACTGAAAACAGTTTTAGACCCTGCATTTGGTTTAGGAATTTTTGCTAGAGCTATTAGAGAAATTGATAAAAACTGTCTTATCAACGGTTTTGAAATTGACAAAAATATTCTATACAAGGCTAAAGAAATTTTTGAAAAAGACCTTAATACTAACATCGTTTTTAAGGATTATATATTTAACGATTGGGGAAATCGTTATGATGGAATTATTTGCAATCCGCCATATTTTAAGTTTCACGATTACGACAACAAAGCAATGCTTAAAGAAATTGAAGAAAAGTTGGGTTTGAAACTAAATGGTTTTACCAATCTTTATACAATTTTTTTGCTGAAGTCAACTTATCAGTTAAACAAAAATGGCAGGGCAGCCTATATAGTGCCATCTGAATTTTTAAATTCAGATTATGGCAAATTAGTGAAATTCTATTTGTTAAAAAATAAATTGTTGCGTTATGTAATGGTTTTTGATTTTGAGGAAAATGTTTTTGATGATGCTCTGACAACAGCATCAATTTTATTGTTTGCAAATGATGATGAAAAATCTGGAGTTGAATTTATAAATATAAAAACAATTGATGAATTAAATTCATTGCAAAAGAAAATTCGATCTTATCCAATTAGAAAATCCGAAAACTTAGTTTCATTTTCAGAACTCAAACCTGAAATAAAATGGCGAGCATATTATCAAAAACAAAATGCGAAACATTTTAAAAATCTAGTCCCGTTTACTAATTATGGAAAAGTGGTACGTGGCATTGCTACAGGTGCGAATGATTATTTTACATTCAGCAAAAGTAAAGCAGAAAAATTCAATATTTCTGAAAAAAATTTGTTGCCTTGTATAACAAAATCAGTTGATGTTTGTGGCTCGTTTTTTACAAAAGACAAATTTGAGGAATTAAAAAAACAAGATAAATCAGTTTATTTATTTAAAGTAAATGATTTGCAAGAAAAGTCTGTGATTAATTACATCGCAAAAGGCGAAATGGAAGAAATTAACAAAAGGTATTTGACAGCAAGTCGTAATCCTTGGTATTCTTTGGAAAAAAGGTCTCCATCACCAATATGGGTTTCTGTTTTTAATCGTAACGGACTGCGTTTTATTCGTAATGAAGCAAATATTAGCAATCTTACAACTTTTCATTGCATTTATTTGAATATGTTTTCAAAATCAAAAGTAGATTTGTTTTTTGCCTATCTCCTAACAAATGTCTCAAAAGAAATTTTTAATGACAACCGAAGAGAGTACGGCAACGGATTAAACAAATTTGAGCCAAACGATATCAACAAGGCATTAATGGTAAATCTTGATTTGATAAATAAAGAAGATGAAAAAAAGATTTTAAATTTGTATAAGAATTATCGCAAATCAGAACTATCAGGAAATGCAAATACAAGCTTATTGGAAGCAATAAACGATATTTTCGTAAGTATATTCACATAAATTTATTAACATTTTAAAATCAATTTATATTTAAAAACTCAATTTGTGTTTTTAATAATGATTTAGCAAGGCGGTGTCTCATAAGTGTCAAACTGCTTCGTTGCTTTCA
>Ga0255344_1004956_pt1 | contig 13114 bp, 13 predicted proteins | sample wastewater_treat_5_FD_192414 | JGI IMG/M metagenome (GOLD analysis project Ga0255344, IMG submission 192414) | Wastewater microbial communities from Lulu Island WWTP, Vancouver, Canada - plant18 | ecosystem: Engineered > WWTP > Wastewater > Unclassified | place: Canada: Vancouver, British... | reverse complement strand
GGTCGAGTCTTACCTGTCGCCATTCATCATCGTTCATCACATCGCCCATGGATAACCTCCAATACCTCACTAATTATCGCACGAAATCAGGCTGAAATCAATAGATTTATGACATTTTACACAATTTGCAAAGGATTTAGCGTAATTTGTTGCAACTTCCCTTTTTTTATGCTAACATAGTGAAAATGAAATTGTGTATAATTTGATTGCGGGGTGTGCTCAAGCCCTCACGGATTGACGGGAGATATGGCGATTACCATCACAATTGCAAACGAAAAGGGCGGTGTCGGTAAAACCACCACCGCTGTCAACCTGGCTGCCGGGCTGGCGTTGCGCCTTTCAGAACGCGCCGATGGCAGTGGCCGTGTGCTGCTGGTGGATATGGACCCCCAGGTACACGCCTTGCTGGCGGTGGGGTTCGACAAACACACTGATACCCCCGAAGCCTCTCTGGCTGCCCTGCTCACTGAAACGCCGCCGCCCTCCATTCAACCCCTTATTCAGCGTAGTGATCATCATCCTAACCTGTTTTTTGTGCCATCAGAGCGCACCGCGATGGTGCGCGCCGCGCGGGAGCTGCCCGCGCTGATGGCTAATGAAACCCGCCTGCAGCGCGCGCTGATGGCGGTACAGCAAGAATACGCTTATATCATCATCGACACCCCGCCCACCACCGGCGACCTGCTGATCAATGCGCTGGTCGCGGCTGACCACGTCATCATCCCGGTAGAGACCTCTTACCTGGGCGTTTCGGGGCTCATCGAGCTGCAGCGCACCATCGAGCAGGTGCAGACTCACTTCAAACCAGATCTCAACGTTTTAGGCTTCCTGCCTACCCTGTGCGAAGAACAACGCAGTGAAACGCGTGAGATCCTGGAAGAAATGCGTAAACGCTACAAAAAGTTGCTTCTGCCGGCCATCCATAAATCCTCCGACCTGGCTTATGCTCATTCCAGCCACATGGATGTGTTTACTTACCGCCCGCCGCGTAACGCCGGTAGCCAAAATATCGTTTCCAGTTCGCGCCCCACACGCGAATATGCCGAATTGACCGACCTTGTTCTTAAACGCACCGGCGCCCGCCCTGGCGCGCGGAGAGGATAATCCCATGCCGCCTAAAAAGAGATTCAGCGCTTTCGATGACCTGGAAAAAAAAGGTTCAAAAAAACCCAAGATAGACCCCCCGGTTCAGAAGCCCTCCGCAGATACGGCGTCCACGCTGGTGGAACGTATTGAGCGCCTTAAACCCAGCCAGATGTTCCCTGATCGCTTTCAACCGCGCCGCCTGCTACCTGCAGAAATCCGCGCGGATTTTTACAGCGGTCGTATTAACTGCTACCAAGCGGCGCTTGAATGGCTGTCGCTGGCGCGCACCGATCCCGGCATGGAACTCGAAATCCAAAAGCTCATCGCCATGGGTTCTTCGTTCGATGAGCACGGTCAGATCAAATCCATCACCGGTAAGTGGGCGCTGGGCAGCAAGGGTGAATATGTGTTTCTGATTGAGACCGGTGAACGCCGTTTTTGGGCCGCCTGCTTGCAATACGCCTCTTCCGGCGCTGAAACAGAACCCCTGCTTCGCGTCGAGGTGGTGGAAAAGCCCACCCGCCAACGCCAGGTATTGGAGAACCGCCACGCAGAACCCCCATCCGCGGTGGAACAGGCTTGTGAAGTGGCCGCGCTCATCCTGGCGGAAATGGGCATCCAACCGGACGCTGACCTGGCGGATGATTACGATTACTTCCGCATCGCCCGCACCCAGCGCATGCCTGTAGGTCTGTGGGATAAAATTACGCCGGTGATGCAGCTCACCCGCCCGCGCATGGTTCAACTGCTCAACATCCTGCAACTGCCCACCAGCCAGTTAGACCTGGCAGACCGCTACCGTCTTTCAGAACGGGTGCTGCGGGAGATCCTATCCTCCCCGCGCGACCACTGGGAACGCATGGTGCGGCTCAGCATCCAGAACCAGCTCACCTCTGAAGAAATCGCGGAGATTGTCACTCCCGCCATGGAGCCACCATCCGCATCTCGGCGTCCAGTCGCACCCATCCTGCCCGAACCTGGTCGCCAGGCAGCGCGCTCGCTGCGACGTTTTGTACAGACGTTGAACGAACTCGATCGCATGGGGCAGGACCAGGCGTTGGACGAGATTGCCAACACCATGGTGGTCAGAGGGCTGGGAGCGCAGTCGTTGAACCTGCTCGAAGAGCTTGCCCGCCTGATCCGCGCCCGCCTGGATCGGCGTTGATCGACTCGTATCATTTCCAAAGGCCGTGGCAGTCACGGCCTTTGTCGTCTTAAAGTGTAACCGTGGTTACACTTCGCGCTCTCCTGTAACGTCAGCGTTAAAAGTCTTCCTTACCGTCAACCCAGGGCTCTAACCGGCCGTCCTTCGATATACCCCCGGTAACCCTGCGGTTCGAGTTGAAAGCGAGGTCCGTCCTCATCTGCCCAACGGAATCCGTAAACCTCCGGCTTATAGTGCTTCATCGCCCCCCACAGATCGCTGATCGCTTGTTCGAAGTTCTCGTCATCGTATGGCTGACCCTGGAAGATCATCATCATACAGGCGGGCAGGGTGATCATTTCAAACCCCTCCGGTGGCGGTTCTGCGTAGGTCAGCGGCACTTCCACCCCCTGGCAATACTCCGATGTGCCTGGCTTGCGCAGGTTCTCTGGCAACCACATACCCATGGGTTCATAGCTCGCTTGTTTGATGCCGGTGAGCACGTCCCACACATCGCATCCAACCTCTTCGCAGTATTCGTAGTAATCCGTCGCCTTCACGCCGCGCTTGAGGATTAGCTTCCGTTCTTGTCGTTTGACGACCTGGACAAATATTGTATTGGGTATCGAGTCTTCTTTTTTCATGCCTTCTCCTTTTCCAAGACAAAAGTATTTCTCACGGACGTCCTCAGGTATGAAAAACCTCATCGGTGGCTTGTGCAGACTGTAATTCTTCGGTGTGATGCCAAAGTGTTTTGAAAATGCCCGCGTGAACCCTTCGTGAGAATCAAAAAGGAAATCAAAAGCAACATCAATCACCTTGATCTCCTCCTCCCTTAGCCTGACGGCAGCTCGAGACAACCTCATTGTGCGGATATAATCAAAAGGGGTCTTTCCAGTCAATTCCTTGAACATTTTCGCAGCGTGCCATGGCGAATATCCTGCCGCTTCTGCCAGCATACGCAGTGTGATCCGCTCTTTCAGATGCGTGTCTATGCAATCCTGCATTCTGTGTACCGCTTCAATATTTTCCTGGAGGTTCATACCAAAACCCTTTATCCCTGTAAGCTTATCATTTGGATGAGGAATTTGCTTGACCTTTTTTGTGCTGGTCGCGCTTTTTCACTACCAATGAAGTGAATAACCCAACAGCCGCAAAAACACGAAGTGTAACCATGGTTACACTTTTCAAACTCATGCCCCAGAACAATAAGAAAATAAACTGCTAATAGTGTAATGGTCATTTCCCATCTATTCAATTGTTTATGGGGCTTTGGGTGTCTCAAGGAGTGACGTTGCAGTTGAACCTGTCATTTCTCCAGGGGCGACCCTTGTTTTTCAAGGGGTGACCCTGTATAATCTCTTGGGGCGACCCTTGTTTTCGGTTTTTGCCTTTTTTCTTGGCCAAAAACACGGTTCGTCTGGAGAGGTATATTTCTTATGATTTTTGCTTTTGCCAATCAGAAAGGCGGTGTGGGAAAGACCACCACCGCGGTCACCCTGGCGGACGGGCTGGCGCGCATGAAAAAGCGCACGCTGCTGGTGGACCTGGATCCACAGGGGCACCTGGCGCTTTCTTTTGGCCTGGAGAAATCACCGGGGCTTTACCGTCTTGTCTGCCTGGACGAACCGCTCTCTTCGGTGGTTGTACCGGTGCGCCCCAACCTGGACCTTGTGGCGGGTGACAAACAGACCGAAAAGGTCAAGCGTCAGATTACACTGGCAGATTTCTGTGAGACCATCCTGAGTGATATCCTCGCCGGTTCTGCTTATGACGCGGTGCTGTTGGATTTAGCGCCCTCGCTGGATGTGCTGCACATTAACGGTCTGATCGCCGCGGATTGGGTGGTGATTCCAACCCGCCTGGACGCACTGGCGGTGGATGGGGTTAAAGAAATCCTCACCACCATGGCGGAGATCAGCCGCAACGGTCACGCTTACCGCGGTTACAGTATTTTGCCCACCTTTTTTGACCGCACCACGCGCGAGACGCTGTTGCAATTTGAGGAACTCACCCGTGTGTTCGGCGCCAACGTATGGCCTCCTGTGCCGCAGGATACGCGCGTGCGTGAAACAGCGGCTTACGGTCAGACGCTTTGGGAATATTCCCCTCATTCCACTTCGATTGCTGGTTTCAAGGATGGACGTCAGCGCCTGGGTGGTTACCGCCAGGTGCTCGCTCGTGTGCTGGAGGTGCTCAATGCCTGAGGATAAAAAACAACGCCGTTCGGCGCTGGACCCCGCAGTGGCGGATCTGTTGAAGGGGATGCAGCAAAAACAATCGGAAGCGCAGTTGCCGCGCCGTGAACGCGAGCGCATCTCGCGCGAACGGGCGAAGATCCAGGCGCGCCGAGACCAGCGTGCCACGTACGACCTGCCGCCCTCCATCCGCGAAGGGCTGCGCTTGCTGGCGGAAGAGTTACGTCTGCCTGCCAGCCAGCTTGCCACCCTGGCTTTGGCGCGCTTCCTGAAAGAGTATCACCACGGCTTGGTTGATCTGGGGAAATATAAACAACCATCCAGAAGCCCGCGCTATGATTGGAACCTGGTTTTCCCAGATGAGCTGATCGCGGCAGCACGTCGCAAAAAAAGGGATTAAGCTCTTAAAGTCGTTTAAGTCGTTAATTAAGTAGTGAATAGAATCACGTGCAACTTTTGCACGCACCAGGGGTGCATTTACTGCACGCTATAGAAAGGTGAATTTTGCACCCCGGCGCCCATCAGGCAATCGTTTCACTCACGCCTGCGGGTAAAATTTCCTCTCAGGCCAAACAGCAAAATTTGCCCGCACGCGGGGTGGTAAAAATTGCCTTCACGCGAACGTGCAAATATTGCCTGCACGCGAGAGTGAATTCATTGCATTCAGGCGCTTGGGTTATTAAGGAAACTAGCGAGTATTTATGTTCGCCATTACTGGCACACCAGAGAGGGACGAGCCTGGCTATCATGATTTATTGTGGCTTTCCAGTGCAGGAACACCATCTTTTGATAAACGCCAGGATGATTACAAACTCGCAGGACCGGAAAGGGCGTGCGCGAGAGATTGCGCGTAGATTAATTGATGTAAACGCTGGTATTCCTCTGAACAACAGGTTATCAGGAGTAAGGTGAACGATCGTTCAATCTTCAAGGCCGTTGACTACCCAGTCAACGGCCTCGAGATGACCGGTTTTCCCCTCGCTCAACCCGGGTTTGTTCCGGGCTTGCTCGAGCGCGACCTATCCGGTTCTGTTGGTGGTGTGTACTTATTTACCAGGTTCACCCTGTTGGTCAATGTGCCGATGGCGCTTGAGGATGTAACTGTCGTTCTGGTATCTCTTACGCCGCGGCTCATCCAACCCTACACGAATTTCTTCGCGGATGAGTTGGTAGCGTTCACGGGTCATCGGCGGCAGGTAGTCCTGGTGTTCTAGCATTAACTGGTCCATCAATTTGCCCGCTTCAGCAAATTTACCTTCGCGCTCCAACTTAAGCGCCTGGCTGGCGCCCTGACCGATCACTACCGAGGAATAACGCTTGAGCATATCCTGGTCGCGTCCTTCTTCAGCCAACGCCACTTCATCAGCGTCGGCGTACCGCAGGGGTAAGGTGCCTTCCAGATGGACTGGCTTATCCGCTTCATCCATTCCGGTGATAGAAGCATGAATGACCAGCTCACCCTCACCCGGCGGGGTGAGTAGGCTTAAGAAAAGGTTGACCGCGCGCCCAGACGACAGGTCTGACAGATTGATGACCAGGTGACGATCATCCCTTTTTTCCACGCGCCAATCACCAAATAGTTCAAACGCCACCCCGGCAGGGAAGGTGAGTTCCAGGTTCACACTTTTCAGGCTCACAGCAACCAGGTCTTTGAATTCTTGCAACAACAATTCAGGTATCTGCTCGCGAGATTCAATATAGTAAAAGTTACCGCCGCCGTGGTTGGCCATGCCTTCAAGCAGGTGTTCATTAAAACCCTCTCCCACGCCGAAGGTGGAAGTGGCGATGCCCCGCTCAAACAGCGCGGAGGCGTGCTGCTGCAACTCAAGCGGGTGAGTGATGCCTTGGTTGGCCAACCCGTCTGTCAACAGCAACGCGCGGGTGATCTTTCCATTGGATTGGTGGTGGGCCAGGCGTTCACAGCCGCACAGCCAGCCGCCGCCCAGGTCCGTCATGCCGCGTGGGCGCAGACTACGCACGGCTTGCTTCATTTCCTCCCGCGCGCCCGGCGTGACCGAATCGCTCTCTGCAGTGATGCTTACCTGGTCATCGTAATCAACGATGGCGACACTGTCAGCGGGACGCAACAGATCAAGGATCTGCTGCACTGCCGCCTTGACCTGTTCCAGTTTTCCGTCCGCCATCGAGCCGCTGCGGTCTAAGATCAGTGCCAGGTTGAGCGCGGTTGCGTCTCGAGCGCCAGAAGATTCAGGCGCGGTTAGCTCTACCTCCAGGACACGCTTGGTTGGCTTTCCACGGTGAATGAGCGCAACGTCGTTCTTTAACTTTAATTCGGTTTTTTTCATGGTTATGACCCTCCCTTTGAAAGTGGATGTTATGGGTGGAACAATTTGATTATCTGGTCGATGAGAAGCTGCAGGTTCGCGTGGACGGGTTGACGAACATGCAGCTCCAACCCGGGCGCCAGCTGGATGCGCTGCCATGCTTCACCGGGATGGTCAGCGCTTCGGCTGGGCCGGGTCATTGGATATTGCCTCTCTGGCGCGCGCGAGTCTGCGACCCCGGGAGCGCGCAGGGACTGAATGTATTGCAGCGCGCTGTTGAGGGGTGGTCTGTTCAACTCCAGGTTTGGTTGTGCGTCTGGGTTGAATACAGGCAGCGCCTGTAAACTCGCCAGTGCAGCCACGGGGTCGGTGTCGAACTCGTGCAGCAGCGGCACGATCTGGCTATCATCCAGCGCGTTCAGCACTTCGCGGATACGGTTCAATGGCAGGTAAGCGTCTTTGAGCCGTTTGATCAGGTTCAGACGGTGCATATATTCATCTGTAAAGACCGCGTACCTGCCGCGAATATCGGGTGGGGGCAGCAGCCCTTCCGCAATGTAATAGCGAATGGTGCGTATCGAAACGTCTGATAAGGATGCCAGTTCTGAGATCCAGTATTCGCTCGGCTTCATACGTCCTCCTGTTGGTAAAATGATACCACTGTTACGTAATACTGTCAAGATACACAAAGCAATTTATCAGGTGTTTTTTTGTTCAGAGGGGGGATCAGGCGAGGATGCCGTCGAGGTAGATTTCGATGAGTTCCTGCAAAACGGCGGACTGGCTTTCTTCGTCTGCAGGTTTACCCAGCAGCATCTCGTTCATGTGAAAGGTGTAGAACAACCCGAAGAAGGCGCGCAGCAGGGCGTCATCGGAGAGCGGCTGCAACGCGGCGGGGTCTTTTCGCAGCCGCCGCACGAAATTGAGCATGCCCGGCGCCACGGCGGGATACGCCTGGCGCAGGTGTTCGCCGTGGAACTCGACCACGTCAATGAACACCAATTTCACCAGGTCCGGTCGAGCGGAGAGGGCGTTCACCAGGCGGCGCGCGGCGGTACGCGCCAGGGCGGCGGCGTTTTCTCCTTGCGAGTTCTCCAGCGTGAGCAGCAGGGTGGGATAGGGGTTGTATGCTTCGAAGACAGCGCTGAAGAGCGCTTCCTTGTCAGTGAAATGGTTATATAGCGATCCCAGCGCCATGCCGGATTCTTTGGCAATCTGGCGCATGGTGGTGCCGTGGAAACCCTGCATCAAGAAGAGGCGGTGCGACGCGCCGATGATTTGGGCGCGCGAACGGACGGGATTGGCTTTGCCTGAGTTTTGCGAACGGTCGTTCATTTGGCGAATTCTACCGGAAAAACCCTAATCCTGCAATAAGCTCCTTTCCGCCTCAGGTTTGACTTTTGATAAAGCATGGGCTCACGTGTTGGTTTAGGATGCATGAAAAAGAAGGAGACGTTAGATGGATGGAAGACTCTTGGTTGCTGTGCTGGTCAGGTTCCTGCATGACCTTTTTACCGTGGTCTGGATGGGCGGTTTGATTGTGACGGTGATCACTTACCTGCCACTGCTGCAAAAGACCTTCGCACCGGGTGCGCAGTTGAAGCAGTTCATGCGCGCGTTTCAAAGGCAGCAGGGGCGGTGGGTGCATATTTGCATGGTCGGGTTGATCGTGACCGGGGTACTGATGAGCCGCCACGCCGCTGGACCAGGGCAGTTCTTCACGTTCAATAACTCGTATTCGGCCTGGTTGTCTGTCAAGCATATCCTGGTCATCGTGATGATCGCGATCGCCTTTTACCGCAGCATTGCCCTGGGGCGGAAGATGGAAAGCCTTTCTTCAGCGCAGATGAAACTGAGCATGCTCCTGATCATCCTCAACGCGGTACTGGCGGCAGCGGTATTATTCACCAGCGCCATGCTGTCTGTGCTGGTGTGAGCCGGTAACGCGGCGCGCCGCGCAGGGGTTGAGCGGGGAGCAGAACCAGGTTGAAATAAGGGTTGTGCGGGCGCGCAGAATGGTTACAATTAACCTGTGAAACGCGCCGCGCCGCTCTTCAAGTACGAAAGACACAACCAGCCGCTGCTGCCAAAGAGGCAGTTCCTCTTCCGCCTGCTCAGACATTTTGGCTTTGGCACCGTGCTCATTTTCGGGTCACTAGCCATTGGCGTGCTAGGTTACCACTTCACTGAAAACATGCCCTGGCTGGACTCGGTTTTGAACGCCTCGATGATCCTTGGCGGCATGGGCCCGGTGAACACCCTCGCCACCGCCGCGGGCAAGGTTTTCGCTTCGCTGTACGCGCTGTTTTCCGGCGTCATCTTCCTGGTTGCCGCGGGGGTATTCATCGCCCCGGTCGTGCACCGCTGGCTGCACAAGATGCACCTGGACCAGGACGAAGAGGCGTGATAGCGCGCTTTCCGGCAGCGAGTCATCAGGCGCAGCGCGCTGACGAAGCGGGCGTTTCAGCCGCGGCTTTGGCGCCAGGCCCGCGCGCGGGTTAACAGGAGTGTATGGTAACGCGCGAGGTGATTCTCGGTATAATGGAAAGACCGCGGATTCCGGGTGGAGGTAATATGCGCATCAAAATCCTTCTGGCAGTTGTTCTAACGCTTTCCTTGATCCTTTCCGGCTGCGCTGAGCAACCCGTCAGCGAGCAGCTGGTGCAGGAGAAACTGGCGGTCATTCTGACCCAATCGGCGCTTCAGGAGCCGCTCGAACAGCCGACACAGCCCGCGCTGCCTGAGCCGCCTGAGCAACCAGCGGTGACCCTGCCCACCCACACGCCCGCTCCCGCGTCGACGAGCGAAAGCCAGCAGCCCCCGGCGCCCACACCAGACGCCAGCATCGTGCTTACCGACATCCGTGAGACCGGCCCCGGGCAGGCCATCGTCAAATGGGAGGCTTATGGCAATTTCCCCTCGGGATACGCCCTGGCATGGACTTCCGAGCAGCGCGCGCCCATCTACCCGAAGGATGAAGACGCCTACGTGGGCGACCCGAACGCGCGTTCTGCCCTCATCAGCGGCGAGCAGGGCAAGGTATACATCGTCAGCGTTTGCCGCTACGTCAGCGACTCTTGCGATATCTACAGCAACCTGGGCTTTTTCGCCTTCAAACGTTACGCGCCCACCCCCACGCCTAACCGCACCGCCACGGCGCGCGCGCTCACGCCCATTTCGGTAGGCGGCGGTGGAGGGGGCAGCGGCGGCAAAGAGACCCCTTCGAGCGCCTTCACCATCACTTACATGGGCGGCGGCGCCACCGGCAAAGCCCAGATGACCTGGAAGTCAGACAGCAACCCATCCGGCGGTTTCCGCATCTACTACTCCACCAGTAACCAGGACCCCGCCTTTGGCAAGGATTCCTACTTCTCTATTTCGGATGGCAAGGTGCGCGAGGCGTACGTGCCCGGCAGCAGCGGCACCACTTATTACTACCGCCTGTGCAAATTCAACGGTTCCAGCTGCGACGCTTACACGGCTTCCTTCAAGTTCACCTTCCCCGGGGTGCTCAAACCGACCCTTACCCCCGATCCCTCCGCCATCCTGATCGCCACCGTGGAGGATGTGGACGTAGGTCAAGCCAAGATCACCTGGGCGGCCAGCGGCGATTTCCCGCAGGGATTCAAGGTGATGTACTCCGAGGTGCATGCGAAACCAGACCTGAGCGACACGGTCGTCCCCGCGGATGGCGCCGAACGCAGCGCCCTGGTGGAGGGCAAGCCTTCGACCACTTACTATTTTAGGGTCTGCAAGTACGACGGCAGCAAGTGCACGCTCACTTCCAGCACCTATACCTTCACCTTCGCGCCGATCCCCGAAGACCCGGCGTTTGTGCTCAGGAATGACAAAACCGTCACCGAGCCGGGGCGGGTGCTGCTGCTGTGGGACGCGCTCGTACCGAAGCCGGTGATGCTGTACGTGTTGTGGTCTACTTCTGACAAACCGGTGTTTCCCAAGGACATCCTGGATAAGATTGACGGCGACGCCACGAGCTACGATACTAACGATAAACTTATTCCGGGTAAGAGCTACAACTTCCGGCTGTGCAAGTATAACGGAAGTACCTGTACCGAATACTCCAACGCGCTGCAGGTAACAGCGCCTGAAGACAAACCCTGATCCACTTGAGCGAAAACGGCTGAACGCATCAGCCGTTTTTCTTTTGTGTAGTTATGAAGCGGAGGGGCTCAAGCCGTGCCGCCGTAGCGGCTGTTGGCCAGCGGGATGATGTTGATGACCGGCTCCTGGTATGGGTGCGCGTCGCGCAGCGCCTGCACCGCCTCCAGCAGGTACTCTTCGCGGCAGAGCATCTCGATCTTGACCTCGCTGCCGCTGTAGAGCTCGCCGGTTTGCCCAAGCGCGGGCCTGGCGCCTTCCAGCGGGCGCCAGGTGCCCTGCACCGGGGTGAGGGAGGCGCAGTGGTCGTAGCGGCCAATTTCGCCGGCGTGCGCGGCGGCGAGGACGGCAAGAAGCTCATCCACGTTTTCTTCGGGGGCGTAAACTTCGAGTTTGAAATAGGGGGTGGGGGACAAGAGCGGCTCCTTGAACAAGCTTAATCAACGCGGTACATCAGGTAAAAGCCCAGCAAGGCGAAGAGCACACCGCCGATGGCGCCCAAGAAAGGCAGCAGCGCCTTGAGGCAGGGCAGCGGTTTAGCGCGCGCGCGCCTGCCGCCCATAACGGCGAAGAGCAAACCCCCGCCCAGGGTGAGGAGGGCAGCGAGGGGCAGCTGGCGGGAGGGCAGGCGCAGAAGCCCGTTGAGCAGGAAGGCGATGAAACTGCCCGCGGGCGCGGCGAGGAGCGTCCAGACGGAGCGTTTGCGCACCAGGCTGATGACGATGCCCAGCAGCGCGCCGCCTGCCAGCGCGCACCCCAGGTGGAGCGCGTAGCGGGTTAACCCCGCGGCGCTGGAGCCCGCGCTGAGACCGACGAGAAAGGCGGAGACGGCGATGGCGAACCCCTGCGCCACCAGGCGCAGGAGGATACTGCCCACGCCCAGCGAGCCGGCCACCGCGCCCAACGCCTTGAGCCCATGCTGCAGTTCATCGCCGCCGGGCAGGAGCTCGGAGAAGGCGGACTGCATGGAAGCGGAGGGGGGCGCGTCTTCGATGATAGTGACGCGCGTTTCAGGGGCCGCCGCGAAAGCCAGCGGCGCGCCGCAAGCCTGGCAGCGCTCGATGCCTTCGGGGTTGCGCCGCCCGCAATACGCGCAATCGGGGTTGAGCATGCTAACCTCCCACCCAGGCGTATTGCCCATTGAGCCAATCTTCGGGGTCCACCTCCACGCTGCCGACGAAGACAGAAAAGTGCAGGTGCGGGCCGGTGACGCGCCCGGTCGCGCCCATCAGGCCGATGGTCTGCCCGGTTTGCACCACGTCGCCGACCTTCACATCGATGCGCGACTGGTGCCAGTAGCCGGTGTACACGCCCCAGCCATGCGAGATGATGGTGGCGTTCCCGCGCACATCCAGCGCGCCGGTGTACACCACCACACCTGGCGCGGGGGCCAGAATGGGCGAGGATTCTCCCCCGCCGAAATCCATGCCGGAGTGGAAATAGGTGAAATCGCTGCCGTTGTACGAGCGCAACCGGCCATACCAGGAGGTGATGAAGTCGGGCGTGCTCGAGGGGAAGGCGAAGCGCCCCTGCCACAGCTTTTCGGGCGGGGCGGGAGAGGTGAGCTCGGTGACGAAGGCGAACTCGGGCTCGGTGATGGCGGGGTCGACCACGCTGTCCATCACCTCCAGCGGGGCGTCGTAGCCGTAGTTTTTGGGCTGCAGGTAAGCCTGCTGCTGCAGGGTGAAAACGCGCCCGTCAGGGGCCGCGGCGCGGATGGTGAAACGGGTGACCCCCGGCTCTGTGAGGCGCGGCACGCCCTGCAGCGCGGTGAAGCCGCCGCCCGAGGCGTTGGCGAAGAAGCGCAGCGGGTAGCCCAGCAGTTCGCCTGAAAGCGCCGTCCGCGGCGAGGGGCTGGCGCGGAAGACCGAGGTTTTGCCCTGGGCGAGCTGGTCGAGGGTGAGGTCGGTGACCAGCGGCAGCAGGGCGCTGAGGCTGCCGCGCTGCGCGCCGGGCAAAAAGAGGGTATCGTTGGCGAGCAGGCGCCAGGGGGCGGGCAGGTCATTGTACAGCCCGGCCAGCCAGGGGCTGGCAGCGCCGTAAGCCGCCAGTTCCAGCGGGGTGAGCCCGTTCACCAGCTGCAGGCGGGTCTGCTCGCGAGCCGCTGCATCCAGGTAGAAGAACGGGTGCCCGGTGATCAGCGCATCGGGGGCGGTGACGAAGTTGAGCCGCTGAAAGAGCGCGGGCGGCAGGCGGTAAAGGCGCTGGAGCGTGCGCGCGTTCTCGCCGGCGGGCACGCTGACGCGCTTGAGCTCACCCTGCAGGTCTTCGAAGCCGGGGAT
>Ga0255344_1004945_pt1 | contig 13140 bp, 14 predicted proteins | sample wastewater_treat_5_FD_192414 | JGI IMG/M metagenome (GOLD analysis project Ga0255344, IMG submission 192414) | Wastewater microbial communities from Lulu Island WWTP, Vancouver, Canada - plant18 | ecosystem: Engineered > WWTP > Wastewater > Unclassified | place: Canada: Vancouver, British... | reverse complement strand
CTTTTTTCGGCTTCGCCGCCTCCGCGCCCCTAGCGCCTTCCTCACGTACCCCGCTTGTCCCAATGGGGCGGTTAAATAAGATTTCGTTTAAATTGAAAAACCCAATGGGAGACCCAATTGCGTAGCAATCCTTGCGTCCCTAGCGCCTTCCCCGCGAGCCCCGCGGTTAAATAAAATTTCGTTTAAATTCAAGACGCCTATGGGAGGGAAATCCACGTCGTAGACGTAAATCCGCCTCGCCGTCAGGCGATCCCATGCCGCGCCAGTCCGTATATGCGCCAGCCACCATATGCGCAAGAATCCTTTTAAATCCTTTTCAAATCCCCTTAGTCCCAACGGGACGAATCTGTGTTCTCCCTTAATCTCTAAATTGTAACAATAAACTAATGGGAGCTCAATCCAAAATTCAAAATTCAAAATCACTTCCTCTTATTTTTCTTCTTCTCCGGATCTTCATGAAAATAATACCTCACATCGAATGTGAAATAATCGCCTTGTAATTTTGTTTTGCCCGATGATGTAAATGGGTCGTTGTAATTACGAGTAGGATAATATTCGATGAGTGTATTGTAAATTGAATTTACTGATCGATGGTAGCTGGTTCCGAAGTAGATGGTTCCACTTTTAGCAGTTCGGTATTCGAGTCCGATGTTTGCCAAAATTCCTGCATTTACTTTTGTATTACGTGAGGAGTAGTGCAGAAATTCTTCTTTATAAGTTAAAATATCGGAGGGGAATATATCTATACTTCCGCCCAGCGCAACATTCATCCAAAGTTTTTCATCAAGTTGAATAAATACTAAAGCACTCAAGGGAACTTCATAACCGATTATTGAAAACGAGCTATTGTCGGAGTAACTACTATCGCTTAGTACCATATCGAAATTCCTCTTTACATAGAGAATTCCGGTTTCTCCTGAAAGCTTCTTGGTAATGCCTCTTCTCACCATCACACCTGCGCTATAGCCTGAGTTTTGCGAAAGTTTATATTGAATATTTTTGTCGCTAAATTCTTTCGGACCGGTACGCAAATATTTACTTGGGAAAATAGGTTTAAAGCTAAATCCGAATTGAGTGGTATTTACCTGTGCCCACAAATTGGAGGTAACAAGACAAACTAAAAGAAGTGCACTAAGTATTTTTCGCATTGCTACAAAGTTCGTGATTTCTGCTGAATTTAAATAGCATTATTTCGTTAACAATAATGTGATTTTGGAGAACATCTGTTCTGTTTCTACTCGACTGCATATGCCATAATTATAGGTGTAGGTACTTCGTTTGCTGTCGGGTAATAATAAATCGTACTGATGGTTTGCGAAGGATTTAATATTTATCCATTTGCCATACGAATCTGAATAGATTTTTTTTCTTGCATTAGGTTCATCGAAATACATCATGCAAATATCATAGTCGATCGATTTTTCTTTCAGCTTGCTGCAACCTGTTAATGTATAAACCTGATATTGATTTCCGTCCCACGTAGTGCGAGTGTCATTCTGCACTTTCCCATTTATTATTTGTTTATTCGACGACTTTATTAATTTACCTCTATGGAACTCTGCAGTGCTTTTATATTCCACTAGCATAGAAACAATTTTGTTAACGGTAATCGTGCTTTCAATAGTATAACTGATATGTTCTTTTTGAGTAATCTTAATCACTTTCATACTACCGATTCGTTCGTCTTTCATGATAATATCGTAATTCAACTGTTGTGTTTGAGCACAGAGTTGAATAGGAAACAGAAGTAAAAGAAAAATTAGTTTTTTCATTAGAGGCATTAGTTTGGCATCCTAAAAATAAGAAGGCGCCACAATATATTTGCAGCGCCTTCTTTTATTTATTAACCGATTTGTTAGTTGAAAACTACTTTTCCGGTTGCTTCGCCTTTATCAAACGACATTTTTACTATGTATAAGCCCGATTGTAATCCGTTGCGCTCTAAAGTGAAACGATCAGCATTGATACCTTCTTGAGAATAAACTTCGTTTCCAATGATATCATAAACGCGGATTGTGCGGATATCGCCAGCTAATTTATCTGCTGTAATCACAGTGCGATCAGCTGAAGGATTTGGTTGGATGTTTACGTTCGCTGTAAGGTTGTTTACAGAATTTAATCCTGTTGTTAATCCTAAGCAATAAACAACACGAGGATTTAAGTATCCCATGATAGTATCGATATAAGCTACTGCTTTTGCTTTCGACATGTCAGGGTTAGTTAACAATGAATTACTGTATGCTTGTGTTCCGGCAGATGCAGGGTATCCTAATGCTTGAGCTGTAAGAACTGTTATTGTAGAATCGTACCATTCCCACGGACCTGCTTGTTGCGCAGGAGTAGTGTAGAAGGGATATAATCCTTCTAAGTTTCCTGTATGCGACATTGCATATGTAGTAAGATTGTCTGTGAATCCTGCATTAATCATACAGTTGTTATTTCCATCTGCATTTGCCAAAGTAGCTACACTCTGACTTCCTGAAACTTCTACCACGAAATCACCTGTAGTTGGCACAATAACTGGTCCGATACCGTATGGCGCAAATGGATCACCAACAACATGGAAATTAACCATTGGTGCATCACCCGGCTCAACCCATGAAGAGTCGCCCATAGCTCCACCTGCGTTAAATACAAATTGAACATTTGAAGTATAACCTACGCTGTTATTCGGATTGTTATATCCTGCAATACCACCGTATCCTTCAAAATCGCCTAACACTGCTTGATTCACATAGCTTTGTCCGGCTACGAATCCATAGTTTAAGTCAGTAGCATTAGCTAAAAATTTAGTTAATGAAATTTCTGCGGGATTATTTAACGTTGCATAAGCTAACGCGATGTATCCGCCTGTTCCAAATCCACCTAAGATGATTTTGTTTGTGTCGATACCAAATGTATTACCATTAGTAGCTACATCTTTTCTGAAGTAACGAACACATGCTTTAGCATCGATGATTGCACGATAAACGGCGTTTAATAATGTTCCAGTACGGATATCTTGTCCCGCTGGACCAGTTGCCGCCGGATTCCATCCTAAACGATAATCAACTGCTGCTGCTACATATCCTCTTTTAGCGAAGTCAGTACAAACTTGTACAATTGTTGAATCGCCTTTTGTTCCTGTTGGTTGACCATTTACTACCGGAGGAAGGAAACTTCCTGTGTGTAATACAATCACCAATGGACGCTCTGTAACAGGATCAGAGGCTCCTGCTGGTTGATAAACATCCATTTTCAAGTCAACAGCTACAGGTGTTCCTGTTAAAACTTGATAGTTGTTTCCGTAAACTACGTTTGCAGTTTTTGAAGCCGACGGAAATACCGGCGTTAAATAACGTTGAGCTTGCGCAGTGGTTATGCTTGCTAAGGCTAACCCCGTAGCAAAAATGTTGAGTAACAATTTTTTCATGCGGTCTGATTTTGTGTTTGGTTGTAAATATAGTCAGAATATTGTTTGTAGGTGAAAAATGAAGATTGGTTTGGATTTTGATTGATCTTTTTACGGACTATTTCATTTTTGAGTGGTTTCAATTTGTATTTTTATATCCGATGTTGAAACTCATTCATAATCTGTTAAATACGAAGTCTTTGATGTTGATCACAGCCTTGGTTTTTTTGGGCGTGGATAGAAGTAATTCTCAGTGTATCAATGCGTTTCCGTATTTACAAGATTTCGAAGTTGACAATGGTGGCTGGACACCCGGCGGCTTTAATATCGATTGGGCTTGGGGCGAACCTATGAAAACAACCATCACTAATGCCGGCAGCGGTAGTAAATGTTGGATTACCGGCGGATTAACTTTTCCCAATTATTTTGGTGGTGAGAAGTCTTTCATCAGCAGTCCTTGTTTTGACTTTTCGTCGTTGATTAACCCGTACATAGAGTTTAAAATTTTTTGGGATACCGAGCGACAATATGATGGTGCCAACATGCAATATTCATTGGATAATGGAATTACTTGGAACAATGTCGGCAGTATCACCGATCCCGTTGATTGCAGAAATAAGAATTGGTACAATAACGGAAGTGTTGGCAATTTAAGTGGATTGACATTTCCTCAAAGCGGGTGGTCGGGAAATACGAAAAGTACTCAGGGCGCTTGTTTGGGCGGAAGTGGAAGTGGAGAATGGTTAACGGCATCGCATTGCATTACTGATTTAGCAGGAGAACCATCGGTTATTTTTCGATTTACTTTTGGATCGGGAATAGCTTGCAACGATTACGACGGATTTGCATTTGATAGTTTGTATATAGGAGAAACACCTCAGCCCATAATTCAAATTGATCAGATTTGTAATGGAGATTTATCGCTTTCTGTATCGGCAGTTTCAGATGGTTGTCCTACGCAATATGCTTGGGATTTCGATGATCCGGGTTCTTCAGGAAACTATCAAACCGGAATAAATGCTGAACATATTTTCTCGAAAGCTGGCGATTATACTGTAAAACTCACTACTGTTCAACCATGTATTGGTGCTGTTGTAAAAACGAAAACAATTTCTTTTCCAGATGTTGATTTACATGTTGCTGATGTTAGTTGTAAAAACGGAAACGACGGATATGCATCGGCGTTAGTATTGTCACCAGCTAGTACATCATTAATATGGTTGCCTTCGGGGATTCATGATGATACGTTGAAAAATGTTCCGGTTGGTTCCTATTCACTTACTGTACTTGGCGGTGCCGACGATTGCAAAGTTGAAATTCCTTTTGAAATAAAATATGGTCCCGATGCCTTTCCTTTACCTGAATTAGGAGAGGATAAGTTTATATGCCCGGGACAAATATTAAAACTATCACCTGGAAATTTCGTCTCTTATTTATGGAATACTGGAGATGTAAATTCAGAAATAGCAATAGACAGTGAAGCAACGTATATTGTTACCGTAACTAATTCAGCAGGATGCAGTGAAGATGACAGTATAAAAATTGTACGTGGTTGTGGAGTTGATGTTTGGTTACCATCCGCATTTACTCCCGACGAAGACGGTGTGAACGATTATTTTAAAGCTGAAGCAGTTGACTTGCCATCATTCTCAATAAATATTTTTAATCGCTACGGACAATCAATATTTGAGTCCGACGACATTAGCAAAGGATGGAACGGTAAAGTTGACGAGGCTGATGCTCCAATTGGCGTTTACGGCTATACATGCCGTTATACCTATCGAAATGGTGAAAAGGGAGTGAAACGAGGAAGCTTTATGTTGCTGCGCTAAGAATTGTTTTTACTCATTCTCCATGCTCCGATACCTGAGAATAATATTCCCATAAAGACTGTCCCCATTAAAGCTTCGGTTACATAATTGTTGAAGTTGAAATATGCTTCTGCTTGAGCTCTTGATGCATGATTGCCCGCGACTGTATTTTCAATCATTGCGTGAAAAAATTCGGGATTAATGTAATGATGAAAAATATATTGCTCTAATGGAGTTAGTAATATTATTACTAAAGACAATTTTAATCCTTCAATGAAATAACTTCTGAACGACAATTGCTGTGGACTACTATTCTTGATCGCAATAAATGCTCTTCTGAAAATGAGTATTGCTGGGATAATTATGAAATTGGTAACTATCGGATGATAATTGATAAGAGTAGTATGGAATCCCGCAACATATTCAAACGATAACCATAATAACGTTGTCAATGAAAGCAGGATTCCAAATTTTAGTGCAATCTTCATAATATGAGTTTTGAGACTATGAAGATAGTTTTTTAAAGTGATTCTAAAAATTTTACTAGTGATTCGCGTTGAGTGGATGAGAGTGCTTTTACATAATTAGCAGAATTGCTTGCTTCACCTCCGTGCCACATAATAGCTTCCATAAGATTTCTAGCTCTTCCATCGTGTAAGAAATTAGTATGTCCGTTAATAACACGTGAAAGGCCAATTCCCCAGAGTGGTGGAGTTCTCCATTCAGTTCCTGTAGCCGAAAACTCCGGACGATTATCGGCGAGTCCGGAGCCCATATCATGAAGTAATAAATCGGTATAGGGATGAATTATTTGATTGCTAACAGATGGAACTCCGGCGAGCGTTGAAGTAACCATAGTCTCTCGGTGACATGCATTACACTTTGCCGCTTTGAAAATATTTTCTCCAGCGAACACTTGACTATTTGTTGCATTTCTTCTTGCTGGCACAGCTACTGATTTAGTATAAAACGAAGCTTCCTCTAATGTTTGAGCATTGATTTCAGGATCATCACCTGATAAATCATCTTGCGGTTGTCCAAGGCTATTTTCATGCGTAAACAAAGGATTAGTAACACCCATATCATTTACATAAGCAGCAGCAGCTTGTTGCGTAAGATTTGGTTGTCCCGCTTTCCATCCGAATTTTCCCGGCTTCATACTGTTAGCTTGAACATCCCATACATAATTTAATTTACCGCTGATGCCATCGCTATTTGCATCGCTTTCATCGGCTAAGGCAAGTAATGTTTGTTCGCTTACTGCTTCTAATAAACCAAGTCCAATTATTGGAGGAGCTATTCGAGGAGAAATTAGCATTGGTCCCGAAGTCAAAGGAGTATAATGGTTCGATAGCGTCACGATCGGTTCACGCAATTCATACGATGATCCATCGAGGAACTGTTTTATTTGAAGAGCTTCCGTCAATGTAACCGTTGCTTCAGGTGCTTTACCAAATACTGCACGGTTTTGCAATTGACCACCATAGCCGGGATAAGCTAATGGTCCACCGTGACTATCAGTTCCGTTCATGCTCACACGGATCAGGAGGCCTCCAAGATCGTTTGCAGAAGTAGGGTAGGGAGCTCTTCCATTTTTAATATGGCAAGCAGCACAACCGGTATTGTTAAACAAAGGACCTAAGCCGGGGTTATTAGTAGCAGGTGCCGTAATGAAAGTGGCTTCAAAAGCTACGTTTCCCCGGGCATGTAGATCTGATTCAACTGCATTTAAATTTGAAGAAGGATCTTCAAATGCTAAGCTTGTAGAATTTAATGTGGTAGTAGCACCACCGCTATTAATATCGACCGATGAAGTAGTTGTGTCAGCATCGTTATCATCTTTTTTACAAGAAGAAATTAAAGCAGTAGCTATGAAAAGAAAAATAATTTTTTTCATGGATCTTAAAGATTAATGATAGTAGTTAAAACATTTTGTTGCAATAAAGTTTGCAATTCACTCACTTCATCAATTGCATTTTGAACGCCTTGCGGATCATTTGTGATAGCACTTGTGAATGTTCCTTGAATTGCCATAATTGCATTGATCGATGATGTTATTTTAGCTTTTATTTGCGTGTCGAGATTTGCGTTTTTTGATGCAATAATGGTGCTGATTCCTTTGCCATTTCCTCCGCTGTTAAATGTCCCTAAATAGAGGTTTTCTACACTTCGGATATTATCGGCGAAATCTTGTTTTGAGTTAACACTAAAACGAGATTCTTCTAGTGTAATATCTTGTTGTGAATAAGGTTCAAATAGTTTACCGTTTGCTACTTCATTGCAAATAGCGATCATGCCATTAACCACTTCTTGCAAGGAAGCTTTTTGCGAGGGATAATATGGATTAGAAGAATTTGCATCGTACAATATTTGCTCGAAATTTTGTCCGTTAGCTTGCCATGCATTGTATAGTTGTAATGTAGCACCTTGAAGACTTTCGCTACATCCTGTTAAATATTCAAATTCACGAGCAGTGAAATCACCAATTTGTTTATTGCTGTTAGCTCCCCACAATAAAAATTCTATTGTGTGAAAACCTTTAAGAGTTCCATCGAGTCCATCGATATATGATTTTGTTAAACTACTTGATCCACTTAATACATTTTGCAAGTCGGTAACATTAACTGGCCAGCTATCGATTGAAGGATCGATACCTTGTTGCTCTACCGGACCAAATAGAAATGCTTCGCTTTGTTCCCAAGGTAATCGTGTTTCGCGCCATGCCTGACGAGCAGCTTCGAGGTTTACTGAAGTAGGATTGTTTTTTAAAGTAGTAACTGCTGATACTAAATCGCCGGCTTCATTATTTAAATTTTGATAAGTAGCTGTTATTATTAACTGCGAAATATTTTTTAATTCGGGTTGGTAATCCGCCGTAGTTGTAGTAGCTGTATTGTCATCATCTTTATTACAAGATGTAGCAACAAATACAAAAGTTGATAGTAGAATAATCTTTATTGATGTTTTCATGGTAAAAAGTAATTTTTAGGTTATGGTAATTTTATTTTAGTTGATAATGAAAGCTACGCCAGCGACAATCGTTTCTTCAGTTGTTCCACTGTCGGGTGTTGTAGCTGCTGCGGCACCCACTTCACGTGTTGAATATTGAAGTTTTAACTGGATGTCGCGATGCACACTGCATTTAATTCCTCCGCTAACGGCAGATCTTTCCCATCTCGGATTATTATAGATTTGTCCTTGGGTACTATACATTGAATCGTAAAAATCATATCGTCCGTAGACAACAAAATCGGCGCCCTTATTTTGCTTTTGGAAATAAGGAATGAAACTTAAAAAATCATATCCTACTTCTCCGTAATATCCCAATGCTGATGCACCAACAGGAGTACGTTTTACATTCAGGTTATTCGAGAGATTTCTATTCGCCTCCGATAAGGCTTCTGAATTTTGGATGGTACCATAAACAACACCTGCTCTCACATAAAGTGATTTCTGTTTAAAGCCCAGATGCGCATCGAGCAATTGCACCACAGCATGTTTTTTAAAATCTGGTTTCGGACGATTATCACGCGTATCTCCTCTGTAAAATGAAACACCTGCAACGCAATCGTATCCCCAGTTATAATCTATTCTTCCTGCAAATGCCCAGTTCTCCGCATTTACCTGTTCAAAACGACGCTGATTACCGCGTTTGATAAAATTTGCAGAAGAAAATGCAGTTCCATCGAGTCCGTTAATATATGCTGCATGAATCTTCCATCGATGCAATTCACCTAAAGTATATTGAGCAGAAACACCGTATTCAGTCCAATTTGTTGGGAGTAAAGTTGCTTCTGTTTCTGGAAGCATGGCTGTTAAAAAATCGGTCGGTTCGTCGAGCGTATATTGTAAAGCAAAAGGAACTTTAATACGTCCGGCTTGTATTTCTAAACGATCGGTTGGATTAAAACTCAAATTCATTTCCTCCATCCAAATTTCTCCACCCTTTGAAATTTCGTATTCGAATTCACCGAATTCTTCAAATTTGTCGAATTCTAATTCGGTACCCACGCCGCCATGTTCGATTTCGAGTTCAGCATTTAAACTGATTTTGGGAGTCCATTTGTAATTGCCTTCAATAATAAAACGTTCACCATCGATGGCAGCTCGTTTGTCGGTCCACGTATCCCAATTAAACTTGTAATAGTTCAAATTCCCGTAAACACTATAGCTCCAACGTTGAGATTTCGAAATGATGGAATCAGTTTGCGCAGGAGACTTAATACTGTAAATCCCTAGCAATAAGGTTAATGTGAGTAATTTATTTTTCATTTGACTTTAAAAGCGACACTATTTAGAATGGTTCTAATTAAGACTGCGAAGAAAGTAAATTATTTAGATTGATTCCAAATAATGTTACAAACAATTGGTGGTTAATGATAAAAATCAGTTTATTTTGAATCGGAAATGATTGTTTTTTTGGTCTACAAGTGGCAATTTATTCTTGAATTACCAATTCTATGTAACTGAATAACAGGGGTTTAGAATTTATTTAAGATTTTGATCATAAACTAACAGAAATGTTTTCCATACTTTAGCACTGTGAAATCACAATTCATCGTTGCAATTTTTTTGATCCTTGCCATTTTAACAGAATCGGTAAGCAGGTCGATTATTGTAATAGACTTTGAAATGAATCGTGATTATTTTGCGAAAGAGCTTTGCGTAAAAAAGGATATTCCCGATAACTGTTGTAAAGGTTCATGTGCTTTAAAGAAAGAATTAAAGCAGGAAGACGAGCGTGAGAAATCACCTGCAACAGGAATTTCAATTAAGCATGAAATTGTTTATTTCATACAAGATCAATTTTGTTTTAATTTTTATCGTAATGAGTCAACAGTACAAATAGCAATGTTTGTAAAACCAGTTAAGTCAGGATTTGCCGGGGTTATTTTCAGGCCGCCATTAGGTTAGTAGTATTTTTTGTTAAAGGATTACTTAATCCCATCTTATTTATCAGTGAATTCGAAATAACGAAATCAATTTCAAATTGATTTTTCGTTGATGATTTCATTCGTACAGTTTTTACTATTATTCAAAAAAAAACCAAATGAAAAAAATATTCTCTTTATCAATATTAGCCTTCGCTTCAATGTTCTTTATTTCATCTTGTAAAAACGATGATGATACAACCACACCTGCAACAACAACTTATGCTTCGGGTGAAGTAACGTTAGAATTCGACAATATTGCAGGCACCACACATTTAGATGTTACAGGTGGAACAAACTACACAAACAGCTCTGGTGAGACATTTACTGTCACCAAATTCAAATATTATGTTTCAAATGTTTCGATGATTAAAGAAGATGGTTCAGTGTACAATGTACCTGATCAAGTTTTTTTAATTGACGAATCTGATTCAAATTCAGTTGCTGCAGTCCTTGAAAACATCCCCGGAGGGAAATACAAAGGAGTTGAATATACTATTGGTATAGACAGTGCTCGCAATGTTTCAGGTGCGCAACAAGGAGCATTAGATCCTGCTAACGGAATGTTTTGGGATTGGAATGCAGGTTATATTTTCTTGAAAATTGAAGGTACTTCGCCTGCTGCAGGAATGGGTGGCGATTTCATGTACCATATTGGAGGATATAAAAACTCGAACAATACCAATGCACAACGTCGTGTACACATCGACTTCGATCCTTCAACATTAATTGTGGATGGTACTAAACGTGAAGCAGAAGTACATATACTCGTAGATGTTTTAGAATTCTTTAAGAATCCAACTAACTATTCTATTGCAACAAATGGAATGATAATGTCGCCTGGTGCTGCTGCAATGACATTAGCAGATAATTATGTAGATATGTTCAGTCTTGATCATATCCATAATGATGTTTATTGATAATTATCATTTAGAAATCCATCAAGCTACATTCTTCATTACCTTTGATAAATGTCGAAAAAACTATACTTCTGTCTAACAATATTTGCAGCGTTTGCATTTTTATCATCATGTAAAAAATCGGATGACGAAACAGTCGAAACGCCAAAGCCATTGTTTTACATTCCAGATGGTTTTCCGGCACCTTCTGGTCAATTGCAAAACAATCCGGTAACAACCGCAGGATTTGCATTAGGTCGTAAGTTATTTTATGATCCTGTACTATCGAAAGACAGTACCATACATTGCGGGTCATGTCATCAACAATTTGGTGCATTCGCTCAAGTAGATCATAAAGTAAGTCATGGTATAAATAATTTGCTTGGAACCAGGAATTCGCCAACTTTAATCAATTTAGCATGGCACAGTGAATTCTTCTGGGATGGAGGTTCAAATCACATAGAAGTACAACCGATCGGTCCGATAACTAATCCTGTGGAAATGGATGAAACGTTGAATGGCGTAATAGCGAAATTAAATCGTTCAACGTTTTATCCTTCCATGTTCCGCTCGGCTTATGGTAGTGATACCATTACTTCGCAAGGAATTTTGAGAGCATTATCACAGTTTATGTCGTGTTTAATTTCTGCCAATTCCAAATATGATCAGGTTCGCAACGGACAAGCAACATTTACTGCAACGGAAGATAGTGGTTACACTATATTCAAGAGCAAATGTGAATCCTGTCACAAAGAACCTTTACTAACGGATCTGACTTACCGAAATAATGGACTTGACGCACACTTTGCTGATCCCGGCAGGGCTCGTATTACAACGCTAGCTGCTGACTCAGGAAAGTTCAAAGTACCAACTTTAAGAAATATTGTACTATCGTATCCTTATATGCACGATGGGAGATTAAGTTCTTTAAGTAAAGTGATTGATCATTATAGATCATCAATCGTTCAAAGTTCAACAATCGATCCACTACTTTCAAGCGGCAATATGACTATTTCTGATGCAGAAAAAGCTCAGCTTATTGCTTTCTTAAACACTTTAACTGATCAAACTTTTATCACCGATAAAAGATTCTCAGCACAATAAATAATGAAAAAAATTATGATGTTATGGATGGTCGTCGTATTCTCGATGACCACTGTAACTGCGTGTGATGTATGTGGCGCATACATGGGTATTATGCCCAATGAAAAAAACAGTTTTATTGCGGTTTATAATCGATATAGAGCCTTTAAAGGTGATTATTTTACGGGCTCTAATGAAATGTTTCCCGATGGAAGCTATTTCAAAACTGAGCATGCCGGGCATAGTGCAGCCGGTGTTTCTACCTACGAAGTATTTAGAGTTACGGAACTCAGGGCACGATATTTCATTCATCCACGCGTTGAATTAAATTTGGTGTTACCCTATGCAAATAACAAAGAGGTTGTAGGTACTACTTCAACCATAGCAGAAGGCCTCGGCGACCTTACTTTAACCGCAGGATATCATTTAATAGATGATACGATTACCTCCGATTTGAAGCATCGACTGATCGTGGGAGGTGGAGTAAAGCTAGCAACCGGCGATGATAGAGATAATGCCAATGGTCAACGTATAACCATCTTAAATCAGCCGGGAACGGGAGCAAATGATGCAATTATCATGGCAGCGTATTTGATGGGGTATAAGCAATGGGGCATTGTAGTAAATGGTATGAGTAAATTTAACGGGACCAATGCCTTCAATGAACGTATTGGGAATAGTGTTTCGGCATCAACCAGTTTGTTCTATAAAATCGACATGGGATGCGGATTTCAAATGCTTCCTTCGATAGTCGTTAACTATGAAAAAACGAAAGGAGAGTATTTGAAAGACGTATTGCAAAGTCGAACCGGAATGCAAACATTGCTTGGAGGAGTTGGTCTTCAAGTGTCCTATAGAAGATTTTCGCTTGATATAATCGCTCAAAAAGCTATTGATGAGCCAAAGTCGAGTAATACCATGTTTACAACGTTACGTACCGTTGCCGGGATTACTTATAATTTCAATCAAAGTAAATTCCTTTTTAACAACAAGGAAAAGTAAACAGTTATTATTTTGGGCAGGGG
>Ga0255344_1004944_pt1 | contig 13142 bp, 14 predicted proteins | sample wastewater_treat_5_FD_192414 | JGI IMG/M metagenome (GOLD analysis project Ga0255344, IMG submission 192414) | Wastewater microbial communities from Lulu Island WWTP, Vancouver, Canada - plant18 | ecosystem: Engineered > WWTP > Wastewater > Unclassified | place: Canada: Vancouver, British... | reverse complement strand
ATCTCTGTATCAATAAGACCGTTAACAATGTCTTCAACTACATCATGTAAGGACCTCCCGTCCACCTCAAACTTGCCAACAAAATCAATGTCGGGAATGACCTTCTTTTTGCTACTTTTAGGTTTAATACCCATCTTAAAACTCCTTTTAAGGGTGGGGTGCGCCCGACACGCGGCAAGACGCACCCACGGGGGTTATATGAAGAAACAGACAACTCAAGAAGCAAAGTCGCGCCCAAGGTTTTTGATGTAGCACATCGCATCAAGATTATCGACTTCAATTCCAAGCGTCGTGAAGATGCCTTCATGAATAGCGTCGCGCCATCCAAATCCATCTTCAACCTGACGACTCTTCATTTCTTTGATACTCTTGATTACGGCAAGACCACGCCCTTTCTTGTGCACTCCAGAAATCAGTTCGGGCTCCACGATGATCGCATCACGCTCCAGAGCCGGGTTGTTACTGAAATCGGTATGCTGCGAAATTTCAAGAGAGCAGTTCAGCCCATCGATCCGAGTAACCTCAAAGCCCCAAGCGTCTTTGTGCTTCGTATCTACAGTTACATGAGACATGCGCTCGAACAGGTTGATGATCTCCTGCTTCGCAATAGCGCTGGTATACATTTTCTTGCGCCCAGAGCTGAACATGGACAGTTTGATCAAAACCAGCTTCAAGAAATCATAAGCGCCATAATCCCAAGTGGCACCGATGAAGTCCGTGTCCATAAACATTCCGGTCTTGCGGATGTCAAACACGTTCGCGCCGTTCCCGAAGTTCGGGTCCATAAGCATCCATAATATCCCGCCCATACGATACTGAGACAATGTCTGAATTTCTCCAGTCAAATTGTCGTCAACAGTCGCTTTGCGCTTCGTACCAAAGATGATCGCGCGCTCAATATACGTGTTGAACTGCTTCCAAAGCTGCAACCAGTATCGCTTGTACGTGGATTCAGTGAAAATCTGTGCATTCGAGAGTTCTTCGCCGGTCAGCCCAAGACCTGCCATGAACGTCTGAATATAGTTCTCTTTCTCCGTAGGTTCGCGGAATCGAGTCCAAGGCAGCTTCGATCCCTCAGGCATAGCCGGAGAAATAGGACTTACGATCAAACGCGCATTGCCCTGATTGAATTGCCCGAGAACATTCCCGTTAACGCCACCGCCGCCAGTGTCTTTCTTGAACAGTTTCACCTGTGCATAAGAGTTGTTGCCGTTAATAACACGACCAACAACTTCGCCATGCACAGATGCACCATGATCGGAATGACTGTCATCGTCGGCAAGCAGCGTCAGCATTACTTCTTCATGCTTCATAACCTGTCTTGCGTCGTTTGCCGTCATCTTCAGGTAAACACTCGCATCAGCATCCATCTGTTCAGTAGCACCGACGGCAGAGTTCAGCGTGTCCACCTTATGCACTCCACCAGCGGTCACATGAACAAATCGAGGGTCGTGGCTTTGCATGCTCCACTTGAATTCAGGAGCTTCCTTGCCCGAACCAAGATTGCTCATGACCATTTTCGTCAAAGGGGTGTCCATCATGTTCTTATTGGGCGTCTGCCGATACAGCTTCGCGCGCCGCTCCTGAATGCGCTGATCCGCATTCGTCCCATGACTGGACACAACATCTTGTACCAGATTGCCAAATTCCATGTAACTCATGATCGTTCTTCCTTATCTTCTTGTTCTTCGATTAAGGGTTCCTCAACTGCCTCCTTCTTTTGGCGTCGTGATTTCCCCGAGGGCTTCCCGTCAAGTAATTCCAGTAACGCCGCCGCCTTATCAGGAGTTATTTCAACCTCACCGATCTTCAGCCCTTTCCTAAAGTCCGGAACAGAGCCAGTAAGGCAAACACCGTACTGGGTGCCGAACCAATGTACGAAATGTCTGAATGGGTATGGTATCATCTTTTTAGGTGCTTTAGGCTTCATAGTACCTCCTACAGCAATGTTTCAAGAAACGAGATACCGTCGTGATCGTCACTCTTGCGTGCGGCTTGCGCCTGACGACCGGCACCAGACGGCTGCTTGGGGGCTTTTTTCGATCTGACATCAATTTTATTGCCAGATTTCAATGCGTCAAGCTTGCCTATCTCACTTCTCAATATTTCAACTGCCTTAAAGACCGGAGCACGAAGGTCTCCGTCTTTTGCATCCTTACAGGCTTTATTATATGCTACCCGAAATGCGTCCTGATACACAAGTATTTCAGGGCACTCTTTTGTTGCTTCATTCAAATAAATCATTTTCTCAACATGCGTACTGATATCTCCAGCAAATTGATAGAGACGTTCATTAAAATTGCGCTGGACACGCGCTTCCACCTTGCCGACCAAGGATCGGAAATTATCAATAGAATCCAATGCACGGTCAAGGTCATCGTCCGTAATGTCAAAATCAGCCGGCTCAGCAGGCTTCTTTTCTTCTTTTGGCTTTTCTTCACGATCCTCTTTGGAATCCTCTTTAACCGAATCATCCTCGCCGGATTCAGAAGCCATCTGCTTTTTCAGAGCATCCGCAACTTCATTCGATTCCTCAGTCTCTTCGGCTTTATTCGACCGATCTTCTTCCTGAGTAGGAATATCTTCTTCATCAGGGATATCCTGATACGGGCTATAATTCTCATTAGCACCAGCATCAAGAGGCGGCAAATCAATGGGTCCATCAGTCGTTGGGTTTGTTCCGTCCATTTTCTTTCTCCAATTCAGTTATTGCCGTTTTAAGGCAGCTACTGACCTCAGCAACAACATCCATATTATCGCTGATCAATCGGGTCAGGTTTTCTCTACTGTCAATTATAAACATCAGCCCTTGCATGACACCACGCATCCGCTGTATCTCTATTATATCATTACTTGCAAACACTATGTCAGCAGCGGAATCAAGCCCCTGAATTGCAGCCTGCTTCAAGGCTATCCAGCATGGGCTGTTGAAAAATGCGTCATAAACCTCTTGGTTCATGCGCGGTTGTTTTGCTTCAGCAATTGCTCTAATCGCTTTCTTTGTGTCATGTCTCATACTACATCATCCCAGCAGGAATTATGTCCCCTGCCTGTTGCATTGCCATGACCTGCTCGTCAGGTAGAATTTGCGCTTCCATGCCGGGCATCTGACCGCCCTCTTTCCTGAATTCATGCACATTTTCAAATCCCATTTTACGGATTATAGACAGAAACATGCGCCCCACATCCATATTGCCAAATGCGTCCATGGCTACCTCAGGAATGGATAGCATCCTATCTACCATCTGGCTCATTGCCTGCATGTCCGTCTCTTTCTGCATTCTGTTCAAAGGCTCAATTTCGAATGAGCTCATGTCAAGGTCCCATGGAGACACAACCATATCATCGACGCCTGGCGGCAACCCCATTTCTTCACGCAGTTGATTTTCGTATCTGCTACCCAATATTTGCACTATCATATCATTATCCAGAAACTGGACATTGTTATGACACATCTGACGGATTAAAGTGTAATAGCTCTGCTCTGTGATTACCTGACAATCTTTAGCAAGTCTGCTCAGTGCTGCCTGCTGAGCCGCCTGTAGACCCCATTGTGTAGGACGCTCGGGCATACCAGACATATCGCCTTGCGTAATCGCATGAGTGCCGACACAATAATCACTGAACTGCATCAACGCCTGAACATGATTCGGGTAATCGTTGGTCATATCGTGAAATTGAAGTTGTTTGATAAACTTGTCAATGTTCCCATCACCATAGAGAGGACGTTGCAATCGGATAATCTGACGCGGACCGCCTTTCCGAAAATCTTCAGAATTGATCATGCTGCCATCAATGACAAACATGGAATTGTGTACCCGAGACGCATTCCAGTAGTGCATCCGCACTTTCCAGTCAATGAATTGGTGGAGTCCATAGGTAGCCGCCAGACTGGACACAGGAAGCATGTCATATCCGCAAGTCTGCGGTCCGTCCATGACCATTGGGATCATGCCATGATCATAGTCCAGTGGATACGCTTGAATGATGACCTGCTCACCAGCCACGGCAAATGCCCAAAGTTCAGGATGATCCGTATCGCCAATCCCCCATTCACTGGGAATCATGCGCCAGAAAAGGTAAGCGATATCCACCTCATTCGTCGTTTGTGATTCCTGACTGCCCGGTACCATATCGGAAGATCCGGCATCAGTCATTTCGTGGCGACCGCTTTCCTGCAGCCAATTCGCTGTAGTGCTTCTTGCGTTGTCAGACTTGGTCAGGTCATAAACGTACTTGCAGTTGAACAAACGCATCTCATCGTCCGCCTCATCACGAAGCAACAGCATGGCATTGGAGCGTTTCCAATATCCGATAAATTCAGACTCCTGATACCGATTCAAGCCCGCATGAGGATCAAGGATCAATGAATATACATCAATGTTCTCTATGTATGACCCCTCATGATAAACGCGCTCTTCAAGAACACGAATCACGTCGCCAATCTTCAGTTCCGGCATCTCTTCACGGATCAAGGTAAACAAAACATCGGTCACCTCTGTTGGGACAGGCTCTTTTCTTATATGCTTGCGCCAGACAGGTGCCTTCGCCGAAACTCCATACAAAAATGTGTCGCGCAACGACGTGAAATGAGACAACTTGTGTTGAAACCATTGTGCCTGAGTGTTCAAGAGCCGATCCATCTTTGCCGCCCGAACAATAGCCTCCTTAGACGATCTTGCCGTCAATGGATACATACCCGTAGGATCGCCAAAGAAAACACCAGCCGCATATGCAACCATAGTATCCAAACTTGCCCTTGACACAGGGACAACGACACGAACAGGAGCCTTCGGGTCACGCTGCATGTCAAGTGAAGTATGCGCATCAGGAGGAACGTAAGCCGTCTGCAAATGATCCAACTTGCGCCAAGAGTCACGCATTGTTTGACCCGTCCGATACCCCCTGCGAATCCGGTCATTCAAAGCCTGAAGTAAATTCTTGTGCGTTTCACTGTTGGGATCAAGATTGATTCCCTTTGGATATTCGTAATCATGTTTTTTCTCAAATATCATACAAACAATTCCTCGTAGGATTCATTCAAAATATCATCCCAAGGATCATATTGCTTCACAGGAATACGATTCTCTTCATCAGGGTGCTCCACCTGCTTATCAAAATACAAGCCAATATTACGCATGACATAATCAACATAGCCAAGCGTGTCAATTGCGTCCCAGCCACGGCAGTCCGGGAACGAAATCATCTGCTGTTCTAATGGTCCGTGCTTTATACTTTCGGAATGCCAGACATGCCCCTTTGGATGGGTTGGCTCAAAGGGGCGGTATAACCAGAGCGCCGATGATGCACGCGCTTCCTTGATTGTACGCCGTTCACCGTCCTCAGACTCAATGTACTTGCGGGCGGCGGGTAACCATATCCATGATGCGTTAATACCCATCTTCTGAGCAAACTTCTCAAGTGGACCACGGATAGCGTCGTGAAGCCCTGCATCTTCAACGGCAAGTATATCGCAGTTATGCCTTGATGCAAAAGCGCACAGCCTGAACCCGATATCTTCATAATTCAGGCGCTCATGGATCATATCACGCAAATACACATTCGCATTTTTGCAATCCACTGCAACAGACAGCATAGCCGTAAATGCGCTTCTCGGATTGGCTGTGCGTGCCGGGTCAACGATAATAAAACGTACTACGTCCTTATTGTCGTTCAACGACAAGTCTTCTGTATAATACTGAAATTCAGTAGGAAACTTGTTGTCGTTTGATGCGCCGGCAGTACACAGATATTCCTTAAAAAATCTGTTTTCCTTTCCTATCCGCTTATACTTCTCAAACTGCTCCTGAACCTGCTCATCAGTCAAATAATCAACAATGGATACAAATACTTGACTACCCGGCTCCGTTTCTCTTGCCGTTGCATATCTGTCACCAAACCAGTCTGGTTGTTGTGCTGCCACTTCCACAGCAGCCTGTGAGTGTTTGCACGTGTCAATAATCATAATCTGCCACGGCGGTCGGTGCCCGGGTTTGATTTCACTCCATTTATGGGTGCGTGGGTCTGGCTGAATCTCAGTTTCAACGCAGGGGAACAAAGTACCCCACAACCAGTCGATATGCTCTTCTCTGTAAGCCTCATCCATTACCCTGCGTCGGTCCGTGATATCGTCACACAGGATCAATGAAGGACGTTGCTGGCGTCCCTCGATGAAGTCAACAAGTCCGTTCACAACGGCATTGTCTGACTTAGGCACAACAACACAGAACGATTGACCGGTAATCGGATCAACGAGTTTCCATGCTTTCTTGCCCCAAACCTCACGGACGCCATCAACATACTGAGGAACCATTGTTCCAAATACTTCCGTGATCAATGGATTGGTGAGCAGAGCAAGCCGGATACTCTCCGTGCGTTGCTCAGCCAACTTCAATTCAGAGCTTACATAGAGCACAAACGGACTTATCCGGAACACTATACGCCGGATAATTTCCGCCCAGATAAGCGTTGTTTTACCAAATGACCGGTTTGCTACACCCCAGATATAGGGGAGTTGCACATCGCTAATCCGCTGTGCAAACGCTTTCCTGTGACTATTAAACGGCTTCGTAAATGAACCACGAACACGACCTCTGGAATCAATGCTATTAAAGAAAAACTTTGCAAAGTTTTCCAGAGCATTATCACCATACCGGAAGTCCCAGAGCATGTCATGCAGTTTCTGGTCATCGGTATGGATAATCATCTCACCATCCACATCAAAGCGGATTATGGGGAGATTATCCCGCTTCGCCAGCCTTGCCATCAGATTTCTTTTCTTTCTGTTTGTTATAAGCCACTTCAGCCACCTTCAGTATTTCCATTAACGGCATGTTAGGTACACGCCCCTTAATCATGAACGCAATGGCAACAAAATCGGCGTTATTCAATTCGGGCTTAGACACCAGAAACGTATCAATCGCCTTCAGAAACGGGATTGATTCCCAAGCCATCCATGCAATAACTCTGGACGATTCTTCCCAGAATGCAATGCGTACGTCAGCATACACACGAAGGAGTAATTTCTCCAGTCCGGCTCGGCTTGCCATTGCATCAACATATTCCTCTTCAGTTATTTCAAACTTATTCAACGGGCTCTCCTTTATCCAGTAATGTCACTTTGCCAATGTCCCTCAATATATATCCGTTCCCGGGGATACGTGTCACATTGGTATGCATGACCGTACCCGGCTTCAAATGATTCGTGAAAAACTCAAAAAATTCAAGGTCAGTGTCGGTCAGGGCGGGACGAAGTTTTATCGTTGTTCCGCTCAGCCCGTCCGCCGCATCAGCAGAAAACACAGACCCTTTTAAAAACTCACTGTGTTCATCCTTAGAGTCCAGATTCTCTATGAATACCCAGTTATCATTGAATATGCTATCCAACATATCCTCCGCCTGATTCACATACAAATCCGCCTCGTAAAAGCCATCTTTAAGTTTGAACTCACAGATACGGCAATAATACGGAACCTCCTCAGCCATGAATCCAGGAAGGAATGCAGGGTTATCATTGTACTGACTGATATACCTTGGTGTTGCCACGCCGGCAAAATTCGTGCTCACATGATTTTCCAGAAGAGAGTGTATCTGATTGTACATCGTTTTCATGGAAGTCCCGCGAACAAACGGGAGCGATGCGCGCTCATCATGATCCTGTAACCATCTGTGGATTAAATGGGTAACCCCGAACAGCAAACGAATGAACGCCTCACCAAAAGGAACATAACTCATATAGCCCTTGATCGGAAATATCGTCGGAACACCCTCTTCAATTGGATCCGCCGAATCAGGGACAAAACCACGGCGCACATAAAACGGGTATGTCCCGCTTGAAAAATCGGCGATTGGAACAAATGTCTCGTCAACAATCAGAGCAAAGCGCTCCATGAAATAGTTCAAATGATAGGGAAGCGTATTCAGAATATCCTGCGCCATAAGGTCCGGTGGTGCCGTATATATACGTGCATCACACTGCTGTTTCAGCATGTCCCAAAACGCATTCTCAGCCTCCATCGCAATCCTGTAGATCATATCAGCCGACTCAAGCATCTGCGATGAGTGCCCCGAAATCAATGCGCTCTTGTAGCTTACTATCTGCATTAGTCCAATCCTGTCCCTATAAACCGGTTCAGTCCGTACACATAACCAATGCCCGTCTCGCTGCTCACTGTAATATTTTTCCCAAACACAATCTCAGATGAAACACCACCAACGGTGGCAGAAACAGACGCATTAATCTCATCAGCACCATCCACGGAAGCAACCTTCGTAGATACGTTATCCAAAATTACGTCCCACACCTCATTCCCGTATAAAAACCTCGCCCCTTCATGATTCCTCAACACCTTAGGTTTCCCAGGTTTGTTCAGTGTCCCTAGAACATTCCCTTGAGCATCTAGTGCTTTACAATAATTATTCGAATCGTCATAAGCGTAAATCCCGAGCAGACTATCTCCTAAAATCTCATACGCAACAGGGCAAATAACATTATCAGGTCGGTAAATCAAACTATGCTTGTTTATCATAACATACCAATTACTTGAGACAGCCATTGAATCTAAAATTTCTCTGTTTGTACCAAAATGACCCACGCCCGGAATAGTGAAGTAGCAAAAAGAATTGTAGGAATTATAATCGCCTATGACGTCCTTATCTTGAACGTCTATGAATCGATATGGGGCTGTCCATACTACGGAATAATCAGATCGATCGAATTGGATAATGTTTGTCCAGGTATTGTTCACAAAAAACATTCCAAAAATGTAATTGTCGTAACCAGATAACGATTTTGCTGAACCGTGTTCGACACCTTGAATCGGGAAAGGCTCAAATCGGTTTGTGGCAAGGTTCAACAGCATCAGGCTCGCCTGATCACCAGAGAGACCGGTAAATTCGCCACAAAACAGGATATGCGTACCTAAACTGATAGCGTCGGTAATGCGCCCCTTCATACTGGAATTTTCGCTCTTGACTAGATTGAACAGAGTATCCTTACTCAGATTATTGATATAACTACCCGGTACCACGGGCGGAACAGTGCCGTCATTCGTTACGCCAACCCAAGAGTAAGAGACAAAATCTTCCTCTTCACTGTCCTCATTGATAACCGGTGATATAACAGGGGCTTTGTGCTCGTTTACAGCATTTGTAAACACGAAATTCATGCGCTGGTTCATAGCAAAATTGTTGCCATGAAACAGACTCGCATCAGCCTTGTATTGAACATTCGAAACCATCTCGTAGGGACTGCCGGCACCAACATAAAACTCACGACGTTTCCTTAAAAACCTGAATAAAAAAGTCACGTCGTTTAATCCGCTGCTCTTTTTCGCAACTAAAGAATGGGAACGCAACAACTTATTGCGTAACAAAAGTTCATCGCCAATCTCAAGCACCTCATAGATGCCGGAGTCAATATTGACATCCGCCCCAACCTCAACAAGGACAAGCCCGCCCTCAGCACGGTATACCTTATCCCCATTGCTCATGACAGTATATGCGGCACCCCAGTCAGACGCATCATATGCACCATTAATCAATTCCCCATTGTGTACAAATTCGCACGCCGCAATGCGGAACGCTTCACTGAACGGGATAATTTCAGCGTTATGGTACAGGGTAATACGCAATGTCTGAGTATCATCATATGTCGCCGAAAAATGAGTCGGGTATACCGTATTCCCGGACCCGGTTACAGACTTCGTCACCCCTACATACGGAGAAAATGGGCATATCGTTGGAGGCCAGAACGGACCGATATTGTTCAGTAGTCTGTTCACTCTGTTGCGCATCTGGATCAATGCGCTAATATAATGCTTCTGAATACTGGAAATCGAATCAAATCCGTCCGCGTTCCGGTTCCATTCCCGTATCCTTTCCAGCATCCCGTCAATCTCATCGCATATACCAATTACAGTATCAATAAAAAACGTGCCAGTCGCATCCGCGTGAATCTTGTCACCGTCCAACCATGGGGTTTGCCCAATTTCGGTGCCAAGGGGGACATGTTCAAGAGAGCAGATCAACGAAAACTTCTCAAGAATCTCGTTCAGCATGGGATAAGCAGCCATGCATATTTTTGTGGATCCAATAATGGACAAAACAACACCGGTCGTGTCAAAGTCCGTATCCGGAGACATGGAGGACAGATTTGCAGAATTGAATGATTCGGCACGTGCCTGCCAGAAGAAGTCCTCAGCATGTTGCGCAAGATTACGCACCGAATTCACGGTTTTCTTCATCTGTGAAATGGTCTTGAAAAATGATGCACGGGCAGCATCATCAACAAACGCATCAGCCGCAACATCCGATGTTACACTTACAGAAGACGATTCTTTATTGGTTTCGTTTAATTCTATCATTGCATTCCCTGCACGTTGTCTTCAGTTCAACAATGTCCTTCTCGCACTTGGTTAGACGGTCGGCAAAAGTGCCGCGGATTATATCCTGAAGATTGTTGACCGCATTAACCGTCGCTTCCAATGCCTGCTCAATACGGATAAGATCGTTCATCCTTGGCTTAATCTCTGATTTTAACACTTCCATGTCGTTGCGAATGCCGCGGACTGATTCATCCAATACACGCACTATTGAATTAAGATTGCCCACCCACAACCCCACTCTATATAAAATTGTTAATAAGCCAATTAGATTTACGACAGTTCCAATAATGACCGCATGATTCTCAAGCATCTGAATTACCCTTCTTCAGCCTTTCGACAAAGTCACGAACCATCCCTTCAGGGGCAGGGTTCGGAAGCCGATATGTTATGCCAGTGGGCTCTCCAGTGTGTACGTCCCATTCACGCCCATTTGTGTCCGTAGCAAGGTCATACCCTTCCTCACGGGCATCGTATAATGTACCAATACACGTGTACCAGGCAATATCGCCAGCATGTTTCGCTCGGAATATTTCAACGTCAGGCAGTTTAATTGACACCTCATCAGAATCCTCCCCCTTTCGCCAGAGGAGGAACCGGGCTATCGCAGGGGCGAATGCCACAGCAGCCGCTCCAGCCATTGCCGGATCACCCCATTCCGGGATAACAAAACCAAAAAGAAGAAATAGAATGGCAAGAGGAAATGCTATCTTCGCCTGATCCTTCGTCGTCTGACTCTCCAGTATCCCGTTCAACTTCAATACCTTCTTCACTAGACTCATCAACATCAGCAGTTTACTCATTTCGCATCTCCTTAACCATCGCTTTTTGGATCACCAGTGAGCCTGAACCCAAACAGTCGCTCAATACCAGAACTCGTTTTACTACCGGGAATCCCGTCTATAGCACCATCATAAAGAGACAACGAAGAAAGCATCTCCTGAACACGCTTCACCATATCCTGATTGGGGAGTCGCTTGGTAGAGTAACAAACCAATGGCGACGCATCTGTAACAGGTGTGTCAAATATCTCGCGCTCACCCGCACGCCTCTTTACAAGACCGGGCAAAACTACACCCCCGGATTTCACGTATAAACCAAACTTCTCAGAGGCAACCGCGTAATTACCACGGTTCAACTCAGTCAGTAAACTGCTCTGACGAAAACTGCCAACACCAATATTAAATACAAAACTCGCTAAAGCACCACGCTGGTTCACCGTCAAGGGAACCGTCACGTATTTGTCAACATAACCGGCAGCATCACCCAAATCCTCGCGTAACCAAAGATCAGCCTGCTGCTCAGTGCATACCATGCCCGGGCGAACACCGCGCGTGTGACCGTAACCAATGGTCCAAACACCCCCAGGACACATGTACGCCCTCAAATATAATCCCTCCCAATACTTAACTCTCGATATTACTGTGTCAGGAATTAAATGCATGAAAGGTGGTCTCCCCGAGCGATGGCTCGTAAGAAACGCAGGTCTGTAGTAGTTGAGGAGGGAGGGAGACCACCAGAAAAATCAAATAACATCTGAATTAACACCAGAAGATTCCTCCATAACACGTAAACGTAACGCGTCACTCGGACCGGAAACAGGAGGGGATACAGATAACTCAGCCTTAATATGATTAACAGAATGACCCTTGCCGCTCATACCAGTAAGCTCACCAAAATACTTCAATGCAGCAAGACGGTCGCTAGGCTTCGATGAAGTATTACGAATCAAATCAAGTAAAATGTCAGCCATCTCACCCTTCGCCTCCGAAAGCTTCAAAAAATGCTCTATCTGACCTTCCATAAACTTCCGCTGCTGCTCGTCTAACCAAGACCGGTACGGAGGATGACTCATAATATTACGTATCGTAGAAGTGCTGCGACCAGTACGACGGGATACCTCCTCAACCGTCAAACCCTGCGCTAAATGAAGAAGTACATGAACATGACTGTCAGGTGCATTCGCGTAACTGTCACCGTAAATAATCCCGCGAGGATGATTCTTGCCCCTCCGCTTGTGTGGGGCGATTACCTCTGTCTGCTTGCCTGTGCTCATTGCTATTGTTCCTTCTGAAATTATAATACTACATAACAAACAAAATGTCAATACAAAAATATCACAATATCAGATGCACTGAATATCTTTTCAGTACTGAAAATTTGTGCGCAAAATCGACGAAAATAAGCCGTTTTTTGTGTTGCATTTAAATGCAACATTTTTGCAACATGTTGCATCATGCCTAAAATCAAATGTTGCAAATGTTGCAAATGTTGGCAAATGTTGCATTTCAAATGCAACACTTTCAAACGCAGAAAACCCAATGTTTATAGGGGTATTATACATATATATATGTAAATGTTGCATGTTGGTGATGTTTGCGAAGCGAAAGAAAAATATATTTCTTTTTTCGCTTAATTATACGGAACTATACTTATGTTACCATTTTTTCGTGTATATATATAAAAAATGCAACATTTGCAACACCCAGATAGTTTCGTACTTTTCTTAGCACGGTCGGGTACTGAAAATATCATGAAAAAAATGCCTTTTTTAAAATTTTTGGTACATAGTAAAAGCAGGGCTCATGTTCTTTCCGGGTGGCGAAGCATCCCCCCTTCGCCCCCGGTCGTTGCCACCGGTCATCGCACCGGATCACCCCGGTCGTTGCGCGCGGCTCGCCTCGATCCTCGCGCGAATCCTCGCCACCGGGTAGCCGGCGGGCCCGGCCGGCACCACCGGGTAGCAAGCGGGCCCGGCCG
>Ga0255344_1004937_pt1 | contig 13155 bp, 8 predicted proteins | sample wastewater_treat_5_FD_192414 | JGI IMG/M metagenome (GOLD analysis project Ga0255344, IMG submission 192414) | Wastewater microbial communities from Lulu Island WWTP, Vancouver, Canada - plant18 | ecosystem: Engineered > WWTP > Wastewater > Unclassified | place: Canada: Vancouver, British... | reverse complement strand
ATGTCTGTCCTCTCTAATGGTTATTTTAATTGCTTGTCTATTACGGGCCGGAGAGCGACTCCGCTTCCTGCCGTTCCCTGGGCTGGGAGTTCCAGCCGCCCCCACCCCAAGGGTCGGGAGGAAGGCTGGCGGGCAGGGAGGCTTCGCGCAAGGGCAATTTTTGGGGGGTGGTGGTGGCAGGCCGGTGCGGAGCGCCGCGTGTGGGCACGCGGCCTGCAGGGATCGGGATAGTGCCGGGGGCGGGTGGGTTGCCGGGGGTGGAAAGCCGCGGGAGGGTATGGGGTCTGCCGCGGCGCGCTTCCACTGACCCTGCCGGGCAGCGCGGGCGCTACCGTTGCCAGGCGAAGAGAAGGCGGTTGGTGGTGCTTACGGCCCAGAGGTTCAGGGGCCAGACCGTCGTTCCATACTTCATATAGCGCACGCTGCCATCCGCGTAAGTGAAGTTGGCGCCCCCGGAATAGACGCTCTTTTGGCTGGCGGAGTGGCAGGCCTGCTCGACGGAGTCGAGGTCATTGCCGTGGTCTTCGCAAAGGTCCATGAAGTAGTGCGCCACGGAATTCTTCTTTTCGCCGAAGACAATCGTTTCCGCGGGGTAAATCACGGCGGCCTCGCGCATGGCGCTGGCGGCATTTAACGCGGTGCCGAAGTAATCATTCCACCCATTGATGAGGTAGCTGCGGTTGGCCCGGTCCGCCGCCAACTGCGCCGCAAAATCCGTCTGCGGCGGCCCGCGGCGCCGGTCGGACAGGCAGAGCAGGATGTTGGTGGACTGGTAGTATTCGAGCAATGCCGCGGGCCAGTAGCCGGCCAGCGCGCGCATGGGGTAACGGCCGTTGCTGTCGTCGGCATACATCCGGATGGCATATCCCAGTTGTTTGAGATGATTGGCGCATTTGACGCGCAGGGACGCCTCCCGGGCCCGGGCCAATGCCGGCAGGAGCAGGCTGGCCAGGAGGCCAATGATTGCCAGAACGACCAGCAGCTCGATCAGCGTAAACGCCCGCCCCCCCTCCCGGCGAAAGCCGGGCGGTGAGGCCACCGGCTGCTTCCGGAAGCCGCCGGACTGCGGGCCGTAAAGAATTCCAGTCATACGCTTGCTGCAATTCGGTTCCCAAGCCTACACTGCGTCATGCCTGCAGTCCATACTAAAATTCCGGCGGGAAAATCCTCTTTCCGCGCCCGCATCCCCGCCCTGAGCCGGCGCGTCCCCCCGCTTCCCCATGCCTGACCCGAACAACCCGCCGTCCCCCGGCCCGCTGCGGAGCTTTCTGGGCAAGTTCACCGTGCTCTTTGGCGCGGTGCGCGAGTTATGGATCGTGTTTGCCATCGTGCTGTTCAGCAACCTGGCCTACCGGGTGGTGAACTTCACCTTGCGGCTTTGGCTCTCCTCGGACCTGGGCTACAACGACGTCCAGTCGGGCCTGGTGGTGCTGCTGTGGTCGGCGGGGCTGACGCTCTGCATCGTGCTGGTCGGATCGCTGACCGACGCGCTGGGGTTGCGCAAGACGTTCCTGCTCGGTTTCGCGCTTTGCATCATCTCGCGCGTCTTCATCACGTTTACCACGGTCAAGTGGCTGGCGCTGGGGGTCGGCCTGACCGTGCTGGCGCTCGGGGAGGGCATGGGCGCGCCGGTGACCATCGCCGCCCTGCGGCGCTACACCACCACGGCGCAACGTTCCATCGCCTTCTCCATCTTCTACGCCATTATGAACGCGGGATTCCTCATCGGCGTCCTGATTTTCGATGCCCTGCGCGCGAAGCTGGGGGAGCATGACGGCTTCACTTTGCCCGGGCTCGGCATGCAGCTCAGCACCTACCGCGCCATTCTGCTGGCCAGCCTGGCGCTGTCCATCCCCAGCTTCCTGATCATCTACTTCTGGCTCCGTGAAGGGGTCGAAGCCACGGATCAAGGGGTTGTCATCACGCCGGAGCAGGTGAAATATCCCGGCCAGAATGCCTTGCGGGTGCTCCGGTTGACGATCGGCGATACCGCGCGCGATACGGCCCGCATCTTCGCCGGCCTGTGGCGGCAGACCGGCTTTTACAAGTTCCTGGCCTTTCTGTCGCTGGCCGTGTTTATCAAGATGATTTTCGTGCATATGGATTACACCTACCCGACCTTCGGCATTCGCGAACTGGGCGAGGGCGCGCCCGTCGGGCATCTCTACGGGCTGAACAATATCCTGATTGTGTTTCTGGCGCCGTTGGTGGGGGTGCTCACGCAGCGGATCTCGGCCTATCGCATGGTTATTTTCGGCAGCTTCATTGCGGCGGCGTCGGTTTTCATCATGGCCGTCCCGCCCCAATGGTTCCGGCCGCTGGCCGACGGCTGGTTCGGCCACGGCATCGCCCATGTTTGGCTGGGCCTGAGCGGCACGGTCAACCCCTACTACGTGATGATTTTCCTCTTTGTCCTGTTCCTCTCCATCGGCGAGTCCTTCTACTCGCCGCGGCTTTATGAATACACCGCGGCCATCGCGCCCAAGGGTCAGGAAGCCTCCTACATGGCCATGTCCTCGCTGCCGTTTTTCCTGGCGAAAATCGGGGTGGGGCCGCTCTCCGGCGTATTGCTCGACCGGTTCTGCCCGGCCACCGGCCCCCGCCACTCGGGAACGCTCTGGCTCATCATTGGCTTGAGCACCCTGATTGCTCCCGTGGGCCTGTTCGTGTTCCAACGCTTCATCCGCGTTCACGAAGCCGGCCGCGACGATTGAACGCCCGCGAGTATGAACCGCCAGAAAGCATGGGTTGGGCAGGGGGAATCGGCGGCGCCCGGCGGGAACTGGAATCATGCGTGAGATGGGCTCGAGCGTCCGGCTGAGGATTGTCGTGCGCGGCGCGGTGCAGGGCGTCGGCTTCCGGCCGTTCATCTACCGGCTGGCCGTGGAGAGCGGCCTGGCCGGCTGGGTCAGCAACTCAGCCCAGGGCGTGTTCATTGAAGTCGAGGGCCCCCGCGCCGCGTTGGAGAAGTTCCGGTTGCGTCTCCCGGCGGAAAAGCCGCCGCGCAGTTCAATCCAAAGTCTCGAGGCGGCCTGGCTTGACCCGGCCGGCTATGCCGGGTTTGCCATCCGCCCCAGCGACCCCGGCGGCGCCCGGACGGCGCTGGTGCTCCCGGACATTGCCACCTGCGCTGATTGCCGGGCTGAAATCTTTGACCCGCGCAACCGCCGCTATGGCTACCCCTTCACCAACTGCACCCATTGCGGCCCGCGGTTCAGCATCCTCGAATCGCTGCCGTACGACCGCCCGAATACCTCCATGAAGGCGTTCGTCATGTGCCCGCAATGCCAGGCCGAATACGACGATCCGCGCGACCGCCGGTTCCACGCCCAGCCCAACGCCTGCCCCGCCTGCGGCCCGCGGCTCGAATTGTGGGACCGGAGCGGAAAACCGCTGCCCGCCGCAACCGCGCCCGCGGGCGCGCCCATCGCCGCGGCGGCGGAGGCCTTGCGCCAGGGCCGAATCGTCGCCGTCAAGGGCCTCGGCGGCTTTCTGCTGATGGTCGCGGCGCACAATGAAGACGCCGTTTGCCGCCTGCGGGCATTGAAGCACCGTGAGGAAAAGCCTTTCGCGCTTATGTTCCCGTCGCTGGCGGCCATCCGGGCGGAGTGCGAGGTCTCACCGCTCGAGGAACGGCTCCTGCAATCTCCCGAAGCCCCCATCGTCCTGCTCCGCCGCGCCCGCGCTCCCCGCCCCGCGCCTTCCGCCCTTCCCCTCGCCCCCTCGCTCGCCCCCCACAATCCCAATCTCGGCGTAATGCTCCCCTACGCCCCGCAGTATCATCTGCTGCTTGCCGCCCTCGGCTTTCCCGTCGTGGCCACCAGCGGCAACCTGAGCGATGAGCCCATCTGCACCGACGAATACGAGGCCCTGGACCGCCTTGGCGGCATCGCCGATCTCTTTCTGGTCCATAACCGCCCCATCGTCCGGCATGTGGACGATTCCATCGTGCGCCTGATGTCGGGGCGCGAACTGGTTCTGCGCCGCGCCCGCGGCTATGCCCCGCTGCCCATTCAACTCCCGGTCTCCCTGGGCGGTCCGCGATCGGCTCCGGGCCATTCCGTGCTGGCGGTCGGCGCGCATCTCAAGAACGCCATCGCCCTGTCCGTCGGGCCGCAGGTCTTCATCGGCCAGCATATCGGCGACCTGGAAACCGACCTGGCCTTTGCGGCCTTTCGCCGCGTAATCGCCGACTTCCAGACCCTTTACGACGCGCGCCCATCCATCATCGCCGCCGACGCCCACCCCGATTATCTTTCCACCCAGTTCGCGCACGAACTCGCCGCCCGGGGCCGCCACGGCGAGGAGGCCCAAACCCCGCCCCCTCAACTCCTCACCGTTCAGCATCACCTCGCCCATGTATTTTCCTGCCTGGCGGAAAATGAACTCGCGCCGCCGGTGCTCGGGGTTTCCTGGGACGGCACCGGCTACGGCCTCGACGGCACCGTCTGGGGCGGCGAGTTTTTCCTCGTCACGGAAACCGCCTGCGCGCGCGCCGCGCATCTCCGCCCCTTCCGCCTGCCCGGCGGCGATTCCGCGGCTCGGGAACCGCGGCGCGCGGCCCTGGGCCTGCTGTATGAGGCGCTCGGCGAAGCCGCCTTTGCGCAGACCCACCTGGCCCCGCTGCGGGCTTTCACCCCCGCCGAACTGGCCCCGCTCAAAACCATGCTCGCCCGTCGAATCAACTCGCCGCTGACCTCGAGCGTCGGGCGCTTGTTCGACGCGGTGGCAGCGCTCACCGGCGGCCGCCAACGGGCGCACTACGAGGGCCAGGCGGCCATGGAACTGGAATTCGCCCTCCCCGACACCGCTTCCGCGGACGAAGCCTACGAACTGCCCATCCGCTCGGAACCCGAGGCCCGCTCCTCCTCGCGCGCGCCGCTCATCCTCGACTGGGCTCCCATGCTTGAAGCTATATTGGCCGACCTGGCCCGCGGCGTTCCCGTGAGCCAAATCTCCGCCCGCTTCCATCAGGGGCTGGTCGAGGCCATCATTGCCGTTGCCCGGCGGCTCGGTCAGCCGCGCGTGGTTCTCTCCGGCGGCTGTTTCCAGAACCGCTGCCTGACCGAACACGCCGTGCGCCGTTTGCGGGAGGCGGGCTTCCGTCCCTATTGGCATCAGCGCGTCCCGCCCAACGACGGCGGCCTCGCGCTGGGCCAGATCGTGGCCGCCCTGAGCCCGAACGCCCGCCTGCTGCCGTCCTGACCCGGCCGAATTCAGCGCCCCGCTCCGCGCGACATTGCCGGATTGCCGCCCCCGGTGTAGGTTGGGGGATAATGTGTCTGGCTATTCCAGGTAAAATTACCAGCATCAGCGGCGAAGACCCGCTGCTGCGCACCGGCAAAGTGGACTTCGGCGGCATTCTCAAAGAAGTCAACCTGGCCTACGTGCCCGAAGCCGTGATCGGCGATTACGTCATCGTCCACGTCGGCTTTGCGCTCAGCCGGGTGGACGAGGCGGAGGCCAAACAAATCTTCGAATACCTGCGCGAGATGCAGGAACTGGGCGACCTGCAGGAAGCCGGGGCGGGCGCCGCGCCGGCCCCGGCGCCGGGGCCATCGCCGCCATGAAATACCTCGATGAATACCGCGAGGCCGGCGGCACGCACCAGTTGGCGCGCGAATTGGCCCGCATCACGACGCGCCCCTGGCTGCTCATGGAGGTTTGCGGCGGCCAGACCCATGCAATCGTCAAGTTCGGCCTGGACGAGCTGCTGCCCCGGCAGGTCACGCTCCTGCACGGCCCCGGCTGCCCGGTCTGCGTCACCCCGCTCGAATTGATTGATAGCGCCCTCGAACTGGCCGCCCGGCCTGACGTTATTTTCTGTTCGTTCGGCGACATGCTGCGCGTGCCCGGCAGCACCACCGACCTGCTGGCCGTCAAAGCCGCGGGCGGCGATGTGCGAATCGTCTATTCCCCGCTCGATGCCGTAAAGCTGGCCGGGCAAAACCCCGCCCGGGAGGTTGTCTTCTTTGCCGTCGGCTTCGAGACCACCGCCCCCACCACGGCCATGGCGGTTTACCAGGCGGCCCGCCAGGGCCTTCGGAATTTCTCCCTGCTCGTCTCGCACGTGCTGGTGCCGCCCGCCATCGAGGCCATCCTGGACGCGCCCGACCGCCGCGTGCAGGGGTTTCTCGCCGCCGGCCATGTCTGCGCCGTCATGGGCTGGGAGGAATACCTCCCCCTCGCCGCAAAGTATCAGGTGCCCATCGTAGTCACCGGCTTCGAGCCGCTCGATATTCTGCAAGGCGTGCTGATGTGCGTGCGGCAGCTCGAGAGCGGGCGGGCCGAGGTCGAAAACCAATACCGCCGCGCCGTGCGCCAGGCCGGCAACTCCCCGGCGCAGCAGCTCATCCGCGAAGTCTTCCAGGTCACCCCGCGCAAATGGCGCGGCATTGGGGAAATCCCCCGCAGCGGCCTGGGCCTGCGCGACGCTTACGCCGCCTTCGACGCCGAGCGCAAGTTCGGCCTGGCGGGCCGCGGCGTGGCCGAACCCGCCGAATGTCAGAGCGGGTTGGTGCTGCAAGGCAAAATCAAGCCCCACGAATGCCCCGCCTTTGGCACCCGCTGCACCCCCGAACATCCTCTCGGCGCGACCATGGTCTCCTCCGAAGGCGCCTGCGCCGCCTACTACCGCTACCGCCGCGAACCATGACCACCCCGGCGAAGTTCACGCCCGCCTGCCCGTTTCCCATCCAGGACTATCCGCGCGTGCTGCTGGCGCACGGCGGCGGCGGCAAGCTCATGCACCAGCTCATCGGCAAGCTCTTCGTGCCCGCCTTTCGCAACTCCCTGCTCGAAGCGCAGCATGACGCCAGCGTGTTCGACCTCGCCGGCCAGCGCATCGCCTTCACCACCGATTCCTATGTCGTGCGCCCCCTTTTCTTTCCCGGCGGCGACCTCGGCTCGCTCGCGGTGCATGGCACGGTGAACGACCTCGCCATGGCCGGCGCGCGCCCGCGCTACCTCAGCGCCGCTTTCATCATCGAAGAGGGGCTGCCGATGGAGACCCTGTGGAAAATCACCGCCTCCATGCAGCAGGCCGCCCAGGCTGCCGGGGTCCAGATCATCACCGGCGATACCAAGGTTGTGGATAAAGGCAAGGGCGATGGCCTCTTTATCAATACCGCCGGGATTGGCATCCTGGAGCATTCGCTCCGTATCGCGCCCCAGAGCGTCCAGCCCGGCGACGCCATCCTCGTCAGCGGCGACGTCGGCCGGCACGGCATGGCAATCATGGCCGTGCGCGAGGGACTGGAGTTCGAGAGCGCCATCCGCAGCGACTCCGCCCCGGTCGCCGAGGCCGTCCTGCAACTCATTCAGGCCGGCCTCGAAATTCATTGCCTGCGCGACCTCACCCGCGGCGGTCTCACCAGTGTGCTCAATGAAATCGCCGAAGCCGCCCGCCTCACCCTCCAGGTCGAGGAAAAGCTCATTCCCGTCCGCGAAGACGTCCGCGCCGCCTGTGAGATTCTCGGGCTCGACCCGCTGCAAGTCGCCTGCGAAGGCCGCTTTGCCGTTTTTGTGCCGGAACGCGACGCCGCGCGCGCGCTGGAAATCCTGCGCGCGCATCCCGTCAGCGCCGGGGCAGCCCGGATTGGCCAGGCCTCCCCCCAATCCACCGCCCGCGTTCTCCTGCAAAGCGCCATCGGCGCCCGGCGCATCCTCGACATGTCCAGCGGCGAGCAATTGCCCCGCATTTGCTAGGCGCGGGGCGCGGCAAGCGGCTACTTTCCCAGCGGAACTGCGCCCGGCCGGCCGAAATTTTGGCGTTTGAGATTGACCCCCATCTGGTTCTATGCGCAGATGAAAGACCCCGAAAAGGGTCAGTGCAGAAGATGGCTAAAGCTTTGCCGAGAAACGGAAACGGGTCGCGCGCGTCACAGGTATCGAAGTACGACGCGCAAAACACGGCGCTGACAAAGACTTATGGCGCGCTGGCGGACCTGCGGCGCGAGCTGGGCGATTCAAGCGCGGTGGTCGCCGAACGGGAGAAATTGCTGCGGGTCTTCGCCGGCTGCGCGGATTCGCAACGGGCGTGGCTCCTGCTCGAGGATTACTTCGAAAAGCTCCGCCTGTCGCGCAAGGATTTCCCCAACTCCGACTGGTGGCCGCGCTTGCTGGCGGTGCAAGGGACGGCGCGCCTGGAGGAGCTGGCGTTCCTGTTTCTGCGCGCGCGGCGGCCGGTGCCCACGGAATTGAGTGTCTACGCCAACCGCGACCGGTTCGAGCGCCTCGAGCAGGCGGCGCGGGAGCAACAGTTGGTCCGCCACCTGGAGACCTGGCTTTTCCCGGAGCCCCCGGCGCACTTCGACGCGCCGCGGGCCTTTGTGCGGGCGATCTGCCATCCGCAACCCGACCCGGAGCAGCCCGCGTGCTGCCGGCTGGCGGTGGAATTGCGCCTGGCGCGCCCGCGCACCGGCGAGAAGGTCCGGACGCTGGGCGAAATCCTGGAACTGACCACGCGCGCCGCGCACGAGCAGGAGCTGTTCCCGCCCGGCGACTGGGAATTCATCCGGTGGCTGGCAGAAACCCATTCCCATCGCCGGAACGGCGAAACGCCCCTGGTGCTGTCAGACCTTGAACTGTTGCACTGGCTGGCGCGCTGGGGCCACACCGCCCGGCTCGAACTGGCTCTCGGCAAGGAACCGCCGCAGCCGCTCGAATTCCAGGGCGCCGTCGCCGAGCTGACGCCGCACCTGGAAAACGGCGGAGCGGGCCTGGCCTTTACCCACCGGCTGACCGTGCCCGGCGGGGGGATTTATCCGCTGAGCGAAGTGCGGTTCTTCAACCGCCACCCAACCCTGGCGCTGGCGGGGAGAACCTTCTACCTGCTGCGCTCCGCGCCGCCGCCGCCCGTGTTCGAGCTCTGGAATACCCAGCCGGCGCTGCCCCTGGCAAAGCTGAGCCACCGCCTGCTGCTGCACCTGCGCAAAACCCAGTCCCGCCAGGGCGTGGACTGGGAGCAACTCTGCCTCAGCCACGCGGCCAAACCGCAATTCCTGTTCGAACTGCTCGCCGAAACCGTGCGCCTGCAGTTGCGCGCCCGAAGCCAGCGCGACCAAAGCCTCTGGTTCTGGAACGGCCACGAATGGAAACGGCACGCCTCGAATCCCCCGCGCCCGGACGGCGCCCGGCCGGAACTGCTGGATGACCCGCGGCTGGAACCCGCGACGCAATGGCTGCGGCGGCTGGATTGGTTCACGCCCGAACCGGGCCTCTGGGTCGGCGACGCCAATGAGACCTTCCTGGGCCTGCTGGCCCGCGCCTGGGCCGACCGCCCGGCGGAGGCCGATTACCTGGGCAATCCCGGTTTCTCCCGCCTGTTCCTGGCGCCGCGCCAACTGCGCCCGCGGCTCGTGGTCAAAGGCAGCGGCATTGACTGGCTGGAGGTCTCCGCCGAATGGGAACAGGAGGGGCTGAAACTCACCGCCGCCGACTTGCAGCGGCTCCAGGCGGCCACCGGACGCTTCGTAAAACTGCCCGACGCCGGCTGGGTCGAACTGGACGCGGACGCGGTGCATTCGGCGCACGAGGCCATGGCCGACCTGGGCGTGGAAGGGCTGGCGGCGGCGCCCCAGCGCCTCGGCCTGGAGCAGGCGGCGCACCTGGGCGAAGACGGCTGGCGGCGCTTCTGTGATTCCGCCGCGGCCCGGGCCTTGCGCGAGCGCATCCGGAACTTCACCGGGCTGCCCGCCATGCCGCTGCCCGCCGCGGTGCGGGCGGAACTGCGGCCGTATCAGAAAGCGGGCTTTGATTTCCTCTGCCACCTTACCCGGCTCCGGCTGGGCGGCATCCTCGCGGACGACATGGGCCTGGGCAAGACGCTGCAAACGCTGGCGTGGCTGGCGTGGCTCAAAGACCAGCATCGGAAAGACCCCCAGCCGGCGCTGGTGATCTGCCCCGCCTCGGTGCTGCATAACTGGCGGCGCGAGGCGGAACGCTTCACCCCGCAACTCCGGGTGCTGGTGCTCGAAAGCGGCGCCGCCCGCCATAACTTGCGCCGGCAAGTCCCCCAATACGACCTCATCGTCACCAACTACGCCCTGCTGCGCCGCGACCTCGAGGAGCTGCAAAAGTTCGCCTTCCGGGCCATTGTCCTGGACGAAGCGCAATTCATCAAAAACCCGGAAGCCCAGGTCACCCAGTCCGTGAAGCAATTAAAAGCCGCCCATCGCCTGGCGCTGACCGGCACGCCGCTGGAGAATCGCCTGCTGGACCTGTGGAGCATCGTGGACTTCATCCAGCCGGGCTACCTCGGCCGCCAGGACCGCTTCACCGAAACCTACGAGCCGCGCGGCGAGGAGTCCGAGGCGGCGCAACGCATCGCGCGGCGCCGGTTGTCGGCCCGGCTGCGCCCGTTGCTGCTGCGCCGGCTCAAACAGCAGGTGGCGAAAGACCTGCCTGAACGCATCGAGCAGCGTCGCGACTGCCAACTGGGCGACGCGCAGCGCAAGCTTTACCTGGCCGAACTGCGCCGCAGCCGCGAGCTGGTGCTGAAAACCGTGGCCGAGCAGGGCCTCAACAAAAGCAAAATCCATGTGCTGGCCGCCCTCACCCGGCTGCGCCAGATTTGCTGCCACCCCCGGCTGGTGGGCAACGACGCCGCCTCCGGCAAGACCGAAACCCTGTTTGAACTGCTCGACGCGCTCTCCGCCGAAGGCCAGAAGGTGCTGCTGTTCAGCCAGTTTGTGCAGATGCTGCACCTGCTCGAAGCGGAATGCCGCCAGCGCCAGATTCCCACCCATAGCCTCACCGGCCAAACCCGGGACCGGGCCGCTGTCGTGAGCGCATTCCAAAACGACCCCCGCCCGGCGGTGTTTCTGCTCAGCCTGCGAGCGGCGGGCACCGGCCTGAACCTGACCACGGCCAGCTACGTCGTGCTCTACGATCCCTGGTGGAACCCGGCGGTCGAAGCCCAAGCCATTGATCGCTCCCACCGCATCGGCCAAACCCGCACCGTCAACGCCTACCGCCTGATCTCCCCCGGCACCGTCGAAGAAAAGATTTGGGAGCTGCAACAGCGCAAAGCCCGGACCATCGCCGACGTGCTCGGCGAAGAAGGCTTCGCCCGCAGCCTCTCCCAAACAGATCTGGAATACCTGTTCGCCGAAGCGTAAAGCCCGGATTCGACCCGGTCCGCCAACCTGAACACGCCAGAGATCCGCCCGGCGCCCGTCCCAAACGCCTGGTTTGGCCACGCCGCCAGGTGACTGTGGAGCGGGAATCCTGCCGCCTGCCGGTTCCAGCCCGTCGGCGCAACGATCCGGAACGCAGCTAGTGATCAGATTGCCCCGGAGCAGCCTGGTTCTGCTTGCGCGCTTTTACCCCAACTGATAGCATTCCACCCGTCTTCGAAAGATTGTGCCAAAGGTTAACAATCGCCTGCGGGGACGGTTGACTGCGGCTTGGCACGGGTGGCCCGGACTCAGCGCTGGAACCAACACGAATTGCGGAGCAGATGTGATGACTGAAACAACCAACCAGAGCGCAAACCTGGGATTCGAGTGCAAACTTTGGCGGGCGGCTGACGCGATGCGTTCCAACATGGACGCGGCCGAGTACAAGCACGTTGTCCTCGGCCTGATCTTCCTGAAGTACATCTCAGACGCCTTCGAAGAGCAGCACGCCAAGCTCGATGCCGACCGCGCCAAGGGTGCCGACCCGGAAGATCGCGATGAGTATATTGCCCAGAACATCTTCTGGGTACCCCGGGAAGCTCGCTGGTCGAACCTCAAGGCCAACGCCAAGCAACCGGCCATCGGCAAGGTCGTGGACGACGCCATGCTCGCCATCGAGCGCGACAATCCGTCCCTCAAAGGCGTGCTGCCGAAGGATTACTCCCACCCGCGCCTCGACAAACAGCGCCTTGGACAGCTCATTGACCTCATTGGCAACATCGGCCTGGGCGACAAGGCCAACCGATCCAAGGATATCCTGGGACGGGTCTACGAGTATTTCCTCTCCCAATTCGCCAGCGCCGAGGGTAAGAAAGGCGGCCAGTTCTATACGCCTCGCTGTGTGGTCGGCGTGCTGGTCGAGATGCTCGCCCCGTACAAAGGCCGCGTATACGACCCTGCCTGTGGCTCCGGCGGCATGTTCGTCCAATCAGAGAAGTTCGTTGAAGCCCACGGCGGCAAAATTGGCGACATCAGCATCTACGGCCAGGAATCCAACCACACCACCTGGCGGCTGGCGAAAATGAACCTGGCCATTCGCGGCATCGACGGCAACCTTGGCAAGGAGCACGCCGACAGCTTTCACCGCGACCTCCACCCCGACCTCAAGGCCGACTATGTCATCGCCAATCCGCCCTTCAACGATTCCGACTGGCGTGGGGATCTGCTCAAGGACGACAAGCGCTGGAAATTCGGCACACCGCCCGCATCCAACGCCAACTTCGCCTGGGTCCAGCACTTCATTCATCATCTGGCCCCGACCGGCCTGGCGGGTTTCGTCCTGGCCAACGGCTCGATGTCCTCCAACCAATCCGGCGAGGGCGAAATTCGCAAGAACATCATCGAGGCCGACCTGGTGGACTGCATGGTGGCGATGCCTGGGCAGCTTTTCTACTCCACCCAAATTCCCGTCTGCCTCTGGTTCATCGCCCGCAATAAGAGCAACGGACGATTCCGCAAGCGCACCGGCCAGACACTCTTCATCGATGCCCGCAAGCTGGGGACGATGATTGACCGCGTCCACCGTGAACTGACCGAGGAGGACATCCAGAGGATCGCGGACACCTACCACGCCTGGCGGGGAGATAAGTCTGCCGGGAATTATGAAGATATACCCGGCTTCTGCAAAAGCGCCACGCTCGATGATATCCGCCATCACAACCACATCCTCACGCCCGGCCGCTATGTCGGCGCGGCCGAGGTGGAAGACGACGGCGAACCCTTCGAAGAAAAGATGGCCCGCCTGACAACCGCCCTGCGCGAGCAGAGCGCACAGGCCAAGAAGCTCGACCAGATCATCTGGGCCAACCTGGAGGACATCGGCTATGGCGGATAAGAAGTTGGCGAAAACCAACGATTTTGCGTTACTTCTCACTGAAGTGAAACAACGCATTCAGCTCGCCCAGACCCAGGCCGTTCTGGCCGTCAACTCAGAGTTGGTCCGCCTGTATTGGGACATCGGCGGTATCATTGATGC
>Ga0255344_1004936_pt1 | contig 13162 bp, 9 predicted proteins | sample wastewater_treat_5_FD_192414 | JGI IMG/M metagenome (GOLD analysis project Ga0255344, IMG submission 192414) | Wastewater microbial communities from Lulu Island WWTP, Vancouver, Canada - plant18 | ecosystem: Engineered > WWTP > Wastewater > Unclassified | place: Canada: Vancouver, British... | reverse complement strand
TGATTTTTTTTACTTCTCGCAGTACCTTCACTATGAGTGGATATCGAAAAACCGTGTTCCAGATACGATTATTGCTGGTAGTGCTGTTATCCCAGTAATAGGTAAGAACCCGCTCATGGACTTTTTTATCATCATACGTTGGATAAAGTAATACATGTAGTATGAACGATCGTTGCATAAACACGAAGAGATCTGTATACTTCAAATCAGTAAACTCATCGATCTCGCGATACGACTCCAGTGTTGACACTACTTGGGAAGATAAATAGGAGGGATCTCTCTTCTCAAGCGCTTCAGAGTACGACCCAGGGACGTTCTTTCGGTAAGCGCTCATAATATCATTCAAGTACAGAGCGCCTCCCATCTCTGATCCGAGGATCTGGATAAAATAATCACCGTACGGGTAGTGCTTGGAGTACGCAAAGAAAGCCAGTATCCTTGGTATTACTGTTGAAGAAAATACGATGGAGGCTGTGGGGATGAAGCTCGATCCCCCTCCTCTGATCACATCCTCAATAGAAAAAATCCGTGGTTCCTTCGAGTGATTGCAGATGATCTCGTCATCATGAACTTCATCGTCCCATTTGATCACCGCGGGATGAAAACTGATGGCACAGTCTGAATGCCGCTCCATCTCCGCGATCTGTTTATGCAACTTTAATGGATCGATCCAGTAGTCATCACCCTCACAGATGGCAATATACTTCCCCTTCGCGGCTCGCAGAGCCGATAAAAACGGAAGCATATTCTCTATTGAGTACTGGTTCTCTGTTTGGTAAATCGGCTTGATAACTCCCGGATATTTAGATTCATATTCCCGAATAATATTTGAGGTGCCGTCGGTTGACGCATCATCGTGGATGATAATTTCGTAAGGAAAGGACGTTTCCTGCATCAGGAAGCTCTCGATTGATTGCCGAATGAATTCCTCATGGTTGTATGTAATGCAGCATATGCTGACAAGTGGAGCCGGTATCTCACTCATGATTGTCAACTCTCAGCGGCAATTGTTCTTCTAGAATATGAAGGAGTAGGGACTGTGCCTCCGATCTGATAATGTGGTTGACAATCAGGTAAAACACGAGGCCTGCAAAACTGATGACGATTACTTCAATAATATCACTGAACGAAAAAAGCCAGCCCATCACGTACATCAGAAGGCCCATCGAAGAGGCAACGAGGAATAATGGGAGAACATCACGAACCTGATCTGGAATGGAATAACCGATCAATGTGCTGGAAAAATAGCTATTTGGGACATAACTCAAAACCGATGATACAATCAATCCGACCAGAATGCCGAAGACGCCGTATGGAATACTGATGAGCAGGATAACGAGACCCAGGATCGTTTTAAAGATCTCCAGGTACAAGAACAGGTCCGAACGACCCTTAACTTTGAGAATATTCAGATTGATCGCGTGTAGGGGGTACATCAAACTCGAAATGCACAACAGCTGTAAATACGGAACTGCGGGTAACCATTCGCTCTTTAGTACGATTCGGAAAATTGGTTCGGCCAGGACAATAAGCGCGATCAATCCAGGATAGAGCACATACACCACGGTCTTGATGATATTACGAAAGGATTCTTTGAGCGTTCTATCATCGTCCTGAAGAGTCGCCAGTGCCGGGTAGGTCACATGTTGCACAACGCCACAGAGCAGGGTAACGACCAGCGCGGTAATTTGTTGAACAAAGTAGAAATACCCTGCTTCGAGGGCCGTAAAAATTTTTCCAATCACGACGATGTAGATGTTACTATACGCCGTACTTATTAGGCCGGATAAAAATAGCTTGGAGCCAAAACCAAACATCTCCTGAAATGACTCTATACTGAATTCCCAGGTCGGCCGCAATCTATTCGTTATCCAGTATAGTACTGTCACAGCTAAGGCCGCTATTAGCATCTGCGCCACAAGGCTCCATACTCCGAAACCCAGCCCTGCTAAGGCAACTGCAACAATTCCTGAGAGAAGCGAGGTGGGCAGCGTGACTCGGAACTGAACCTTGAAATCCATCCTCCGGGTAAGGTCCGCGATCTGAATCAGTTGAAACGAGTTTATTACCACGACTAGGCCGGCAATACGGACTAAGGGTGACAGAACTGGTTCATTATAGAAATTCGCAATCGCCGGGGCAGCAGCGAATAGAATTGCATACGCCAGAATGCCTAGCCCCAGATTTGTGAAGAATGCCGTGGAATAATCTATTTGCCCGACCTCTTTTTTTCGAATTATTGCCTGGCTGATGCCCGAATCCATCAATGTGACACCAAGAGAAAAAAAGATAGTGACCATCGCCATCAGGCCGAAATCCTCAGGAACCAAGAACCAGGCCAGTATGAACGTCGTGGCACCCTGAACCCCAAAGTAGGAGAATTGCTGAAGGAAGTACCAGAAGATCCCTGTCACCGTCTTCTGTCGGTACGTGGATTCGGACGTCATTGGGGCTTAGACGTCATCGATCACACGGTGCCGCATTCTTCCCTGCCAATAAAATAATATATTCACTGATCCTTTCACTAAATGCATGAATATGTCGTCATTCCAGATACAATATTCCTAACATGGACGGGTACTTCACTATCAAATAGCGGCCAGATGCCATACACATTACCCTGCACATTCTGGATCTTTTCCGCTGCACCTATCTCTACGATATTATTAGATCTTTGCCAAGGTCCTTGCATTATCTCGTGTTCTATTGATAGTCTTTGTCCTTTCTTCCTCCACATGAATAATACTTGAACAAGAGAGATGCAATTTGCCCGGTTAGCAGACGATTAAATTATTCTGTCGTAAAATTTTATATCGAAATATTGTATCCGCAATCAGCTCCCGACCAGATGCATCGCTTCTTCCCGTCTATGCCGAAGCCAGATCAAAACTCTCGGCTTCGCGCGACAATCGAATTCTAGATGATCTCGTGGTATCCGTCGTTCCGGACACCTGCAATCTCAAGATGACGTTCCTCGCGAGCTATCGATAACCATGATCCTATGGGATGGTCTGTTGACGAAGAGCTGCGGTACCATCTGATCGTATGAATACTGCTCGTCGAAGCGCTCCACAGATGGATCTTGGTGAACAGATCAAGAAAACGGTAATGAATGAGCCTTGATCGTCGCGTTGATCAGATAGTAGAGCCCTTTGGTCGATGTGGGACCATTGCTCTATTCCCCCGGGATGTGTCTATATGAAGATCAGGCTTTTTGAGCACCTGATAAGCTCGCGACACATGTCCTGAGGATCAGGTCACAATGTCGTATCTGTCTACTTGAACAATCACTCCGGTTTTATTTAGGGTATAGTGTCATTTTAACCACCACCTCCTCTCAATTAGGAGGGGTAAATGGCCAGGATACGCTGCCCGCGATGTCATTGCACGAAGGTGTACCGACTGGGCACTGGGAAACGTCGCTGTTCGCAGTGTCGCTATGACTTCACGCCTCACCGTCTTCCGCTGTATCTGACCCGGGATCAGTGGCGGGGGATCATCACCTGGTTCCTCCTTGAACAGAGTAGCCAGACTATTGCGGATAGGACCGGGATCGACCGAAAACGGGTATTACGAGCCCTCACGTGGATACGGCGGGTTCTCGTCAAGGATGTCCCGGACGTCTTTTCCGGGACCGTCGAGGTGGATGAACCGTACGTCGGAGGCCACTGGAAGAACAAGCGGAAGACAATCCGAGACCAGGGGACACAGCGAGGGAGAGGAACGAAGAAACAACCGGTCTTCGGGATTCTCTGCCGAAATGGATTGGTCTGGGCAGAGCTTGTCGAGAATGTTGAGGCCGCAACACTCCAGCCGCTCATTTCGAGTAAGGTGAAGGAGGGATCAATCGTCTGCTCAGACATGTGGCGGGCGTATACGGGCATTGCATCGCGCGGATGTGTCCATCGGCTGGTGAATCATGGAGATCGGATGTAGAGTGATGGCAAAGGAAATCACATCAATGGGTTGGAAGGATTCTGGGGGTATCTGAAGAGAAAACTCGCGGCAAAGGGAGGTATTCGTCGTGAAAAATTATACTTGTATTGAGGTGAGTACGTCTGGAGATATAATCACAGAAAGGAGAGCGACAAAGTCAAATTAAAGCGCATCCTTGAGTTATTGGAGAAGGAGGTTGGTGGCTAGTTTGCCACTATACCCTTATTTTTTTGAAAAATGCCATGGGGATGTGATATCTGCTACTATCAAGCCTTTTTAAATGACGTTACAGACGGAGAAAAAAATATCGGATGTTTAGAACGACTGGAATCCAGAGCCCGATTTCAGGTAATTGTTCGAGCACGTCATCCCCGAGGTCTTGCTCGCCTCCAGGCCGCGGGTGAAGGACTCCACCACGTTTCCACTAATGCCACAAGAGGATGGATAGGTCCCGGTCGCGATGGCCGATCCCCCGTTTTTGCCCTTTGCCGCATTGTTCTGGATCTGCAGGTTTGAACCGGTGGCATAGATCGCCTCGAAGGCTGAGTTGATGATGGTATTGCCATTGATCTTATCGACCTTGCCCGCCTGACCCGACTCCACGTACGCGTTCCACAGCAGGATTCCAGCATTACAGTCGATCATCACGTTATTGCTGACATCTGCCATGCCACTGGCGAGCTGGATACCCTTGTTCGAGGACTTGATGACGTTGCCGCGGACAACGTAGGCGCCCGCGTGGTAGGTGTGGGCGTTCACCGCTTCTTCCGTCATGTACTCGAAGTAATTGTTCTCGACGGTCACCCCTCGAACGTAAGTTGACGAGGACTGGCCGTCACTGGAACATCCGGTTGTCACGCCGTGGCGGCCCTTGGTGACGAAGAAGTTGTCACGGATGACGACCTGGTCGCTGCGATCGATGACGGCAACGCCGTAGCCTTCGCCGGTATAGAAGACATTATCGAAGACGCAGTCCTCGACCAGAACGTTTGTGCTCGTTCGCACATCAATGGCCGTGACCCCGACATTGTGGAACTTCACGTAGGAGACCTTGAAGGTGTCGAGATAATAGCCGATGATCATCTCCGGCGTCGTCTCGATCCCGGGCCCCTCGATGACCAGGCCGGTGAAGCTCACGCCGCTCAGTTTCGACGAGGCCGAGCCGCCCCGGTTGATGGTGAAGACGTTCTGGGTCGCTCGGGTACAGTCGAAGACTGTCCCCGGTGCACCGACGATCGTCACGGGCTTGGTGATGCTGACCGGTCCATTGATACGGTAGGTCCCGGGAGGCAAGTACAGCTTCGACCCGCTGGGAAGCGAGTTGAGAATGGACTGCAGCGTGGCCGTGTTGTCGGTCGCACCGTCACCCCTCATCCCTGCCGTCTGGCCATTCGTCGCACCGCTCACGAGGTCCGACCGGGTCGGGACGGCCCAGCTGCGCCACGCCTGCTGCATCGACACCATTCGGGAATTGCCCGCAGCATAGGCAGAGGTGAGGAACGAGTTCAACTGTGTGGTGCTCGGCGACGAGCCGAGCGTCGGGACCGGCGTGGAGACTGACGTCGGATACGTCGTCGGACCGGTGGTTGGAATGGGTGACGAGGTCGTATTAGACATAGAGTCTGGGGCTGGACTGAAAAGTAATACCGAGAGTCCTACCATTACTATTATAAAAAATACAAGAACAATAACGATATACACAGAAGCGCGTGACGCCTGCAGTTCGATCACCTGGTTCGATGAACCTGCCACGCGATCACCTGTGGTGAACGCCGCTATTCATTCGCACCAGTAACGACACTCCCGGTCTTTTGGCCGATTGGTCATCTACGCCGGAGCGCGACAGGCCTGATACCCCTGCGAGATCATGATGGAGCTCTTTCCCAGTTGTGTCATAACAATGAGATAAAATTTCCGATACACCATATCTGACAACAGCTCACGTGCCAGATCAGGATGGAGCGCCGGACAATGTTGAGACTGAGAAGATGGCGTTCGAAGTTCTGTCATCGTAGACCGAGCGAAGCCCACCTGATCGAACATGCCGATGTAAGATCATTACAGAATTTTAAAAAAATTTCGTTGTGGAAAAAATACAGTGGGGTGATCACAGGACGGACGCCGTATCCCGCGATACAAACGAAAGAGATTTTTCGTAAATTACAATGTCATGGAATCTCTGTCAGGCTGGTTGTTCTGATCTCCGTTCCTGAAGGTAGCAATGTCCCTACCTGAGGAATTGGGGGAAAAGATCAGGTATAGATCTCAATATTGAGGTTGTCATAGATCTTTCCATCGATCGAACGATCATTTCTAAACCGAACGTAATCATCAGAAGTGAATCTACCAATTTCCTTGTAGCCAGGTACTGTCTGATAAAGGAATTCGTCGGTCGTTAATAAGATAGCATAAAACTTTTGGTCTTCAATCTGATTAGCTTCTATCAAAGAGCGACCGTCGGTTTTATACCCGAAATGCGAACGGAACGCCATGTAGATCGGGCGATCATGGTAATCGAAGAGATCCTGAAAACGATCCAGTTGGCTCAATGGAGTTAGAACGAGATCGTGCGATCGCGACTCAAAGAACCATGTCATACCATCAACTTCATTGTAGGTAAGTGCTTCACTTGTTTTAAACGTGTACGGCGAAGCAAAAGCACCCCAGAAACTCAAGCTCCAGATTCCTGCAATCAGAATGATGGGTAGTATCGTCTGTCGGATGAAACCTTGATTATTCGATATAAGGACATAGAGAGATAGAGTGAACAAGGGCACTTGAGCATAAACGATAAAGTTCAGATTGGTAAGGCGATCTGGCTGATGCGATATTATTGGGTTGAGGAATAAGATTACCTCGATAACGGAAGAGATGAGATAGATGATGAATAATAGAATGATATTTCTCTTAACACATTTTTGAATAGTACTCCTATTCAAGTACACGTAATAACTTCCAAGAAGTATTACTATAGGGGGTATAATATATCTACCATAATATATAAATATGAAATTTATTAAGCTGAATGGATCGAGATGAGCACTGGATAGTTTACTGACTGTACCTGACAGCACCGTCTCGGTGGATCTCTGGATAAATGCGTAGTAACTCTGAGCAAAATTGAACATCAAAGTTGAATTATAAATGAACCATGAAAAGAACCCAAGAATCAAGAGTAATAGAGGCCGGATATCTTTTCGGTAATCCGAAAGAAGAAATCGATTCACAAATTTCTCAGGCATTCCCTGCGTCAGCAATAGTGAAAAGACAAACAGGACGATGAAGGGGTGCATAAACGGAATCAGCACAGTTGGAACTATTATGAGAACAGCGTTCGAGATGGATCGATTCCGGATGTAACGGAGAAAGCTGTAAAGGTAGAGCGGTATGTACGCAAAGAAGAGAGCATGGGGTACGTTAAGAAAATGGTATGGACCAAGATACAGGATGAATGAGGTAAGCAATACGATCTGTATCTGCTTCTCTTCATTCAAGAAGAAGCGAGAACCGAGATAGAGGCCACAGACAAAGATAAAAGAGAATATAATCGGCATGATGAAGGCGACTCCATTCGCTGGGAGTCCGGTGAGAGTTTGGATTATCGCACCAAAGATCGGACTTGCAGGATATATATTCCAGGCACTGATCGAACCGGCACTGCTGATATGTTCATATTCGCCGATGTAGCTCATATCGTCTGCTCGGCCCATCAAGTAGTAACCGAGCATATAGGGTATCAACAATATGACGGCATGATTGAGTGCCAATATCAAAGCACCCAGCATTCTTCCGTTCACGATGCCTGAGAAGACTGCGAACCCTGCGATGAGATAACACAGAAGAGCTGTCAAAAAGAAGAATGGAGGGAGTTGAGAGTATATATCAACAACATAGCCCGCAGGCTGGTGGTAGATCAGAGCGAAGTTATTGAGTGCAATCAGGACGAAGCCCACAATGAGGAACAGGTTAATAATTGAATTTCTATCCATGGAGCTCTTTTTGAATCCTGGAAAGATCGGTCGGATTTGCATCTCCATGATTGACCTCTTGTAGATGATTCTAGCTCTATCGGTATCAGGAAGTGTATAATGATTCAAATACTTTTGCCGAATTCGCCCACGTGAACTTCTCCTCAACGGTCCGCTTCGCGGATCTTCCCAATTGTTCTGAATAATCCCGGTTTTGTAACAGGAATGCTATTCCCTCGACAATCTGCTGCACTTCAGGTTCTACGAGAAGGCCATTCTCCCTATCAGTTATCGCCTCGGGGATACCGCCGACCGACGTGGCTACAATGGGCTTTCCCATACTCATCGCTTCCAGGAGTGCCAGCGACACGCCTCCCTCACCGAGAGGAGTGTGGGCGTATACAGCACACATCTTCAGGGGTACCAAGGGGTTGTCTATGTTGCCGGTAAAGATAACGTTCTGTTCAACCTTCATCTCTCGAGCGAAAGCTTTCACCTCATTCGAATACTCACCCTCTCTGATCACGACCAGCATGATGTCTGGAAAGGTAACCCGTAGTATCCGTATCGCCTCGATCAGCAGTTTCAGTCCCTGAACCTTATACGGAAGTGCAGTCATACCGAGGGTGGTTATGGTGATGGAGCTCTCATCGATCCCAAAGTCATCCATGAATTGCTTAACGTCGCCATCTAAGACCTCGCCCACTTTCACCCCTGCGTATGTTATCGCTGCGTTCGGCGTCGTGAGCCCGTCGATCTCGATGATCCGCTTCTGTAGACCAAGCGATACAAAAGTGACGTGATCGCAGGCGTTCAGGAGATATCGCATGATGACCTTTTCCAAACGTCCGATCGGTACTTCCGGTTCTGTATGGAAGGTGTTGATCAATCTGCATCCATGGATTCTCTTGTAGAGTGCGCCTGGCAGGAGACAGTACCAATCCCCCTGCGTATGAATTGCATCAGGACGATAGTCGAGGAGATGGCGATAACATGAAATCGAAAAGGCAAGCTTGTTCTCATGGCCCTGAATGTTCTCCTGGTCGCGTCCCTTCCTGAAGATCACCCTGACATCGACAGATCGTTCGGTCAGGGTGTTAACGAGGTTCACCAGGTATGTCTTGATGCCACCACCGTCGCTATTTTTCCAGTAGCTCGTAATCAACGCAACTCTCATGGAACCTCCCCAAGGGCGCCTCTATAAACCTTTAAAATTTCCATAGAGATGGATTCCCATGTGAACGAAAATGCGTACTCCAGGATACTCTTCGGGTTCCATTCCCGATCGAGCGCGAGTAGAATCTTCTCTTCAAGGTCACCGGAGTTCCCCTGTTCAGCAAGCAAACCGTACATATCCGACACGATTATCCCAGGCACTCCGCCAACCCGGGTTCCGACGAATGGCTTTCCACATCCGAGTGCCTCGAACATGACAGTCGGATTTCCCTCATTGAGACTCGGCAGGACGAAGATGTCGCAGGCGTTGATCCAGGTAGGAATGTCCGCATGAGGTTTGTTTCCAGCGAGCATGACAAATTCCGAAAGACCTAAGGTGCGAATCTGCTTCTCAAGCGCTCGCCGTTGACTGCCAGTGCCGACGATGACGCAGAAGATATCCTTCCGCTGCTCGGTTATCGAGCCGATTGCCTCGAGGAGATACGTATGTCCTTTTACCGGCTCAAGATTTCCAACAGCAAGGATGATCTTCCGATTCGGCGGTAGCCCGAGTTCTTTGCGACATTCCATCATATCCCGTGGGTAGAAAAGGTCGCTCCTGAATCCATTTGGGATAATTTGAACAGGGCAATGAACATTCAGCATCTTGATACACTCCAGATTCTTCTGGCTGACGGTGATGATGACGTCTGCCGAGTTCAATACATATTCAATTTTTTCCTTCCAGGTGGAGTCTTTGAATGGAAGCGAATAGATGTCATAGCCATGTGCGGTGACAACGAGGGGTACATCGTAGTGCTCTTTCAGCCGAGCTCCAACATAACCCGCAGACCAGGTTGCATGCGCATGGATCAGATCAAATCGGAGGCGGTTCCTTTTTATCGAATCAGACGCAGCGGAAAAGTGGTTCTCTCCGAGCCGTTTATAAAAATAGTCAGTCGGGATGTACCAGACCGGTGTCGGGATCACCGTGATAGTCGGGGGAAGGTGATCGCATTTGATGAGGTTGGCCCTTCGAAAATTGGTGAGGGAACTTATCGGGAGTATTGATGAGATCTCGGCGAGGGGGTTGTACCTGACCAATACTGCCACTTCGGGAAAAAAATGTGCAATTGATTCCGTCTGATCTTTTACAAAACTAAAGTATTCAGTCGCGACGATCAAAATTTTCTTGTCAACACGTCCCTCGATCATACGCGTTAATACGAATACTTACCATAGACCTTGTCTGGATATAATTTCAGGCGATGTGCGAGGTCAATGAGATGTCTGCTCTTCATGATAATCGGGTAATAAGTTTCATAATTGGCAAATATTTTATTCTCCGAGGACATAATCGCATCAAACTCTTCTTCTGATATATCCAGTTTATTTATTACATATCCAATCTCCTCGGCGATAGTCTCCCGGTCATATGTTGGATCCTTGAGCTTTTCCAGAGCTTCCTCTCGTGTCATCTGATGAGAACGGATGAGTGCTGAGAACTCTATCTTTCTTTTGTCTATCCCGAATTTTGTGGGAAGATAATACCCATGAATAAATCTCGTGTAGATATTCTCGTAGTGATGGCCACCATAGTACTCCCACCCGAGCTCCGTCCTCAAGATATCCATCGCTTTTGACTTCTGGTAATCTGTATAATAGAGGGGTTTGAAAAATTGGAGTCTCTTTATGAAATGGTAATAAACGATATCAAGAAGGGTATGGTTCGGGATGTGCTGAAGTCGTTTGTTTTTCCCATATTGTCGATAAACGCTGGCGATATATTTTCCATCTCCATACCCCCAGGCAGGAGGTTGATTGCCCTCTGTTCGAAAATTACTGCCATTGATGATATATTGTATGCCCTCTTTCATGGCAACGTCGTACAAAACCGATTGGATGGCCACATCGGTCGGGGCATCTGCATCAGGGACCGAAGCTTTGAGAAAAGCGACTTGAAGGTCTTTGAACTCCTCCCAATCCACCACGTGGGTGTCGAGATCGATTCCCAGTTTGTCTGTAGCTTTTTTTATATTGCTCACGGCAGTATTTGAATTCCAGCCGTTGTCAAGATGTATGGCCAGCGGATGTAGTCCCCATTGCTTTGCCAGATAGAGACAGTATGTGCTATCCGTCCCCCCACTGGCACCAATCAGGCAATCATACTCCTTCCCTTTTCCCCGCTCGACGATATCCCTGATGATGGATCGCAACCGTGCCTCGCCCTCGGCATTCAGCGGGTAGTTACTATCTCGTTCCTCGAACTCATGGCAGTAATTGCAAACACCGGAATCATCGAATTGGATTCCAGGGATCGTTGTGTCACAGATACAATGAGTGCAAATTGTGTAATCCTGCTCAACCATCATGATCACCGTTACCAGGCAGTATCTCTCCCTGTGCAGCGCAGCCTCGCGACCTTCGCGGTACTCTCGGCAGACAGGGGGGTTGTATCCCTCCAACAGGCAAGCAAAATATCCACCCACGGTACATACGGGTTCGCTCGAGAGCAGATCTGAACAGAGAAGAAGGCTTCATCGCCCGAACCTAGTTTACTCTCATCCTCAAAGATTACTCCCACTGAGAGAAAGGAGGTAAAGGTCAATATGTCCACGTGGTATATTCCGTTTTGACGAGCGCTTCCGGTCACCAGCCAGATCCAAGGACCACCCTTCAGACTCCAGGAGGGTCTGCCCCCTATATTCCTGACCGTAGTGACACCATCAGCCAAATTTTCAGAGGTCTCTCCATGGTGCTCCCAGGTGAGAGGGGAAGTATAAGACATTGTCGATCCATCCGCGATGACCTCGATCATGAAAGACCCCCAGCGCTAAATCGGTACTGAATCCCAGGTTCTGCCTTCAGTGCAAAAAAACTCCGGGGATAGTTTTCAACGAACCAGACCAGGAACGCGGTTGTGTCGATCTTCATACTCATCAAATGATCCCGTTTCTCTCTCCACACACTCTTGCTCGAGGGATCATCGAGGATCTCTTTTGCTTTTAACACTGCAGGTTCGCCTTCGCTGTAACTATAGAGGAGGCCGTACCTCTCCTCGAGCTCGATGAAGTTGCCCATGGTACCCGCGAGAGATGAGACATATATCGAAGGAGTCCCGAGCAGAGCGGCTTCCGACGCCATCGTTCCTCCCTCTCCAAGATAGAGCGTCGCATAAGAGATAAGATCATGAATCTTTTCGGGAGGAACAGTGATCCGATACCACTCAAGTTCCAGCGGGAGTGTCCCCTCGGAAGTGATAAGGACCCGGCCATAGTGTTCCAGCTCCTTCACGACTCCGATCCTATCCCTGATGCCATGCTGTCCCTTATCGTGACTCGCCTGCCATGATACGAAACGGATGACAGAGTAATGGTCGTCCGGGGTAAGGCCACATTCGCCAAGGATACTGGGATCAGGCGTGAATTGATTTGGATGCAGATATTGGAGCTCGGTATACCCGTCATACCGTATCTGTTTATCACCGAACTCTTTTCTGAAACAAGCGGGAGTGAGGATAGCATCAGTGAATGGGACATAGAGCAGGTGTTCCCATTTTGCGTGCTCCGTGTCATCGAGCGCAATGGAGGGCTTTCTCAGCATCTTTGAAACATGCGCGACTCGAATTGAGCCGAACCCTATCAATAGATCTGGCTGGTATTTTTTCGTAGCCCGATACATCGTCAGATCTAGTCGGGGGATACTGATCATTTTCTGGAATAATGAAGTTCCATAATTGCCGATCTTAACATAAGAAAAACCATAATTATCCAGAAGCGTGTACGAGATATCCTTTTCGCTCGCTGTGATCAGGACCTGGTGCCCTCGTCTCTCCATCTCCCAGACGAAGTTCTTGAAGTAATGGACGTGGGCCGGATGATTGATATCGACGACGATCTTCATGATTCTCAGTCCGCTCCGGCGAAGGCGTTCTCGAGTTCCGCTCGCGTCGGATAGCTGATCAAAAATGCTCGCTTTCTGCCGTGGTATACGAAAAAGCTTCCTGCGGCGAGTGCCGACGCGTTTCCCTCGTAGTACCCGGCATTGAGATCTTCCAGCCGACCGGCACCACCGCACGCGACGACCGGGATACCGACACTATC
>Ga0255344_1004925_pt1 | contig 13183 bp, 10 predicted proteins | sample wastewater_treat_5_FD_192414 | JGI IMG/M metagenome (GOLD analysis project Ga0255344, IMG submission 192414) | Wastewater microbial communities from Lulu Island WWTP, Vancouver, Canada - plant18 | ecosystem: Engineered > WWTP > Wastewater > Unclassified | place: Canada: Vancouver, British... | reverse complement strand
TACCCCTGTTTTGTCCAGGGGGTGATTTATAATGAGAATGCGGATAAGCAAAATAAATCATTTAGGAGTTCAGAATGAGCTTTTGGAAAACACTGGCAAAGATTGGCAATGCGGTCATAGAAGAAGGTATGAAGCAGCAGAGCAAGCAAATGCGAAATGGCAGCAGAAATTCGGCCACCGGAAGAATGGAAGTCCCAACTGTTGGTGGAAGGACCTTCAGAGAATGGGAGAGCAAGTGGCAGTATGTAGGCTGTCTGGACAGCATCGATCTTAGCCCATATTCCTCTTACGTTGGGCTTTACAAAGCCGAACTGGGTGGAAAGGTCATGTATGTCGGCAGAGCCGTCGAGTATTCGAATGGCGGCATCAGGAAGAGATTATCTGACTATACCAGAGAGTCAGACAGTGCCAGAAAACACACATCGGGGAGGCTAATGCACGCACATGCAGCTGACCTGGAGATATATGTCCTGCTGGTTGGAAGGGATGAGGAAGCGGCTGAAGCAACCAGAAAGCTCGAACGCTACTTTATCGGCAAATACTCTCCCGAGTGGAATAAGATGCTAAAGTAGTTGGGAAATGCACTCAAGGTACAGGATGGCAATGAAAAGCCTTGACTGTTTAGCTATGGCAGGAATAATGAAACATATCAATAAATTGGCGAGAATTTAGTGAGGAATCAAGCTCTGTACAGGCAATGGCGGATGCTGCATCTGATAAATCAGCATCGGCTGAGCGGCATATCCAAAGGTGAATTGGCAACTCACTTTGGGGTATCAAAGAAGACTATCGCCAGGGATATCACAAACCTATCCTCTTGCGGATTTCCCATTTACGAAGATCAGGACATGGACAGGGGCAATCAGGTTTTCTACTATTTCACAGAGGGTTATCGCCTTCCTGATTACACGCTGAATTACGAGGATATCCTCAGCCTCTCACTGGCAAGCAAGCTTTGGGAGGAATCGGGTTTGGTTACTGCCGATAGCATCAAAGGCATTCTGACCAAGATCGAAACCAAGCTGGATAAATCCATCCTGAAATTCTACCGTGATGTCCAAAAAGCGTTGATCAGTGACAGCACCGGAACTCTATCAGATTCGGACTCAATGCCTGAGAAACTAAGCCTGATACTGAAAGCGATATTGAATTACAAGATTATCTCTTTTGATTATTATAGCGTGCAGAACCAGCGGCACAGCCACAAGGAAGTCTCGCCTCTGGCAATCAAGTATTTCAACCACAATTTCTACCTGGCCGGATACTATAAAAAGATAGATCAGGTGATCGTTTTTGCCCTCAATCGGATGGACAACATCAAGCTTGGCGATAGACCCCAACACGAGGTGGATTTTGATTCCAAAACCTACTTTGACAGTGGCTTTGGCATCTATACCGGGGAGGTGTTTCAAGTAAAATTGCAATTCTTTCCTCCCACCTCGGATTACATCGCTGAAAGAGTGTGGCATCCGGCACAGAAGATCACCCGGCTTGAGGATAAATCACTCATCCTGGAAATGCCTGCCAACTCCCTGAGCGAGATGAAGAAGTTTGTACTGAGTTATGGCGCAAAGGTGAAGGTGCTGGAGCCGGAGGAGCTGGCAAATATGATCTGGTGTGAAACTAAACAGATAGTAGAGAGGTATGAATGAATAACTTGAAACTTGGACTTGTTTTATCCGGTGGAGGTGCCAAAGGTGCTTATCAACTGGGTGTCTGGAAAGCTGTGGAAGAACTTGACCTCAGCAGGATGGTCAGAGCCGTATCAGGGTCTAGTGTGGGTTCATTAAACGGATTCATGTTTTGCTATTGTGATTATAAACCTGATGAATTTATGATTAGTGCAAATTGCAGACCTGACTGTCTGTCTTCAAACATATGTGCATTTAATCAAGCCAAGCATGTACGTCTGTTAACAACAATCTACAACATAGAAGCTCAAGAAACCACATACAACACAAGGAGATAACATGAAAACCTTCAACACACAGCAGACTGAGTTCCTAAAACTCTGTTCTATCCTTATTCCCATAGGCAAGAAGTATGATTATTCAAATACTGACCTGGAAGCGTGGGTACCAGAAATTGAAAACTATCATGCATACGTGCCTTTAATTGGCGTTTACAGTTCTGGAAAGAGTTCCCTGTTAAATACATTCTTAGGCTCTAAGGTGTTTAAAAAAGAGATTACTCCTTGCACTGACATTCCTTTTGAGATTTCCTGGGGAGAAAAAGATAAGTATGAAATCAGGCATTCAGACTCTGTTCAACCCGTTACCCTTAAAGAAATCCAAGAGGGCATCTACACTGCCAGACCAGATAGTGTAATCAGCATGGTAATGAACAATAATAATCTTGAGAAATACAAAAACCTTGCTTTAGTTGACCTTCCAGGACTTAATGCCGGAATAGACGCTCACTCCAAAGCCATAGATTTTTATATACACAAGAGTGCAGCTTACTTGCTTGTAATCGACCCAAAGACAAACCTAAGAAAGGATCTGGTGGATTTTTTGCTTGAGCTGAGTGCCTTTTCCGTTCCCGTATATTGCATAATCACAAAGAAAGACAAGATTAGGCCGGCAACTATGAAGGAGATTATAGCTCAAATCAGCCAGCAGATCAGAGATTCTTTTGGCAGAGACGCAGATGGTATTGGCGTTACGTCTGCAATGGAGTTTGGTAATGATGTATCAGATTTGCACAAGTCGCTTGCCAGTCTTGAGAAGCGTTGCGGTGAAATGTTGCACAATCAGTATCATAATCTGTTTATAAAAGTTATTACTGACCTTGAGCAAGGGCTTAGATCAAGAATTGAGAACTCACAACTTGATGATTCAGAGCTTGATAAACTGGAGCATGAGCTCAGAATGAAAAATGAAGAAGCGATCAGGAAGTTGCAAAGCACTTCCGAGCATCAACAAAGTCTTATTCAACAATCTGCGGGCAAACTGCTGGATCATATCCAACAGGCATTGGACTCAAACGTTTCAAGCTTAGCCAGCGCAAGGGTAAGCGGAAGTGATATAAGTAATCAGATTGGACAGATATACCGTAGAGCATTCATGGACGGCTATCAAACCTATGTAAGTCCAATGCTAACCGACTATTCCAAAAAGCTTTCCATGTTAGTGCCAGATATTCAAATCGGGCATATTGAAAATATTAAAGAAGCCCCTGAGAGTGAAGCAAGCGGCAAGGGAGGGGACGCTATTGGTAAAGTGCTAGCCACAAAGGCCCTGGCCAAGATCGCTTTGGCTATTCCAGTTGTGGGACCATATATCGCCATAGCAATAAAGGTCTTTGGCTACCTGAATGCATTTTTTGGAGGTAAAGGATCGACATCCAACAAAGAGAATCAAATACAGCAAATGGAAAACCAGATCAGGAATGAAACGATTCCTCGCATCATAGCCGAACTGCATAATCCAATAATCTCGCATCTCAACGATGTTACCACTGAGATGCAGCAATGTGTTGAAAAAGCCATAGCTGATCAAACCGAAAACTATCAAAAATCTCGAGAGGATATCAAACAGAGCAGGATGAAGAAAGTGGAGGAGTTTGAAGCTGACAAGCTGATGTGGCAAAATGATCTTGCGGAATTGGGAAGGTGCCATGAACTCCTATCTTGAATCTCCGGAAAAATCACTAGAACTTCTTGTTAAGATCCTTAACAATAAACAGGAAGGGGAATATTCTAAAGCTACGGATTTGTTAGCCGATCTACACAAACTCACCAAGGATGAGATATTCCCGCATCTAAACCAAGAAGCTCCTGCAAAAAGCTCGATTTTTATCGATGATTTCCGGCGCGAGCTTGATCGGTTTGAAGCTTTTATCTCAAATCCGGATTATGAAAAGAAGCATATTATCGGTTTAGGCGGAGGATTCAGTTCCGGTAAATCCAGCTTTCTGAACGCGGTATTGGGTGAAAAAGTACTACCAACAGATATAGATCCAACAACAGCCGTTCCAACCTATCTCATGCATTCAGCCATCGAAAAAATCAGTACCACCAACATATTCAATGTCTGCACAGAGCTGGACCTGGAAAGTTTCAAGGCAATTGGATATGATTTTAAGGCACAACATAAGATAGAACTTGGGCATTTGCTCAAATCAGCCTTTCTCTCTCTGCCCAAACTGCGCTATGAGCACATTGCTTTCCTGGATACACCAGGATATAGTAAACCAGATTCTTCGAGCTATTCTGATCGAACAGATGAAATCATAGCCAGAGATCAGTTAAGATCAGTTGATGCCATTATCTGGGTTTCTGACATCAAGAAAGGTTTAACCCAAAGTGATATTGACTTTATCAATTCACTTGAACGGGATACGCCCATCCTGATTATTATCAATAAAGCTGATAAAAGCGGTACCAGGGTGGAGGAAGTTCATGAACACATGCTCCAACAAATCAAGACACTTGGTTTTGACATCCAGGGAGTGTATCCCTTTAGCAGGAAAAACACGCATCCTTTTGAACCCATCAATGAATGGATCCTGAAGTGGAACAAACCAAAAGACAAGGTCTCCTTTCCCAAGAGCTTTAAAAGATTGTTTAGCGCGTTCAAAGCCCATTATCAAATAGAGGCTGCAGAAGCAAAGAAAAGGATGAGCCATATTAACACTATTGACTTATTCATCGAGTCCTCAGATGCCAGTGATGAAGTGTCGAGAGCAATTCAAGACATATCTGCAGAGGCAAAAAACGATATCCGCAAGTATGCAGACCTCGAGAGTAAGCTCGGGATACTGTGCAGTAAGTTCTTTATGATCTTAGGTCAAATAGGCGAACAGATTGGCATTGATTTCAGCGAGCCCAGTGAAGCTGACATGATAAGTGACGATGCGGTTTCCATAAACCAGATGTTGGAAGACTACAAGAAAAAACACAGAATCAAAGCGTCTTCCCTCCATGATTTCATCTTGCACCAGTCTAACGCGTTACTGGGCGAATCAATGCCCAATCCCATGTGGTACTCATCCTTGCAACCAGATTTTGAAAATGCTTTGAAACCAACAGAAGAGTCAAAGCTTCTGCAAGCCAAGAATGCCTTGCAGAAAGCAATCGACCAATTGAACAATACATCTGTGTACAATCTCTCATCTATCCTGCAAAACCTGGATAGTGAGCTGAGCAAACTGAGATAAGGGGAATTGAGCCATGACAGTTGAAATGAAGAATCAACCCAGCCAATGGCGGCATTACCTTGCCAGTTTCGATGCGCATACTCAGGAGTCCTACCTGATGTTTTTAGCTGCAATAGCTTTTGAAGACAATGTGTTATCCGAGAATGAAAGGAGATATATGCAGGACTTGGCGAACTCTATCTCAGACATTAGTATTGATTCCCTGATCGTACAATTACCTAATGCAGATGCCGCTTGGATTGATCAATTCCTCCAGATTCTGAACCAAAAGCACCTGGGACTGTTGTTCTTTGTTGATGCAGTACTAATGTTCATGTCCGCATCCGGAATCGGTGAGAGAGAGAGCATCCTGCTTGGCAACCTGTCAAACGCGCTCCAACTCCCTGATGATGTAGCCCATTTTGCTGTTAATATAGCCATAGCTTTAATCAAAAACGACCAGTCACTTTTCAGGAAATGTTTTGATAGTATTGATCCTGACTATGACCTTGATGCGGTTTATCTATCCTATCTGGAAGCACGGATGGATGATAAGCTTAGTTTTGAGCATGATGTATCCAATACCAATACCTTAACTGGCAACTACATCGTTTACAAACCTATACACATTAACCACGATCTTACACTTAAAGATTGCAGGCTTCAGTTCGCCAAGTATGGAAGCATCATTATTGAATCTCAGAGGAAACTTGTATTGGAGAAATGTCAGATTACTGAAGGTAGCCTGATCTGTGAATCTAAAGCATCATTGATTGTGGATAAACTTGACTTTTTTGGCGGGAAGGGGATATCCACCAGTAAAAAAACGGTTTTAGAGATAAAACACTCCAAGTTTTACAGAACGGGAATCGTGGCAAGTCATGCCAAAGAGCTGTCAATAACCAATACCGAGTTTCACAACAGCCATGCCAAACCATTTTTGGATCTCAATGAATGCTTGGACGTTGAGCTTTACGGATGTGCCTTTACTAATGACCCACCGGCCGGGCCGAAAGTCAGAGTCCCAATTGCCGGAGCAATTAAAGCACAAGATAGTGGTATCTATATCCGTAACAGCAGTTTTACGAATTGCCGCTCTTCTGAAGATGGCGGTGCGATGAATCTGAATAGCTGCGTGTTTGGAATCGATAACTGCGAGTTTTCACACTGTCATAGCAACAAAAGCGGTGGCGCAATCGCAATATCAGGCAAGCGTTTCGATGATGAAAAATTGATAGAAACGAAGTCTGCCAACCTGAAGGCATTTCTAAACGGTGTAAAACCAATTGCAGCAGATGGTGATTCACCAGAAAGGAGTGTTACAGTCTTGCATTTTAATTTGAAAGTCACCCATGATAGCTATTCCTTAGGCTCTGAACCCCAGCCTTTAATCTCAAAATCTCGTTTTATTGATTGCAGTTCTGCTATTTCCGGTGGAGCGATACTGGATACTACAGATTCGCTCAGGGTAATAAACTCGGATTTCAAGGATAACGATGCAAAAGAGAAGCCCGGAGATCTTGCGATTATTGGTATGTTTCATCTTACTAATTACGGAACTCATTTAACTCTTGGAGGGCCCAACTATTCTGATAAAACCCTGATTAATGACTCACTCGATAATAACTCAGGTGTCAAGATAGTCAAATGCAATTTCAGCAGTGAATCACCCAAAAATCTGCCTGGTGTTTTCCTAACCAGAGTTTACAATGTACTCTTTATGACCGGCTGCACATTCAATAATCGCAATATCAGCATCGAATATGGTAATGATATTACTTATGAAAAAACGGGCTTTCTCCACAGCGATAAAGAATGGCCTGAGATACTATGTTACATTGAGGAAAAGTTTTATGGAATCATACGATTGTACAATAGATTCGTTCTATCTGGCGTTGCATCCCCTAAGAAAGATGGTAAGGATGAATTAGACTACTTTGATTTCACATGGGAATTTCTAATGGGCGATCAAGTTGACAACTACATATCATTCAACAGGCAACACCTGCCAAGTATATTCAAAAAAAGTGATTAAGGACTTAAGATGAAAGAAACTCACACTCTTGAAGAAAGGATTGCAGCCCTCGTCCCCAAACTGCATCCCATACAAAACCACATCCTGCATACCCGGGATGACCATGTTAAGAATATCTATCTGGTTCTGCTTACATCCATTGCCCGGGAGGATAATGTAATTGGAAGCAAAGAGCAAATCTACCTTAATGCCTTGTGTAATGGAATCACTGGTATTGAATTGGATAAGATCATAACACAATTGGATGCATTGGATGACGTAAAACTGGCTGATACGTTAAAGACCTTGCACCAGAATCAGCTTGTAGTTTGGTTTTTTATAGATGCCATCATCCTGTGCAGAATTGACTCACCTCTCGATGAGAGAAAAGCCACTCTTTTAGGCAATCTGGCTGATGCCTTGAAAATCTCCCGTGATACTGCAGAGCTTTGCCTCAAGTTTGCCGTCATCGTCCTATCTCAAGATCGACAGTTATTGTTGGATCTGGTGCCAAAGTTTAAGGAACTGCTGCCTTTTGAGCAACTGTATGAGGCTTATCTCAGCCCCTGGCTGGATCTGAAGTTCAGCTTTGAGGAAGAAATCCACAGGGGTGGTGAGCTAAGTGGTAAGTATCTTATCTATTATCCCGTTACATTGACTGGAGAACCGGAACTGCACCATGTGGAACTGATCTTTAGTGATCAAGGAATGATCAGAATCGGCTCCAACGCAAAAGTGAATTTTAACAACCTGTCTATCCAAAACGGGCATTTTGAATGTGATCCAACCAGCGAGGTCACCTTCAGCAAGTTTGGCATCAAGGAAGGAAAAGGGATAATCTGCAATGCAGCTTCCCTGATTGATGTCAATAACGGATTATTAGAGAATGCTCCCCTGATCTGTGAAAAAGTAGAGTCTATCAAAATCGCAGAGATGAGGCTTGAAAGCTACCAGGATCAAAGAGCAATGATGTTCACAAACTGCAAGCAGGTCATTATCAGCTCCAGCAAATTTGAGAACTGTGGTTATGATCTTAACTTGAGCGAAAAGCAAGACGGTGGTGCGATCAAAGCAAGTGGTTCAAACTTATCCATCCGGAGATGCAGCTTTGAGAAGTGCACATCATCGAGCGACGGTGGAGCTCTCAGCTTTTGGAATTGTGTTCATAGCATAACAGACAGCAAGTTTATCGAATGTCAAAGTGCTGTAAACGGAGGCGGCATGGCCATACAGGGTGAAGAATATGCAGATGAAGACCTACTTAATGATGAATTATTTTGGCATGTTGATGAAAATGACAATGGATTTGATGCTTCAATCACCGAAGATTCTCAGTTTATCAGATGCTCTGCTGCTGACTCTGGAGGGGGCTTTTTTGATTACCATAGAACTATCAGATTTTGGGGATGTCTTTTCGAAAAATGCACTGCAAAGAATACTGGTGGCGGCGGCACATATAAGAGCAAAGATGATCTAGAATATCATTACTATGGCTCAGAGGGATACCATAGAATAAAAAAATGCCGTTTCGTTGAAAACACCGCTAAAGAAGGTGATGGATTATGGTCGGCATTCTTTAACTGCATAGATCATTGTAACGAACACCCCACTGCAGCTAATAATGATATAGTAGATTCCATATTTCACAGATGCTCCACGAATCATGATCATGAGTCAAACTCACCTGATAAATTGAAAACATGCCACTTACAAAAAAAGAACAAATTCACACAATAGAGGAGATCATTGATGGATTACACTCGCATCCCAGAACTTATAAGTTCGTATTATAATGAGCTCTCTGAGATATCTTCAGAATTTCCTGATATTAAGGAAATCTGCAACAAAGCAGATGTGGACTTCCAGGTAAAATACCAAAGGGCAAATGACAAGGGACGTTTATTGCGATTGGCAGTAATCGGTCAGGTCAATGCAGGGAAATCCACTTTTCTGAATACTATCCTCTTTGATGGGCAGGAAGTGCTTCCTCCTGCTGCCACCCCCAAAACTGCCAATCTGACTATCATCAGTTATGATGAAAAGTGCAGAGTCGAAGTGGAGTATTATGAAGAAGGGGATTGGAAGAACCTCCAAAACGATGCACAGAAGCATGAAGCAGAGATCAAACGATACAAAGAGCAGATTGCCGCCAATCCGTCTTTGGCAAAGCGGCCGTTCATCAGTAACAGTGAGACAAATAAAGCTGCTTATGAGTTAGTTCAGATGGCAGAAGCCAATGGATTGGACGTCGAACAATTGATTTCACAGAAGAAAGAGATCGTGGAGTTTGAGTCTTCTTCTGACTTGTGTGATCACTTGGATCAGTATGTGGGAGCTAATGGCAGATTGACTCCAGTTACCAAAGCTGTTCGTTTGTATCTGAATGACGAAAGGTTGAAGGATCTTGAGATAATCGATACCCCGGGACTGAATGATCCGGTACCGGCCCGTACCAATAAAACCACCCAGCTAATGAAGACAGTGGATGTTGCCTTTTTCCTGTCCCAAACCGGCGGGGATTTTATGAATGAGAGTGATTTTAATCTGCTTATAAGAGTGTTTCCCTCTGAGGGAATCAAGCATATCGAATTGATAGGCTCACAACTGGACTCTGTGTTAATGGAGCATGATTATGACGAATATAGAAGCCTGAACGCAGCTCTCGAAAACATCGAAAGCAGATACAATAGGCAGATTCGCAACATACTTGATGCAAGAATCAAAGAATTGGAAACAGCCAACCCCAGAATCAGAGAACTACTGGCGAATTGCTACAAACCAACCTACGTATCTGCAATGCTCTATAACATGGCAAACAAAGCCAGAGAGGATTATACCGAGGATGAAGAGCTGATCTTCGATTTCCTAACAGAATCTGCTGAGCATTGGGCAGATTTATCGCTCGATTCCAAGTTTCTAATCTCACTGAGTAAAATCCCTGACCTAGTGAAAAAACTCGAATCTGTCCGAAAGGACAAAACAAGAATCCTCGAGAACAGCTTGCGAGACTTGTTCCCAGATGAAACTGGCAAACTCACTCTTCTGATTAATGATCTGCGATCTTCTGCCGCTGTCAGAATTGAGCAATTGAAATCCAATGACCTTGACTCTCTAAAAAACCAGGAAGATATCCTGGAAGATAGGATAAGCGGTATTAGGGCTGGTATTGGAACTGTATTTGGAGATATTATTGGAGCATGCAGCCCCAAGGCAGTTGCCGTTAGAAAGGATCTGATGGATGAACTGCAAAACCTTGCTACTGTGAAAGAGAAGATTGGTACCAGGGAAGTGGAAGACAGTTACGAAGCCCCAGTTAGTCATAGCATTTTGGGTTTGGTTTCGTGGACTACATACGAAACTGTTTACTACACAAAAAGTGTCAGTTACCGATATGCCTCAGTGAACAGTGCACTCGACAACCTCAATAAAGCTGCCTGGAGTGCAAGCACAGCCATTACCAAAATGTTTTTAACGCTGATTGAACAGCAATCCCTGCGTAAAGATTTACTCAAAGAGGTTATGAATAACTTTGATATGGATAACGAGACCTTTTCTGCAAATTACTTCAAGGAGAAGATTCAGAATGCAATGAACTTAATAACCTTTCCCACCTTTGATATTGACGTTACCAATGAACTCAATCAAATTGCAAACGACTTTCCTGATCCTCAATATGAGGATGCGGGAGTTGATAAACTAAATCGTGCTCTAAGCCTGTCACTGAACAGGTTGGGAAATTACATAATGCATGAATTGGATCGTAAAGTCATTGATTTCAAGAGAGGATTGGACAAAGTAAAAGATGATTTATGTGGCCTGTTAATCCAATCTGCCCTGCAGGATATGCAAAAACTGAAACAAGACATGGAAAACAAGGAAGAAAAACTCACATCATACCAACGGGTTATAGAATCTTGTGAACTACTTGCCCAGAAGATATCTGAAGAGCAGACGAAAATGATTAAATGAATCGATTGGTGCTTTGCATGTTTCTGGTTAGAATAATAAACTCTTATGCCCCTGATCTGTCCAGGGGCTTTTTTATACTCCGCTCAGGTGATGGATTCGGCACGGTAAACTGACCATAACATCGTTTATAAGCAGCTAAAAGGAGTTACACATGCTAAAAGGATTTACAAATGGTATAATTGATCCTACCAGTAAGACAGTCAGGAAAGCACTCAGGAATCTGCGAGACATCGAAAATGCATTCAAAGAAAAGGTGTATCCGGTGCCTGGCTCAGTTGTTTTATGTGATCTTGTTGCAAACGAGTATCATAGTGGTATTTATATAGGCAACAATCGGATCGTTCATCTTGAGGGTAGCGGAGAAATTTGTTCGGTATCTCCCGAGAGGTTCTTAAAACGTCTGGGAGGTTTAACTGGAGCTAATGTTATATTTGTTTCATGTGATATTGATGGAGACCCTGTGGGCGACGCGGAGACAGCAGAAAGAGCACTGTTAATGGTTGGTAAAAGCAGAGAATACAACCTGTTTTTTGATAACTGCCATCAGTTTACATCGGGCTGCATCACAGGGGATTTTGACAACTCAGACAATTTCACCTGGATGTTGAAAATGACTGTAGAAAAGTATATGGGAGCTGAAAAGTGGCTTTTGTGGAAGGGATACGACAAAGACATTAGCAATATCTCAGATTCGCTAAGGGACATGCTCATAATAAGATAAAAACCCCTACATTATCTTTCTCCCCTGCCCCTGATCTGTCCAGGGGCTTTTTTATACTCCCCATCAGGTGATGGATTTGGCATGGTAAACCGGCCTGAGAATCCCGCCAGAAGGAGTATTAATGGATAACATTAAGGAACTGATTATCGAGAAGTATCACCAGATCACGGGTTTTGAGCCCATTGTGGAAGATTATGAGCCCAGGATCAAAAAGATGCTTTCCACGATATGCAAGGGACGCTATTCCAAAGAGCAGATCGTGGACTCCAATGATACCAGTATCTTCAGTAATGGAGCTTCCGGCATGGTGTTTACTACTGAAGCATTGTGTGTAAAGGATGCCGGGAATTCCACGTCCCGGTTCATCGCAAGATTCAAAGACATCAAGTACTGCAGTATGGATGAGGACAGCATTTTTGGAGTGGATATTTCTGCCATCAAGCTGCATATGCGATCTGGTGCAGTGTACAGGCTCAGTACCACTTTGTCAGGTATGGATCTTGCTCAGATGCAGGAATTGATAGAGCATGCCATGCACCTTCATGATCTGGATGAGGAAGATGAGAATGGCCAAACCAGCGATTCTGCTTCTGATGATGTTGATGATGATCTGGAAAGTGATTCCTCCGACGATGAAGATGATGAGGATGGGCTACCGGAGGCTATCAGTGGAGCAGTTTCCATTGTCAAAAAGGTCATATTATCTTTGGGATAGTAATTACTCTGAAAATGAAAGAGGCCATAATTATGAGTTTTTAGGGCTGTGAGCGAAATACTCGCCTGGTTTGGAGATCAAATACAATCCAAACTGGGCGAGTACATTAAGAAACAAGTTTTTCTCGAAGAAAGCTATCTATTCGGCACTCTATAAAGTTCAGACCTTGAGGCGGTGACGGAGTTTGGCGAGGGTTTTGGCACCGATGCCCTTAACTTTGGTGATGTCATCGACGCTTTGAAACTTGCCATTTTGGGAGCGGTAATCAATTATGGCCTGAGCTTTTACCTCTCCGATGCCAGGTAGGGTGCAGAGTTCGGCGAGGCTGGCGGTGTTCAGGTTGACAATATTGGTGAGCTGGCTTTTTGGGGTGGGTTTGGCTTTGCGGGAGGAGCTTTTTTCTGAAGAGGATGAGGCGGGGGCATCGGATTCCGCCAGGTCGTTTTGGCCGGGGTCCGGCAGGCCGATGGTGGTCATGGAGTTGGGGTCGGAAGGTGCTTCCGGAGTGAACTGGGGCGAGCCGAAGAGCAGAAGGGAAGGGAGCATTTTGGCCAGGGTTTTGGGACCGATGCCCTTGATCTGGAGGAGGTCGTCGGTGCTGGTGAAGGGATGTTGGGAACGGTAG
>Ga0255344_1004919_pt1 | contig 13203 bp, 8 predicted proteins | sample wastewater_treat_5_FD_192414 | JGI IMG/M metagenome (GOLD analysis project Ga0255344, IMG submission 192414) | Wastewater microbial communities from Lulu Island WWTP, Vancouver, Canada - plant18 | ecosystem: Engineered > WWTP > Wastewater > Unclassified | place: Canada: Vancouver, British... | reverse complement strand
GCAAAAGAAGCTCTTTTCTTTCTTGTGAATGCCAGCAAAGAAAGGAAAAGCTTAGAAATTGACTTTTTTGGAGGAGAACCACTTCTTGGTTTTGAAACTATAAAAAGCACTGTAGAATATTCTAAAGTTTTGAAAGAAAAGTATAATAAAAAATTTCTCTTTTCTCTTACTACTAACGCATCTTTGCTAAATGATGAAATTATTGAATATTTAAACAAAGAAAATATTAGTCTCATATTAAGCCTCGATGGAGATAAAAAGACAAACGATGAATACAGAGTGAAAAGCAGTGGTATGGGTACTTTTAATGAAACTTTTGGAAATATAAAGAAAGTATTATCTAAGAGGAATGAAGGATATTATGTAAGAGGAACATATACAAACAAAACTATTAATTTTCCCGAAAATGTTAGATTTTTCTATTCTTCTGGAGTAAAAAAAATATCAATTGAGCCAGTAGTGACTAAGAATGAACTTATTAACCTTAAAGAGGAGGACTTAACCTTACTTAAAAAAGAGTATGAAGAGCTATCAAAATGGTATATTGATACTAAGAAAGCTGATAAAGAGTTATCATTTTATCATTTTGAGCTTGACCTTAAAAATGGATCCTGCATCGAAAAGTTGATGAGTGGTTGTGGTGCAGGTGTAGAATATTTATCTGTATCTCCTGAAGGGGATTTATACCCATGCCATCAATTTGATGGTAATGGTGAATTCAAATTAGGTGACATATATAATGGAATAACTAATAGTAGCCTAACTTCTACTTTTAGGACTGCAACAATTGTTTCCAACAAAAAGCCCTGTGATAGCTGTTGGGCAAAATATCTCTGTAGTGGAGGATGTCTTGCCAATAATTACACAATTAATAACGATATAAATTCCACATATAGTCTTGGGTGTGAAATACAAAAATTGCGATTAGAAGCTGCTCTTTTTGTTCAGGCAAAGATTCATAGTTTTTACTAAATGTTATATAGGTTATTAATAGTTTTTATCATGAAGTAGTATCTTCTCAAATGATCCAAGCTTTCTTATTTTATATAACACCTATCAAAGCTAAAAAATGATCTTGTTTTCCTAATAATTTATTTTAGAAACAAAGACAGGTGTTGACGCAAGTTTATCAATACACAAAAAAACTATTAAATGAGGAGATTCCTCAAAACCAAGTAAAAAAATTCGTTGGTATACAAAAAGTATTAAAAAAATGAATTCTGAATGCTCGATAAATATGTTCGAGGGTGACAAATCACTTACTGAATTACCTAATAATTGAGTTAGTGAACGACACTTTACTGTCATTTTGAGTATTTTTTAATGATAAATAGTCTCTTTTTTAACTTTTGGGTGAAAATATTTCAGGTATAAAAAAGAAAGAACAAAAAAACAAGAATGGCAGTTTTATTCTAACATAATTAGAGAAGAACATTTACAATACATTAAGGTTTTTAGTCCAAGAAACCATAAGAACAGTTACAAATGATTTCTTTTAATCAAGATTAAAAGCTGAGAATATTCTAATTATATTACAATAATAAATTTAAGATATAATTATTAATGCAAAAATAAGTTGAATTGTTTTTTTTATGTGGAGGAATTTATTTGAAGTTAAATACTGACTTAATTAAAAAAATAGTTGCAATAATTTTAATCTTTTTTGCTTGTATATTATCAGTGATTTCAATATCTTTTGGCATTTTAAGAAATCAGCTCTTTGTGATGCTTCCAAAAATTGAAGATATTACTGAAAACCCACAAATTTCATCGCAAATATTCGATAGAAACGATAATTTCGTTGCAAGTGTTCAACTAGATGAATATAGAATTTCTGTCCCTTTGAGCGAGATTCCTAAACATGTTAGAAATGCCATAATTGCTTCTGAGGATGAAAGGTTTTATGAACATGGCGGAGCAGACATAATTGGAATAATAAGAGCAGCAATAAGAAATGTATTTCACTTAGGAATTGTTGAGGGTGGAAGTACTATAAGTCAGCAACTTGCTCGAGCATTATTTTTAAGCACCGAACAGACATTTACGAGAAAAATAAAAGAAGTTATTTTAGCTAACGAGCTTGAAAATAGATACACAAAAGATGAAATTCTTGAGTATTATCTTAATTATGTATATTTTGGTCCAAGTCCCGCTGGTAGATGCTATGGAGTTGAAGCAGCAGCTCGCAATTTCTTTGGTAAGAAAATTAGCGAGGTAAGTGTTAGTGAAGCAGCGCTTATTGCTGGCACATTACCAGCACCATCTCTTTATTCACCGTGGATTAATAAAGAGATCGCTATAGAAAATAGAAATGTTGTCCTTCGTAAAATGCTTAGAAATAAATTTATTACAGAAGAGGAATATCAAAATGCCTTGAAAGAGGAAATAAATCTTAAAACATTGATGGGAACGCAGTTTACAGATTCAAAATACTATTTTGTAGATTATGTTAAACAGAAAGTTCTTGAGATGTTTCCTGAAGATGTATTACTAAAAGAAGGGTTGAAGATTTATACAACACTTGATTTAGACATTCAAGATAAAGCTTCTGCTTCGCTTAACGAAACATTTAAAAATGCAGAAAAAAGTGGCTACTTCAAAAAGGACTTAAAAGATAAAATTGGTGTTATTCAACCACAAGGACAAATACTTGCAATGGACCCTAAAAGTGGAGAAATACTTGCTCTTGTTGGTGGAAGAGATTATTCAAATACACAATTTAATAGATGTACCTCTCCAAGACAGCCGGGATCCCTTTTTAAAATATTTGACTACACTACTGCCATTGAAAATGGCGTTGTTGGGACAGGAACAATAATAACAAGTGAAGAATTGAGTATGCAGGATCAAGAAAAAATGTGGAAACCAGAGGAATGGATTGGTGAAAATCAATACTTTGGACCTTTAACAGTTAGAGAGGCTTTAGTTAAATCGTCTAACATATGTGCGGTGAAAGTTGCACAAAGATGTGGTTGGGATAGAGTGGCATATTATGCCGAAAAGATGGGTATAAACAGTAAAATACTTCCAGTACCCTCTATGTCAATTGGAAGTTTAGAAGTCACTCCTATTGAAATGGCAACAGCTTTTAGTGTGCTTGCAAATAATGGCGAAAAAGCAGAACCTATATGCATTAAAAAAATCACTACAAAAGACGATAAACTCCTATATGAGCATCATTTAAATCGAACAAAAGTCATTAAAAAAGAAACAGCTATTTTAATGAATGATCTCTTTAGAAGTGTCGCTGCTAATGTAATAGGTTATATGCCATTTGAAGTGGCTGGTAAAACTGGAACATCTGAAGATTTTTTAAGTGGTTGGTTTGTTGGATATACCCCAGAAATAGTAGTATGCTCGTGGGTTGGAAGAGACTCAAGGGAAGTACCTCTTCCTGGTGCAAAGCTATGGGGCTCATCTTTTGCAGCACCAATGGTCAAAAATTGTCTTCTAAAAATACAATATACTCTTTCGAAAGAGAAATTTTTGAAAAACTCTGAAAATATTATAACAACAGGTATTTGTAGAGATAGCGGGCTTCTTGCAATACCGGATTGTCCATCCAATAGAGTTGTTTCAAGTAGCTATATAGCCGGTTCTGAACCAACTTTATATTGTCCAATACATAGAGAAGAATTTGTCTATAGAAAAATTTGTAAGGAAAGTGGGCTTCTTGCCAATGAGTGGTGCACAGAAACTGAAGAAAAAGCCTTTTTAAAAGGAACAGAACCAACAATATATTGTAACATTCATAAACCTCCTCTTTCCATATATTTTTCACCTTCAGAATGTAAAGTTAACGAAGAAATCACTTTAAGATTCGATATTTTTAATGATTTGGGTAATGTTGTAGAGCTTTATATTGACAATAAAAGAGTAGCTTCTATTACCGAACCACCTTATGAATATAAATGGATTTTTGATAATGATGGCCAACACAATATTATGGCAGTGTTGCGAAAAGATGAACAATATGTTTATATGCTAAAAACAGATGTCAGAGTACATAAATAAAAAATTTTTTTCATACAAAAAGAGAAGTTCCCCTTTTAAAATAATCCTAATACTTATATTAATAATCTTAATATTTATTATTCTTACAGTTTTTTCGTTGTCTTATAATATTAGAAAAGAATATAGTGAAAAAATAAAAAATGCCAAAGAGTATGTCATTTCTGGTGAGGAATCTTCCGAAGTTTTAGACTGTAACGGAAACGTTTTAAAGGTTCTCTATTTCTCAAAAAGGAGAATTTATGTTAGCTTAGATAAAATTTCTTTAGATCTCAGAAATGCTGTTGTTGCTTCTGAAGATGAAAGGTTTTATAAACATAAAGGTTACGATTTAAAGTCATTAGTAAGAGCAACAATACATAATTTATTTTCGAGAGATTTTGTTGAGGGTGGGAGTACTATAACTCAGCAATTAGCAAGGAATTTATTCCTTACGACTGAAAAAACTATTTCGCGAAAGCTGAAAGAGGTCATCATTGCAACTGAGCTTGAAAAAAAGTATACGAAATCAGAAATCCTTGAATTATATCTTAACCAGGCTTATTTTGGAGAAGGTTGCTATGGTGTAGAAACTGCATCTCGAAGCTTTTTTGGTAAAAGTGCAAATGAACTTGACCTCTCAAGTGCAACTTTATTAGTAGCAGTATTACCAGCTCCTTCAGAATTGTCACTTTTCAGCAATATTGAATCGGTCAAGGAGAGACAAAAATTAGTTTTAGATAAAATGGTCAGGAATAAATCTATTACAGAGGAAGAGGCAGACGCTACATTTAAAAAAGATGTAAAAATACTTGAGAAGGGATCATTCTCGGTTAATGAAACAGTTTTAAAAGATGGAGCTGATTATTTCATTGATTACGTAAAAGATGAAGCATTAACAATATTATCTGCCTCTGACCTATATAAAGGTGGACTAAAAATTTATACAACATATAATCCTGATTTTCAGAAAATTTGCTTCGAATCTTTTAATCAAGTGATTAACGATGCTATGAAAAATGGTTTGTTACCCAAAGATAAAAAAGATAAACTTAATGTAATTCAGCCTCAGGGAGCGATAGTAGCACTTTCAGTCAAAAGTGGTGAGATTATTTCTTTGATTGGTGGAAGAGATTATTCTAATACCAAGTTTAACAGAGCTCTTGCAGAAAGACAGCCAGGTTCAAGCTTTAAAATATTTCAATACACAGCTGCCATTGATAGGGGTATTTTATCACCGGAAAGCATCCTTGTTAGCGAACCAATAAACATCAATGGTTGGAGTCCAAAAGAATGGACTGGGGGATACTTTGGAGCACTTTCTGTAAGAAATGCTATTAAACTATCATCTAATATTGCAGCTGTTAAAGCTTTTCAAAAGGTAGGGGCGGATTTAGTAGTAGAGTACGCTAAGAAGATGGGCATAAAGAGTGAACTACTGAAAGTCCCTTCGCTTGCATTAGGAAGTAACGATGTAAGACCCTTAGATATGGCTGTTGCTTATGCTACTTTATCCAATGAAGGTAAAAAGATTGAACCTTACGCAATTAGGAAAATAGAGAAAAGACAAACAAAAGAGATATTATACGAAGCTAAACCAAAAGTTGAGCAGGTTGTTTCTCCGCAGGCAGCTTATATTATGACAGATTTATTAAAAGGACCGTTATCTCCTGGTGGAACTGCGGAGGCTATGAATGTGCAGGGTTTAACCATAGCCGGGAAAACTGGTACATCTGACAACTTTAGAGATGGTTGGTTTATAGGATGTACTCCAGAAGTATGTTTGGCAATTTATATTGGTTCTGACAGTAAAGAAGTTGATCTCTCCGCTATACCTAATTATGGCTCAACTTTTTCGGGTCAAATTTTTAAAAGAACAATGCAATCATTAAAATCAAAAAATTTGGTTAATAATATAGATTGGAAAAAGCCTGAGGGAATAATTAAGTGTAAAATTTGCATAGCAACAGGAAAACTTGCAAATAGCACCTGTACTTATAGGATAGAGGAAAGAATAGCCGGTACTGAACCACCGGTCTGTCAGATTAATCATATAGGTAAAGCTACGTCAAAAACAGAAGATAAAAACACTACAGAAAATGAAACACCTAAGGAGCATAATCAGCCAGTTAAAGAAGAAGATCCTACAAAAAAAGAAGATGAAAATAGAGAATCCAAACCCGAGTTTGAACCTACTCCTGAAAGCTCTTTTGATAGTTCACCACTTTCTGATACTGGTGATTTTACAATATCTTTTGGAAGTAACATATTAAAAGTCGGTTCTCCTGTTGATATAAACTTTTTCATTTACGACCAAAGAGGTGTTAGTATAGAATTATTTATTGATGGGAATCTTACAGCAGTTTTAACTGAATATCCATATAAATTTTATTATTCTCCGGCTAATAAAGGCGAAGTTTTATTTCAGGTAGTCTTACGTGATAAAGATAATAACATAATAGGAAATAAAATATTTAAAGCATATGTTTTCGAGTAATTTAAAAGAAAAACTTATTATATCATTCGAAGGCATCGATGGTTCTGGAAAAACTACAATAGCAAAAAATATTGAATTTGAACTTAATAAAAGAAATTTTAAAGTTTTTTATACTGAAGAACCTACTAATTCACAGCTTGGCAAAGCAATAAGAGATCTGGTTCTTTTAAATAAAAATATAAAGCTTTCTCCCTTCTCTCAAGCTCTCCTTTTTACCGCTGATAGAAATTATCACGTAGATTGTGTAATAAAAAATGCTTTAGAGTATAAAAATATAGTCATTTTAGATAGATTTATTGATTCGACCCTTGCTTATCAAGGAGAAAATGAAGACCTTATGAATATGATAAGTAAAATTAATGAAATGGCAGTTGGATTTTTTATGCCTGATATTACTTTTCTTCTTGACTTAGAACCAGCATTAGCATTAAAGCGAATTGAAGAAATCGATAAAGAAGAAGACAATTTTGAAAAACTAAATTTTCTTACTTCTGTTAGGGAAAGATATAAGTTGATAGCTTATAATAATAAGGAAAGAATAAAGATAATGGATGCTTCATTAAAAAAAGAAAATCTTGTCAAATTTATAATTAATGATATTCTAAAATTGATAGATCAAAAACATTTGTGATTATTAAAAGAAAGGAGTACTAACATGAAATTAATAATTGCCATAATACAACAAGATGACTTGAAAAATGTTCTTGATAATCTTCTTTCGAGGGGCTATAGAGTAACTAAACTTAAAAGTATTGGAAGTTTTCTTGAAGTTACAAATATAATACTATTTATAGGAGTTGAGAAAGAAAAAGTAGAAGATGTCCTCGGAATTATAAACAAAAATTGTCGCAGTAGAGAAAAATATGTTGAAACTTTACCATTTAATTTAATAGAGGGTTTTTCAAGTTTTACTCTTCCTTTAAAAGTTACAATCGGTGGGGCACAAGTATTTATATTAGATGTAGAGAGATTTGTTAGATATTAATTTATGAGTCTTAGCTCAATATCTTTCGGGCAGACACGTGTCAAAAGAATACTTGAATCTTTTCTTAAAAATAATAAGATTCCCTTAACTTTTATATTTAGTGGTCCACAAGGATCAGGGAAAAGTTTTTTTGCGAAGCACTTCACTGAGGATCTGGTTTGTCCATCCAAAGAAGATATTTTTGCATGTAAAAAATGTATTTCTTGTAAATTGATAGAAGTTGGCACAAGTCCTGACTTTTTAAAATTTGAAAGTGATAAAACAGGAAGTATAAAACTTGAAGATATGTATAATCTTAAAGAATTTGTTTCTTTTAAACCAGTTTATGGTCTCAAGAAAGTTGCATTAATTGAAGACGCCCATCTATTAACCATAGAAGCGTTTAATTCTATACTTAAAACACTAGAAGAGCCTAATATGTCTACTGTAATAATACTTACGACATCAAAAATAGACTTTATCCCAAAAACAATTAAATCGAGAACCGTAATTATTCCTTTTTCATCTTATACAGAGGAAGAGATTATAAATATACTCATTAATGAAAAAATTAATTTAGAGACTTCACAATACATCGCAAAAATTTCAAAAGGAAACATTAAGAATGCTCTCGATTTGACGAAAGAAAGTAGTCTTGAAGAACGAGCGACTCTAATAAATTATTTGTTTGACTTGATAATGGAAGAACCTAAGAAAATATTAATTACAGATAAAAGTATAGCTCTCAAATTAATAATTTTCTGGCAATCAATATTAAGAGATTCCTTAATAATAAGGTTAACAAGAAATAGAGAAAATATCGTAAACATTGATTTTAAAGAAAAAATTGATACTCTTGCTTCAATGATAGATTTACATAATTTATTTAAAATTGAAGATATACTCATTACTTCAGAAGAGGAATTAACACAAATTAACATAAACATAAAAAGTTATATGAGTAGTTTGTTTTATTCTATAAAAGAGATAGTTCTAGGTAACATTGCTTTACAAGAAGAGTATTAATTATATTACACTATATTTTGAAAAATTGAACCACAAATTATATAATTATGTTAATTATAAATGAACAAAAGATTAATTTAAATTGAGGTTTTTTGGGAGGTTTTTGAGTTGAATGAAGAAAATAGTTAGTTTGTTAATTAGTTTATTTATTATTTTTAGCATTTCTTCATCATATGCTATCACTAAAGAAAATTTAAAGATTGACATAGATTTTCTTAATGAAGTATCGAGCTTAAACAGAAGGGTACCTGTTATAGTGGAATTAACGGATGAACCAACAGTAGTATTCAGCATCAAAAAATCTGATCATCAAAATTTATGTAGCACTTTAGGTTTGAGAAATAGAGATTTTCTAATAGATTTTGATGAGACTTATAATAATGAATTAACTAAAGCACAGGACAGATTTCTCTCAAAACTTATAGATTTAGGTATAGACTATAAATTTAAGAATAGATGTTCATTTACAACCAATTCCATTATCTTAGATGTATTAGGATCAGATTTACCTGATTTAATAAAATTACCAGAAGTTAAGATGGTTTATGATGATAGTATGATTTACAAACCAGATAGAGCTATTGCTTCATATACTACTGGAGCAAAAAAAGTTTGGCAAGGAACATCAACTCAAAAAGCAACCGGTAAGGGTGTCCTCGTAGGTGTTATTGATACTGGTTTAGATAGTAAACATCCTGAATTTTCAGAAAAAGGTAAAGTAAAAGGTGGTTATGATCTTGCTGATGGTGATGGAGATTTTTCTGATGCAAATATGCATGGCACTCATGTTGCTGGAATAATTGGCGGAAAAGGTAGCAAAGATTATTTAAAAGGAATGGCTTATGAAGCAAATTTTATGATATATAAAGTATTTTCAACAAAATATCAGGGTGCATCACAAGGAAATGTTTTATCAGCAATAGATAGAGCAACAGCTGATAGGTGTAAGGTGATAAATTTATCTCTTGGTAGCCCTGGCGAAACACGCTCTAAAGGTTCTTCAGCTTACCATAATGCAGTGAGTAATGCCACGAAGGCTGGAGTAGTTGTAGTAGCTGCAGCAGGAAATGATGGCGCAAGAGGAAAAATTCAACCTTGGCCATCACATGCGCCTGGCATTTTAGAAGATTCTATTTGTGTGGCTTCAACAGATGATAGAAGCTACCAAATATTAAAAATAACTTCTCCTAAGCAAAACTCAAAATTAATTACAGGTAGAAGAGGACCATTCACTCCTTCTTTTGATAAAAGTTTGAATGGTCTTCCTCTTGTGAACTGTGGATTTGGCTATATAGATGATTTTAGAAAAGTTGATGTTAAAGGTAAGATTGCCATTGTTATGCGGGGCCCTGTAGACGATAAGTCTAATACATTCAGAAAGAAAGTAGACAATGCAATGGAAGCTGGAGCTAAAGCAATAATAATCTATAATCACACCCCCGCCGAACTTATAGCTCCTGGAATCTATGGAAATAACGAAGATCCAAATTCAGTTCAGTTAATCCCAACTGTATTTATAACAAAAGAGGATGGAGAATTATTACTCTCTCTAATTGATAATAACTTAAAGTTAGAGTTTGAAGATGGTGGAGGAGTATCAATTTCAGAGTTTTCATCAATGGGTCCTACTGTTGATGCTTGCTTTAAACCAGAAATATCTGCTCCAGGATCTTCTATATTTTCTACTGTCCCGGGTGGTTATGGAATAGCAAGTGGTACATCAATGGCTTCCCCTATGATTGCAGGATTAGCTGCATTAATAAAAGAAGTACATCCAGATTGGAAAACTATGGAAGTAAAATCAGCTTTAATGAATACCGCAACAATAATTAAGAATCCTTATAATGGAAAACCAATTACATTCCTTCTTCAAGGTGCAGGAGAAGCAGATGTATCAAAAGCATTAAATACTCCTGCTTTAATTGAACCAAGAGCAATTGTAATTGAAGAATCTAATAATACTAAACAGGATTTTACAGTTAAAAACATTTCTACCAATAATATAAACTTTTCTTTAAGCTATGAACTATTCTTAGATAAGGGAGAGGCTTCCCCAGTATCTATTGAACTAAGTACAAATTCGCTTTCTCTATCTCCTGGCGCAAGTGGAAGGTTTACTGCTAAGTTTAATATTGATAAAACTAAATTTGAAAGAAGTAGAGTGGAAGGAATAATTAAACTAAATGAACTTCATATTCCATTCATTATATTCAAAGATTCAGTTGGTAATATTCCTGATCAGGTATCAAACATTAAAATTACCCCTAATGAACTTTATTTCACAGAAGATAAGCACACAGATGACATTGAAATATCTTTTAGCTTAAACTATGGAGATGAAATTTGGTTTAAAAATTTTGATACGCCAGAGATCAACTACAATTCAAATTATGGTATCTTAAAAATTGTTTTAACTGACGTAAAAGGAGAAGAATGGCTACAGATCACAGAGTTTTCAGATCTTATTGTTGGGGATCATAAGTTTTATTGGAATGGTAGGGATAATTACGGTAATCTCATCCTTCCAAAAGGTGAATATGAACTTAAATTTATAACTTATAAAATTATTTATTCTTTTCCATGTATGATAGAAACTAAAGAGATAGTTTCAGCAAAATCTCATATAAAAGTGGTTGAGTCAAAGGTTCCTGAGCCTCTACCATTAACACTTTCTTGCTTAAAAGCCTATAAATTAGGAAAAAAGTTTAACCTTGATTTCTACATTCAAGAAATTGAAAATTTAAAGAGCATTGAATTCACCTTAGAATATGACAACAAAAAACTTTCCTGTGAAGATGTAATTGTTGGGTATCTTTTTGAAGAAGACGATTCAAAAATTTCTATAGATATAGATGATTCTCGTGGAACAGCGGAGTTTTATATCAGCACAAATAAAGAGATTAATGGTAATCATATAAAACTTTTCTCAATTAATTTTATAACAATTGACCTCGGAGAGCTTAATTTTAAATGTAATAGCTGTTTTTTTACACTGAGTGAAAAAATAAAGATAAAAGCCAACCCAATTTATCCAAAAGTTAAAGTTTCGAAGAATGATTTTCTCCTATGTGACATAAATAGTGATAATGTTGTTGACAAGAATGATTTAGAGATATTTATGATAACATTTGGAACAAATTATAAAGATGCAGAATATAACGAAATTTGTGATTTTAATCAGAACCAATTTATAGATATTATTGATCTAATAGTTATCTCTAAAGAAATTGGGGAAGCATTATAATTTTGCCAATCATCTGCATATTTAGCAATTTTGTAATAGTTTGCTTTTTTCCCTAAAATACTCAATCAAGTATGAGAATTTTTAATCTCGCTATCAGACTGATAAAAAGGGAGACTTAGATAATGAAACGAGAAGAACTATACCTAATGGTATAATCACAAAAGCTGAATATTGATTTAATGTTAATGAGAGTAAAGAAAATCTTGGAACATCTCTTAAGAACTCAACAAAAAATGTTAATACTCCATATAAGATAAGAGTCCAACAGAATGTCTTACCATAAAACTTCTTTCTTGAATCAACTTTAAGAAGTATAAGAAAGATAATAAATGCTCCAAATGAAGTGAATAATTGTGTGGGATATCTCTTAAGGGCTAATGACGGAAATTTAACTCCCATTCCCAAATTTGTAGGTAAACCATAGCAACATCCATTAAGAAAGCATCCAATCCTACCAATAGAATAACCAATCATTAACCCAATAAACAGAGAATCAAGTAAACTTTATTTTTGAGTGTTAAGAATGAACATTTTTCTGAGTAAATGAAAAGTTATAATTTTGCTACCATACTTTTTAGAAAAGCCACTTTTATAACAAAGCAATGAGGGTTTGAATGATGTTAATTACTTCGAAGTGTTAAAGTCGGAAGTCGGGAATTATTAATTATTTATTTTCTTTTTAAAAGAATTTCCTTAGCTTCTTCTTTTGTAATTGTAAATATTTGTTTATTGTCCGACTTTATCAGATTAACTAAAATGTTAGTGATGTTTTTGGTGCTATAATCATTTGTATTTAGGAACTTACTAACAAATTCTTGTATAACATTATTACCATATTTTTCTTCTATATCTATCCAAAAAGCCAGACTATACGCGTAACCTAAATCCTGTCCAGTTATAGCTTCCCATTTTAAAAGATTAAAAGATTGTTTTTTATCCTCATCAATATCCTTTATTCTACTATTAAGCATCTTAGTCTTTAATTCTTCATCAGTTTGCTCTATTATTTTTAATGAAGCATATTCTGCTAATCCATCACCAATCCAACGAAGATACTTATTTTTGGAGTATAACTCTTTTTTTAATATTAAATTGGATTCAATCGTTTCATGTGTATAAAACCAATATATATCCTCTTTATTATTAATATTAATTGGCATAACATATACTTTTAAGTCGCCGATTGTTGAAACATTTTTAGATTTTGTAAGCAAGACACTTAAAGGTTCAAAAGAAGAAATACCAAGAACTTGCTTTATTTTAAAGTTTATTTCTTCTAATGTTTTTGCCAACTTTTGTGCATTATCCAGATCTTCTTTGTTATGATATACTTTTATTCCATTCTTTTCATAAAGGCTTAATGATGAAAGGTTAATTACATCAAATTCTTCGTTTTCGTCAAAAATTTTAATTGTTTTACCACCAATTTCATAATAAAAATCCCCAGCTTTAAAACCTTCTTTGCTAATTTTTAGAAGGGGA
>Ga0255344_1004916_pt1 | contig 13205 bp, 17 predicted proteins | sample wastewater_treat_5_FD_192414 | JGI IMG/M metagenome (GOLD analysis project Ga0255344, IMG submission 192414) | Wastewater microbial communities from Lulu Island WWTP, Vancouver, Canada - plant18 | ecosystem: Engineered > WWTP > Wastewater > Unclassified | place: Canada: Vancouver, British... | reverse complement strand
GGAGTAGCTGTTTCGTCGGGTATGGTTGAAAAATCCGTATTGACTGATGCTTTGGAATTTGTGGGACATCCGTTTTCTGCTCTTATTATTGCTACCCTTGCGGCTATGTATTTTTTGGGAATCAGACGTGGAATGGATAAGAAAACCATTCTCGACTTGAGCAACAAGGCACTTGGACCTGCCGGAATTATCATTCTTGTAACCGGAGCAGGCGGAGTGCTCAAACAAGTGCTTGTGGATAGCGGAATAGGGCAAATGATGGCCGAATCGATGGCCGGTTCACCCTTGCCACCTTTGGTGCTGGCGTGGGTACTTGCAGCTGTTGTGCGCGTTACGCAAGGCTCGGCAACGGTAGCCATGATTACGGCAGCAGGTATCATAGCTCCCGTGATAGAACAGTTTGATTTGAGTGATCCTCAGCGAGCTTTGATTGTTATAGCCATTTCATCGGGAGCTACTATGCTTTCGCATGTCAACGACAGTGGTTTTTGGTTGGTAGGGAAATATTTGGGGATGAACGAAAAGCAAACTTTGCAAAGTTGGACCATCATGGAATCGGTAATCGCACTTTGCGGATTAGCTTTTGTGATGATTACGAGTATCTTTGTTTGAAACAAAAGATTACCAGAAAACATAGGAGCAAGTAGTTTCAATTACTATTTGCTCCTATGTTGTTGTCCCACCAAGACTTGAACTTATGAAATTCATTGATACCTATTTTAACCTAACCATATTTGTAACACACTGTTTTACAGTAATGCCTAAACATATATTTCAATCAAAAAGTAATAGAAAGTTAAGAATGTTATCAAAAATTAGTGTGAAAATTAGTGTGAAAGAAAAATTGTTATTATCTTTGTAAAAAATAGGAAAGTATGAAAACGAAAGCATTCATCACAGCGAGAGGAAAAACAAGGTCGATCTTTATTCGGTTGAGTTATGGAGCTTACGAAGTAAATCCAGACGGCCTAAAAAAGTATCGTAGGATTGAATACTACACAGGTGAGACTATTAGGCCAAACGAATGGATCAACATAAAAGGCAAAAGCCGAAACAATTCATTTTTAAACGGTCAGATAGAGCGGGCTTGCATACGGATGGAAAAGATATATGCGGAAATGGCATACGATGGGAAATTGGATCACGAGGCTTTAAAAGAGGCGATCAAATCGGACGGTGAGCTTAACGATATATTTCACAAAGGACGTATCGTTGAGGTGAAAGAGAACTATATTGCGCCGATGGATTTTATCCAAAGATATATCGACAAAGCGAACGTTAGTGAAGGCACACGGAAGGATTATCTAAACACGTTAATGCACTTGAAAGCATTCGATGAATACAGAGGCCGAACGGCAACGTGGAAAACTTTAGGCTATGAGTACTATTTGGAGCTTGTGAACTACCTGAAAGAAAAGCAACTCAAGGGATCAACCATCGACAAGATCATCAAAAACCTGAAACTCTTTTTACAGCAAGCCGATTTACAGGACAATATAAGCGTAAACCAAGACTTCAAACGAATTATTTCGGGTAAATCTTTATTTGCAAAGGTAAACCGTGAGGAAACGGATCACGTTTACCTCGATGAGACCGAAATAAAGATGATCACCGATGCAAAAATGCCCGATGAAAGACTGGCCGAAATACGGGACTTGTTCGTCATTCAGTGCTGGACAGGCCTAAGAATAAGCGATTTGAGCCGTTTAGAGCGAGGAAACATTGCAAACGGATTACTATCCATCAAAACGAAAAAGACCAAAGAGAGCGTCGTTGTACCAGTTACAGAGGAACTTCAGAAGGTGCTTAATAAGTATCCCGAACAACTGCCAAAAACAATGACCGACCAGCATTACAATCGACAGCTAAAAATAATTTGCAAATTCGCAGGGATCGATGAACCGATAATGGCCGAAGTTAAAACAAATGGTATGACCGTAATAAAACAAGTGCCTAAATATGAATTGGTTACATCACACACGGCACGCCGATCATTTGCAACAAACTTATATCGTCGAGGACTTCCAGCCTCACAGATAATGCTTTTAACAGGACACAAAACTGAAGGCGCATTTCTACGATACATCAAAGTTTCAAAAGAAGACAATGCCAGAGACGTTTTGCGTAAATTAAAGATAAGTTAAGGTACTCGCAAACAGAAAACAATAATTAAAAATTAAAGCAATGACAACTAAAAACTATTTTAAAATTACAATGCTATTAATAACCATTGGCATGCTGGCATCTTGTTCAAACAACAATGGGTGGAATAGATTTGGCCTTCACGGAAAGGTCAAGACTTATTTAGAACGACAATACAAAGCAGAAAAAAAGTTCGGAGAGTGGACAAATGGTGATATTGAATATTATGGTCATAATCGAGTTTCTTTTGATAGTGAAGGAAATTGTCAATGGATCGAATATCTTGACAATGATAATGAATTATCATCAAAAACAATCTCAAAAATAGAAAACGGAGAGATAGTCGGAGAAGCGCTTTATGACAGTTACGGCGACTTGATTAGCACAACGGAAATTATTTCTAATTCAAAAGATGAATCGGAACTTATCGAATATGATAAAGACGGAAAAAAAACTATACAAGCAAAGTCTTATTTTGAAAATAATAGACTCATAAAACAACAATGCCTGGTCTTTAAAGACAATAAGGTTACGAAGGAATATACAGTTGTTTTTGAATATGACAAAGATGGAAATACGTTAAGTCAAAAAGCAATTGACAAAAATGGGAAAATTCTTTCCTTTTTTAGGTTTGAATATCTCGCTTTTGATGAGCATAAAAACTGGACAAAAAGACTGGTGTATGATTCTGAAAAAAGCAAAGAACCAAAAACGATTGATATTAGAGAATATGAATATTATTAGTAATGCTTAACAATATTTTGAAAGAAGGCCGCAGGAGTTCATACGGCCTAACGGACGCAGAGGTGGAGGTTACGAAACCGTTGAAGCGTTTAGAATTAGAAGTCATTATTTGACATTATAATTTAGGACTATCCACCCCCCCCATATTGTTAACAAAGGTTAAATGTGGTTCAGTGCAGCTCGAAAAATTTTATTTTTTAAAAATTGATAATATGGACAAAGATTTTGAAGACCAGATGGACAAAGATTTCGAAAGATCATTAGAAAAAATTCCTTATCGGGAATTGCTTAACGATCCTGATTTTAAAAAGCAGTTGAGAAAAGAATACGAAAGCGTTACGGCTAAAGATATTCAATTAAGCCGTCAAAAATTCATTGAGCGTCATTTAACGCCAGATGAACTTAAAATTCTAAATGAATTGGACTTAACTCCTAAATCGGGGTACTATTTCCAGAATGAAGCAGAGCAAAAACGGGATGCTTTGGCAAAAGAGTTTGACGAAATGGTACAAAAAATTTTGGCAAAAGAGTTTGACGAAATAGAACAAATACCCGAGAAATTTAGGGTAAAGAACATAAAACAAACACCCACGTATGAAGCTCTATATGCAATAAATAGATTTATAAACGAATACACGGACTTGGCGTTAAAAGACGTCGACACAATCGTTATAGCCGACAAATACTTTATACTCCTAAAGAATAAATTGGAAACATTCAGTCCATCGGTACAGATTAAGCTGATTGACGAAATAATGCTCCCAGAGGTGAATATCGCCGTTTGGACGCACAAAAAATTTCACCCCGACGAAAATGTATACGAATATCAAAAGCGCTGGGAGCAACTCAAAAATAGCCTCAACGCCAACCTTGTAAGCTATAAAAGCGAAGTTGCTTCTTTGCTCGATAGCGCATGCGTAAATCCGCCAAGCCTGCAAATTGAAATCAACAAAGGAGAATTAACTGAAATTTTCGAGACTTGGAGATCCAACACATACAGAGCCATTGACGGCGAAACCGATTTTGTCTATTTTGCCTATGCTATCAGTGGCAAACCAATACCTCCAGACAAGCAGCCGTATAGGCCAATAAGGATCACTACATCAATTGCAAAATTCAGGTGGTTTTTAAAAGAAGTTTTGCCAATTGAACAAAAAACAATACCGAATGATGTTAAGAAAAAGGTAACTTCTCTTTTCGTTGATAAAAACGGTAAACCAGTACATCTATATAACTAATAAAATCCGCCAACCTTAATTTTCTGAAATACACCTTAATACACCTAATCCGCCAACCTCCGCCTGGAGGAAATTGGCGGATTTTGCTTGATAATCAGCATGTTAAACTAAGTCATATGAGTTATCTTTGCATTAAACCAATTAAAAAATACGCAAAGATGGAACAGGTAACAATTTTAACAAACGAAACCGATATCAAAAAGATTGTGAATGATATCGTTAATGAATTGAAGAAGAACGAACAACCGATCGAGGAACAACCACAGGAACGATTATTGACAAGCGCCGAAACCTGCGCATTCTTAAGATGTTCGAAACCGACGCTGCACAGAATGAAAAAAAACGGTACAATTCCGTTTATTCGTTTTGGAAAAAATATTAGATACAAACAGAGCGATTTAGAGAAACTTATTGAAACGAAAGGGAAATAATGATGGAAACAAAAAAACATAGCCCCGCAGGATATGAGCCGCTGCAGAGCCATGATGATAATACTGAAATTGAAGATTACCACAAAGATAGTCGAAATTTCGTTGATACCAAAATTTTCATCGATAGTTTTGAAAGCGAAAAATTGCAGAAGTTGATTGCCGATAAAAAGGAATATTTGTCAAAGCAAAAAAATGACTTTGCGAGGAAAAAACTCCAGGAAGAAATAATGTTTTTGGAAAACAGCGTTTTGCCGATCGTGCTCAACGAAACAACGATACTGTTTAGCGAGGCTAATAAATATTTAACCGAGAAATTACGACAGGCTATCGACATGCGTTGCGACGCTTTGTTGCTCCTTGTACCGTTGCGTCAAGATATACCTGAACGATACGTTATCGGTGTCGCAAATCCTCGAGAGCTGACGCCTTACGGCAATGTCGATGAATTTGACGTTGCAATTGAGAAAATAAGTACTGATGTGTCGATTAACGTAATAAACCTGCCGTTATGAGTGAAACCGTTTTGGATTATCGGAAAACAGTTACTAATGTGTGGGAGGCAGCCAAGATCGACCTTTCGCAACAAATAGAGCCGCCAGAGGCTATTCTGACGCAAATAGAGACGAATATACCGCTTATTTATCGAAGGGGGATTCATGTTATTTCGGGTCGGCAAAAAACAGGGAAAACGTTTCTAAACACAATGATGATGGCTGCAATTTTAAATCCTTGTGGTTTTGGCGGTTTTGAACCCTCGAAAATCGGGTTGAAGGTACTGTTTGCCGACACCGAGCAAGATCGTAGCGATACACAGGCAGTAATGGCACGTGTACACCGATTAAACGAGTGGAACACCGTTACAAACTATGAAAGGTTTGTCGGTTTAAACCTACGGGAATATTCGGTTGAGGATCGAATAAAACTGATTGAACAATCATTGCGGGATGTTATGCCAGATGTTTTGATCGTCGATGGAGTAGTTGATCTTTGTTTAGATTTTAACAGCCTCGAGGAAAGCCACAAGCTCACCACAATGTTAATGCAATGGGCTTCACGTTATAATTGTGCTATCGTTACGGCTTTACATGTAAACAAAGGAAATGACGAGTTGAGGGGACATTTAGGGGCGTTTTTGGCGCAGAAGGGCGAGAATGTGATCAAAGTATCAAAAGAAAATGACGGCATGAATTACATGAGTTGTAAGGTCATTGAAAGCCGACACAGGCCTATTGATGATTTTGCCTTTCGTATCGTTGAAGGAATGCCTGAAGCATACGAACCAGAAATATCGACAAAAGCCACCGTTAATTACGAGAGTATTTTTGAAGCCGCACTTAAACAGCCATTAAGATACGGCGAGCTGGTAGGCGAAATTGTTAAAATTACGGGCAAGTCAATACCAACGTCGAAGAGATATATTGATGCCGCAACTAATTTAGGGATAATCGAGAATAAAAACGGAATTTATGAATGCAAAAACAATTTACCATTTTAAGGTATCACGGTTAGTATCACGGTTTAGTATCATACCCCCCTTTATAAAGGGGGGGGTAGTGATACTGATACCAAACCCAGATGATGATATGATACCGATATGAAATTAACATGATACCGATAAATAAACGATTTGAGGAGGCGATGATACTAATGTGATACCAACATGATACTAACATATTTTGGTATCGGTATCAAGGGGCGTGATACTAAAAATGATACCAAAATTTTTAAGAGGAAAGTTGAATTAAAACAAGGGAAGATGAAGGAGCTATGGTTTGGAATATTATTCACCGAACCGCAAAAATAAAAAAGAACACTAACAATTTTAAAACCAAACGATTATGACAGAAGAACAAAAGAAAACTTATGCAGAAGCAATGATCGCCGAAACCTTATATCGGTCGATGGCTATCACTTTAGATCCAAAGGCTTCGCTGGCGCTGATCAAAAACGATGCAAGCGAAATTATTTTTATGCGAGACCATCATTTACAGTTATTTGCAGCATTGATCTTTGTTTTGACCAACACAGTGAATTGCAAGAAAATAGATGCAGAATACAAAGATGGAGACTTCACGGTTAAAATAACTATTTAATTAACAGATTATTAACAATTTAAAATTTTAAAACAATGTTCAAAAAAGACAAAGCCGTTCACGCAGCAATTTATCAAGACATCGTGAACAATTACAAATTTGAAAGTGGCCTAACATTCGGCCAGATGGAGCAAGCGATCGACCAAATTTATCGTCAAAAAGTTGAGGCCTACGGACTTGCAGATCGTGGATTTTACAATGACGAGAAGGAGTTATCCGAAAGAGCAAGCCGAGACTTGGACGAGTTTTTCAACAAAAAAATGAGCAAATAATCATGGAAAAATTAATTTTTGATCGCACAGTTTACGATAAGATCGATGATCGCAGCTGGTGGCACAGGGAGGCATTCAAGGACGCAATCAAACAACTCCAAGAGGAAGGACTACCGACAACGAAAGAATTTATCGATATGATCACCAAAGATGAGAATTCGCTTAGGGATTTCGTAAACGAGGAGCAACGGAAACGCCTATCGGGTGGCTTTGTACCAATCGGGGAGCGAGAGCTTGTACATCAAGCCTTTGCTGATATGTACGACCGCCTAAAAAAGAAAATTGACGATTTGAGAAACGCTTTAAACGGCAGTTTGGTTATAAAAGCCGTTGGAGATACCGTAGAAATCGATGAGGATGCTATGGAGGCTAAACTGCGGGCGGCCGCCACGATCGAAATTGATGCGACGAAGGGCGAGGCGTACTATGCCAAATTTATGAACGTCATAACCGCTTGGCAATCACTTTGCGAGTATGAGAAAAAGAACAACTTTCCACAGATCATTCGTCGACTTGAATTTCACGATCTAATTCCGTTTGATTTTCCTTTGGGTCGAGACGGAACAATAAGTGAGAGCACTTTCGCCTACGCATTGCGCAATTGGCTGAAAAAAAAGAAGTAATAACAATCATCGGGACTGGTTTAAAAGCCAGTCCCATAAATAATTACAACATGCCGAAAATTAAAGACAGTTTAACTCCGACAGAGAAATTTTGTTTGGATGCCTATGTGGTAAACGGAGACGCAGATTTGGCCTATTTGCTAAGTCGAAAAAACGAACCGAAGGCAAACGAGGTTAATTTGCACCGATTGGCAATGCGATGGTTGCGACAACCTCCCGTGAAAACCTATTTGAATGAACGCCGTGCTGCCATTTACACGAGGTTGGAAAAAACGGAGGATATGGATCAAAGCGACATTCAATCGCTTGTCGAGAGATACAAGGACAAAGATTTCATCATCGCCGAACTCATACGTGCAGCAACCGATTTGGAAGGCAAAGAAAAAGCCGACGTGCTCAACAAAATAGCTGATTTACAGCAAATGAGAAAAGAGGAGATGAAAAAGGAGGATGAGAAAGTGCACTTCTATTTGCCACTGTCAGTTTGCAAGGATTGTCCGAACAAAAACAGATTAGTTGAGAAAAGAGGGGGTTAAAACAGCTCCCTTTTTTATGAAAAACCCTTTCGCAAACAAAAGATAGAAAAGTTTGAGAAAAACATCATATAAAGCATTGATATAGGCTATTTTAAGCAATTTCACGCACGTTTTGAATGGTTTATCGGCAAAAATATCAATCGTTTATAACGTCTAAATCGATTTTTACGGCAAAACACAAATCAGAACAATTTTAACCCGAAAAAACGGCACTTTTCAGAATATTCGGATACATGAATAAGCAATATGATGCCATATAAAGCCACAGAATGCCGCAGGATGAATTTTAATATTAAAGTTGATATATTATATGCTGAAGAAAAGAATCGCCCAGATAGCCTTAAAATGCGTCGTCTATTTCTTTATATATATAACTATGTTAAGCCCTGAAATTTTTAAGCAAAATCCTTGTATATTTTAAAAACAAAATTTTATATTTACAGCCGAATAAAAATCCAAGTTTCCATAAACAACCTTGTGAAACTTGACGTATAATCAATTTTAATTTAAAGTGTTATGAGAAAATATCTTTTGTTGGCAATCCTTTTTGTTACCATTGTTTTGGGCTGTGGAAAAAATATTGAGCCTGAACCTAAAACCGCAATTGTATTTGATGATGGAGAAGAACTAATAATCAATGATTATTTGTCTAAAAAAGACCTTGAATTATATACAAATTATATCATTGGAAAGGATTCAAATTTTTATGCTTATGGATTTAAAGACAATAAATTATATATCAAAGAATTTAAAAAACAAACTAAACAAAATATCTGGTCTTTTGTAAGTAAAACAAATTTTCCAATTGGAAATACTGTAACAATTGATGAAGGATATGGAGTCATTAAAACATACAAGCTTATTGGTTTTTCTGTAAGAGAAATATTGAAATATGAGAATAATTATGCTCTTGTTATTGATAATCAATTAGAAGGTAGCGGTAGCTGCTATTTATTTAATTTATTTATAGTATCAAACGGGAATGAATCCCTTATAGATATTAAATCAATGAACCCCAATATTTATTCTCGACCTGTTATACGTAAATGGTTTGAAAATTCATTTTTGTTATCCTATACTAATAATCTTGTCTCTGCACCATATCCTATAATCCAATGCTATTCTTATTCAGGAAATTTGTTATATGAAACACAATATGTTCTGGAAAATGGAATTTATTTAATATTAAATTTTGATGAATGGTTACTTTATACCAATAACTATTTTAAGCGCTATAACCTAAAAGAGAATAAAGAAATTTGGAAAAGCAAGGTACAAACAACGTTACCTCCAAACGTTCGTATTGATTTTCAAGGGTTTGAAATTATTGATAAAGATTTTACAAAATACACAATTAATTATACCACATACGAAGGGGATAAAAAGGCAATTGCTTTTAAGATTAATAATAATACGGGGGAATATGTCCAACTTTAAAATAAAATTTGATTAAGGAAATATGCAGCGATGTTTATTCCCTTTGTCTCTGTCTATATTTTTTTACCTCCTATTGATTATTTCTATATGTATAAAAAAAATTACAAATGATTACATATTCACGAGACCACTTTGTAAATTTGGTTGTACAACAAAAACAAACAATTATGACACACAATGAGGAAATAACCGAAAGGTTAACAGAGGAAATAACCGAAAGGTTGAGAGAGGAAATAACCGAAAGGTTGAGAGAGGAAATGGAAGATAGGATGAGAGAGGAAATAGAGAAAATAACCGAAAAGCTGACAGAGGAAATAACCGAAAGGCTGACAGAGTCATTAAACAGTAATTGTCATCAATAAGGGCGGAACATCGGTATGCGAGTCGATGGATTCCGACCGAAAAAGATAATTGCTTAAAACGCTTATTTTGGTTTGCGAAAAGCTCTCAATTGTGGGAGCTTTTTTTGTAGCTTGATGATTTGGCTTGTGAGTATCCAATAGTAAAAACGGTGCGATTGAAAAAATCAATAATCCAGCTAAACATATAGGCCGAATATTTTCTATTTAGATAGTACTTGAAAATATTTTTCAGTCGAATTAGTGTGAAAATTAGTGTGAGAGGCTAAAATAAAAAAATAACTGCCTAAATATTAAGCAGTTATTCACTCATGTTGTTGTCCCACCAAGATTCGAACTTGGACTGGCTGAACCAAAATCAGATGTGCTACCATTACACCATGGGACAATCCTTATTGCTTCGTGAAAAGCAGTGCAAAAGTATAATATTTATCGTAATCGGCCAAATATACAGGGATTTTTTTGTTGAGATTCCCGTACCATGGGTTATCTGAGATTCTTATTCGGCTACGAGCAGAAAATATGATTTTTTGCCGCGTTGTGCCACGATATATTTTCCACCGATCAGCGCTGCAGCATCAATAATTTTATCGGCATTGTCGAGGCGCTCCTTATTTATTAGAACTCCACCGGCCTGTAAAGTTTTGCGCATCTCGCCTTTAGACGGGAAAACGGGTGCAATTTCTGTGAGTAAGTCAACGGCTTTGACGCCTCCTGCCAGTTTTTCTTTCGAGACATGAAATTGCGGAACTCCCTCGAATACTTGCAAAAAGGTCTCCTCGTCAATCGATCGGAGCGTTTCTGATGTAGATTTACCGAAAAGAATCTGCGAGGCATTGACGGCTGATTCATAATCTTCGCGTGAATGAACCATTATGGTGATTTCTTCAGCCAATCGCCTTTGTAGCGGTCGAAGATGAGGCGTTTCCTTTTGTTGTGCGACGAGAGCATCAATTTCTTCTTTTGAAAGTGCCGTAAATATTTTGATATATTTTTCGGCATCGTCATCGCTGACGTTAATCCAAAACTGATAGAATTTGTAAGGAGAAGTGTATCGGCGATCGAGCCACACATTGCCACTTTCGGTTTTTCCGAATTTTCCGCCGTCTGCTTTTGTGATAAGCGGACAGGTAAGTGCAAAAGCTTCGCCGCCTTCTTTGCGGCGTATCAGTTCTGTTCCTGTAGTGATGTTACCCCACTGGTCGGAACCGCCCATTTGCAAACGGCAACCTTTTTCGCGATATAAATAAAGAAAATCGTAAGCTTGCAAAAGCTGATAGGAGAATTCGGTAAATGACATTCCTTCACTCGATTCGCCGCTCAGACGTTTTTTGACCGAATCTTTTGCCATCATATAATTAACGGTGATATGCTTTCCAATGTCGCGGATGAAATTCAGAAAAGTGTAGTCTTTCATCCAATCGTAGTTGTTCACCATGATCGCCCTGTTGGAAACATTGCCATCGAAATCGAGAAATTTGGCCAACTGCTTTTTGATGGCTTCCTGGTTATGTCGGAGCGTGGCCTCATCCAGCAGATTTCGTTCTGCCGATTTCATCGAAGGATCTCCGATCATGCCGGTTGCGCCTCCCACCAATGCAATCGGAGTGTGGCCCGCACGCTGAAAATGTTTTAACATCATCACGCCCACTAAATGTCCGATGTGCAGCGAATCTGCAGTCGGATCTATTCCAAGATATCCGGCAGTGCGTTCTTTCATCAATTGTTCTTCTGTTCCCGGCATAATATCCTGAATCATGCCACGCCAACGAAGTTCCTCTACAAAATTCATATCGTTCTTATTTTTTCCGTTTTTTATGAATTGGGTGCAAAGGTAGTACTTTCTTTTCAGAAAATAGAGACGTAAACAGAAGAGGTTTGACAAATGGTACTTCTTTCAGACAAGTATTTTGCCATTGTTCAGATTCCTTCGGAAGTCATTCTCACTCGCTCCATCGTCTCGTCGCTCCGATAGTACAGACGATCGATGCAAATCGATCGGCGAAAACTTCCTCCGTTGACATTAGCTCCTCCATTGTGGTAAATAAAATACCAATTGCCCTTGAACTCGATGATCGCCTGGTGGTTGGTATTGCAGTTGCCGGCCAATTCGTTGAGGATTCCTTTATATTCCCAAGGTCCGTTGATATTTTTACTCATTGCATAGCAAGTCTTTTCGGGAAATTCTGATGCGAAGGAGAGATAATACCAATCGCCCTTTTTGTGAATCCAAGGAGCCTCGGTGAAACGCGGCAGCGAAACGGGCATGATTGGTCCGTCGAGTTCTGTCATGTTTTCTTTGAGTTTGGCATAGTAGCATTGGGTATTTCCCCAAAAGAGATATGCTTGTCCGTCGTCATCAATAAAGACTGTCGGGTCGATATCGTCCCACGAAATGTGTGTGAATTTTGTTGTCATATCGTTTGTGATGAGAGCAGATCCACGAGCATCCTTGAAAGGCCCGATCGGCGAATCGGAAACGGCTACTCCGATTGATTTTCCGTGAATGGTTTTATGTTCTACTGTGGCATACCAATAAAATTTACCGTTCCGTTCGATCACCTGACTTGCCCATGCATCGCCTTTGGCCCAACCGAAATCGGTGGGTTTGAGTGGGGTAGGGTGCTCTGTCCATGTTTTCATGTCGGAAGACGAAAATACGCACCATTCGTTCATTACATATCTGTTTTCGGGCGGCGGGCATTCGTCGTGACCGGCATAAATATACATCTTTCCGTCATGCACAAGTGCTGCAGGGTCGGCCGTATATTTGTATCGAACGACAGGATTGCCCTGAGCAACAAAAGTAGTGTCTTTTTCAACTGCAAATATTGAGGTCGTGAAAAGCAAAGCAAATGCGGCTACGATGGTTGATTTATTCATATCGGTTACTTATGAAGTTTGAAGGAGTATATGACAAATGTGTACGGATTGACATTAATATTGAGATGATTACCCGCAAAATCGAACTCGGAATATTTAGGCACGATAGCCAATGGATTGTCGAGCGTGTTTTCTCCCTCAAGATTATCGGACGATAACGTGATGAGTTTTCCTCCGGTAAGCGTTTCTTTCTTTTTCAATGCGGGAAAAGAAAGATCGATTTGTTGCGGCTGGGAAGACGTATTTACAATTTTCACAATGATTTCATTAGTATTCTTGTCCCATACTGAACTTGCGAATAACCCATTTTGATCAGGTGCACCACATATGGGTTTGTTGTTCATTGTTATAGGAAGAACATTTGTGCCTTTGTGCTGTGAATAGAGTTGTTGAACGTAATAGCTAACGGTTTTCACGCTACGCAAGTTATCGAACCAAATCATGTCG
>Ga0255344_1004910_pt1 | contig 13215 bp, 8 predicted proteins | sample wastewater_treat_5_FD_192414 | JGI IMG/M metagenome (GOLD analysis project Ga0255344, IMG submission 192414) | Wastewater microbial communities from Lulu Island WWTP, Vancouver, Canada - plant18 | ecosystem: Engineered > WWTP > Wastewater > Unclassified | place: Canada: Vancouver, British... | reverse complement strand
GGCTTATGATGATTTGATAGAGAATAATTTGAAGCGGATAAAGTTGCTGGAGGAAGCGATTAATTTAAACTTTAAAGACCTGATATCTAAAGAAGATAAGAACTTCACCTATATTAAGCTTAACTCTTTTGTAGATATTATTTCGGGCTTCCCATTTAAAAGCAATTATTATAATGAAAATGGAAAGCACAAAATAGTCACAATCAAGAATGTTCAAGATGGCTTTTTTGTACCTATTGTGACTGATAGAATTGATGATGTGCCTGACAATATGAATAAGGCTTTATTTCTCACAACAGGTGATGTGATTATGTCGCTAACAGGAAATGTAGGTAGAGTTTGTCTTGTTTATGGTGATGATTATGTTTTGAATCAACGAGTGGTAAAGCTTTCTGCCAAAGAGCAAATAGATCAGCCATTCATTTATGCCCTTGTAAGAGATAAACAAATGCTTAAAATTTTAGAGAACCTATCAAACGGTGCAGCACAACAAAATTTAAGTCCTATAAAAATGGGTGAATTACCGATTAGATATCCAAATAAAAGTCTTAGAGAGGATTTCAATCAGAAAGTTTCACCAATGCTTGAAATGATTTGTAAGCTCAATATACAAAACACCAAACTCCGCGAGGCACGGGATATTTTATTACCTAAACTTATGAACGGACAAATAGAAGTGTAATATGAGATTAAAAGAAGTTACAATACATAATTTCAGAGGTTATTCAACCCGAACAACATTGCCAATTGACAAGTGTATTACTGGTTTTGTTGGTAAAAACGACAATGGAAAATCGAGCATACTCGAAGCATTGGCAGTTTTCTTTAACTGTGATTCCGTTTCCTTAGAAAAAGACGATTTTTATATTGGTCAGCCAAATTGCTTGATTGAAATAACTTGCACTTTTGACAACCTCCCCGCAGAAGTTGTTATTGATGAAACAAATCCCACAAATTTGGCTGATGAACATCTGCTAAATGCAAATGGCGAATTGCAAATTAAAAAGGTTTATAAAAGAACCCAGTTAAAAGCCCCAACTGTATTTGTAGTTTCTCAACACCCAACAACTGTAAACTATAACGACCTTCATAAACTCGATTTGAAGGGGTTAAAAGCGAGAGCAGCTCAATTAACTGTAAATGCTGATGCTATTGATGATAAAAGGAGAAGTGCTTCGTGGAGAAATGCAATTTGGAATCATTGTGATGAACTTGGAATTGAAAATGTTGATTTAGATATTAGTGAATTTGCAGGCGATTCAAAAAAGTTGCAAGAAAAAATTCAATCGCTCCTTCCTTTGTTCGAAATATTTAAAGTAGATAGAGAAAATAAAGATAACGACCCTGTTGCAAAATCACCATTACAACAAGCAGTTGAATTAGCCAAAAAGGAATTTTCTGACCGTATTCTACAATTAGAGCAAGAAATAAAGGATAAAGTAATTGAAAGAGCAAATCTTACAATTGAAAAGCTTAAAGAAATGGATTCTTCACTTGCCCAGGCATTATCACCAAAATTTAAATCACCGCCCAAATGGTCATTTGATTTTTCAATTGATGGCGATGATGGAGTTCCCATAAATAAAAGAGGTAGCGGTGTAAAACGTTTGATTTTATTAAACTTTTTCAGAGCAGAAGCAGAAAGAAAGGTTGCTACGCAAAATGCACCTTCTGTAATATATGCTTTTGAAGAACCTGAAACATCACAACATCCCAATTATCAGGAAATGCTAATTGAGGCATTCATAAGATTAGGACAAAAAGATAATTGTCAGGTATTACTCACAACCCACGTTCCAGCATTAGGTGCAATGCTTCCAATAGAAGGTTTGCGTTTAGTAAGAAAAACAGAACATGGGCCAATTGTTGAATATGGTAACGATGACATAATTGAAGAAATCGCTAAAACTCTTGGAGTGTTGCCAGACCCAATTCCAAAAGGTGCAAAAGCATTACTACTTGTTGAAGGGCCTGGAGATGTTGTTTTTCTAAAACATACATCAGAATTATTAAAGCAAAACGGGTACATTACCCATTCGTTTGCCGAAAAAAATATTGCACTTGTAATAATGGGTGGTTGTGGTACTTTAAAGCATTGGCGAACAAAAAAAATTGCAGAGCAATTTGAAGTTCCATATGGTGTATTTTTAGATGCAGACTTAACTAACCCTGTAAACTCACGAGTTAACGCTGAACATATAACCGAACTAAGAGCAGAAGGCAAGAAAGCACATACAACGAAGAAAAATGAAATTGAGAATTATCTTGATGTAGCTGTTCTTGGCTTACCTGCTGGAACAGTAAATATTACTGACACGAGTGATGCTAAGAAAGACATTGCCACTGCAAAGCAAGTTCGACCGACAGAAGTAATGGAAAGATACTGGCCTTTAATGACAATAGAGCAAATCCGTGCAAGAGAAATGTATAACGAGGGTGGAAATGACAGATATGAGTTAACTGAAATAATTAGCGACTTTTTAACAATGGCACAATGACCCGACAAGAATCAGAAAAACAATTACAAAAGCTGTTTGGTTTCAAGCAGTTTTTTGACTTGCAATGGCAAGTGATTGAAAACTTACTTGCCGGAAGGCGTGTGTTGTTTATTGAAAAAACAGGTTTTGGAAAATCATTATGCTTTCAGTTTCCTGCTACTCAATTGCAAGGAGTTACCATTGTGTTTTCTCCACTCATTGCCCTGATGCGTGACCAGGTGCGGAGCATGCAGGAGAAAGGTATCCGTGCAGCAGCGATTAACTCCAATCAGGAAGATGATGAAAATACCGTTATCATTACCAAAGCACAAAACAATCAACTTGACATTCTCTACATAGCCCCTGAACGTATGGAGAATGCTGCATGGATAACGGCAGCAAGGGAAATGAAAATTGCAATGGTGGTGATTGATGAAGCTCATTGTATTTCCATGTGGGGGCAAAGTTTCCGCCCCAATTACCGAAGGATTGTAAACCTTGTTCGTTTATTACCAAAGAGTTTTCCGGTATTGGCAACTACTGCCACAGCCACCCTTCGAGTGCAGGAAGATATTATTCAACAAGTTGGCACTGATTTAATTCCAATAAGGGGACAATTGCTTCGGTCAAACATTCGCTTATTTGTGGTAACTGTGCAAAGTGAAGATGAAAAATTCTTTTGGTTGGCAACCTATTTACCCAAACTGAGAAAAACTGGTATAGTCTATACCGGAACACAAGCCAATACAGACATTTTTTCCAACTGGTTACAGTTTTTAAAATTTAACTCAGCAGCCTACAGCGGTCGTTTGGATGCGGAAAGTCGAATGCGAGTAGAAACTGACTTCATCCAAAATAAATACGATTGTGTGGTTTCCACCAATGCCTTGGGTATGGGAATTGACAAACCTGATATTCGGTTTATCATTCACACCCAAGTGCCGCAATCGCCTATACATTACTATCAGGAAATCGGTCGTGCCGGTCGTGATGGTCAGGAAGCTTTTGCAATTCTCTTGTATAATCCCAATGAGGATGCGGAACTACCAAGAGCCTTTATTGATGGAAGTAAACCGGCAATTGCCAAGTATGAAAAAGTTATCGCTGTTACTAAAAAAGCCTTATTGGGCAGGAATGAAATCATCAAAGCAACCAACTTAAAGCAAACGCATGTAAGTGTCATCCTTGCCGACCTGATTGACCAAAAAATTATCAATGAGCAGATAGTAGGAAAGAGCAAAAAATACTTTTTCAATCCCGATGCACCTGCATTAGACCTTTCTGCTTTTGAAACCCTGAGAAACGCACAGAATCAGGAATTAGAAAAGATGCTGGAATACACGGTTATTTCAACCTGTAGAATGCAATATCTGTGCAATTATCTGGGAGATGAAAGGCAGGGAGTATGTGGAGTATGTGACAATGATGCACGTCAGCACATGCGTGTGGTAGCAACAGATGCCATGAGACAGCAATTGCAGGAATTCAGAGAAACATTCTTTCCTGTGTTGGAAGTGGAAACACAACGAAGCAATATCGTTAATGGGGTGGCTGCATCGTATTATGGCGTTTCAAATGTGGGTGCAGCACTCCGACATTCAAAATATGAAGGTGGTGGCGATTTTCCCGATTGGTTGCTTCGCTTAACGCTGAAGGCATTCAGAAAACATTACGGCAATACTAAGTTTGATTTGATTCTTTACGTTCCGCCAACGGAATCTGGCGACTTGGTTAAAACCTTTGCGGAAAAAATTTCACGTACTCTTGGCATTCCGATTTCTCACAAATTGGTTAAAACGGCTGAAACATCTCCGCAAAAGGTATTTCAAAGCGGCATTTCTAAAAAGGACAATGTGCATGGGAAATTTGCATATCAAACCGCTGCCGAGATTGCAGGCAAAAGTATTTTACTAATTGATGACATCTTTGACAGTGGTTATACCATCAAAGAGATTGGACAATATTTGACAAACATTGGTGCATTACAAATTGCTCCTTTAGTAATTGCAAGAACCGTGGGCGGAGATATTTAAAAAGATTTGAAATGAACGAATACATTGACAAAACATATTGGATTGCGGTAGCTCATTTACCCAAGTGGACTATAGAAAGAACTAACCGCTTTATTATTCAGATAATCCACGAAAATAAAATGTCGTGGGCTGATTTTTTTGAACTGGATAAAAAGGGTTGGAAGGAATTATTTGCCTTTACTGAAAAGGAATTGTCCGACTTGGAATATGCAAAGAATGATATGCCCCGCCTTGCTTTTATAGCCGAACAGTTGCAAAACGAAGGCTTTCAAATTGTCCCTATTAATTCATCTGATTATCCGGTTGTGTTGAAGGAAAATTTGAAAATCAAAAGTTCACCGCCTGTTTTGTATATCAAAGGCAGAAAAGGTTTGCTTCAGGAAGATGCAGTGGCTATTGTTGGTTCAAGAAAAGCCGGAGCAAAGGCACTTGAATTTACAGACCATGTTGCAAAAAAAAGTGTAAAAGAATTCAAGGTTGTTGTTAGCGGATTTGCCAAAGGTGTTGACAAACAAGCATTGGACAGCACTATTGAAGCTAATGGAAAAAGCATTATTGTTTTACCTCAAGGAATTCTCACTTTCCAGTCTGGCTTTAAAAAGTATTACGAACCCATTGTAAATGGGGATGTTTTAGTATTAAGTACATTCTTTCCAAAAGCAGGTTGGGACGTTGGTTTGGCAATGGCAAGAAATGCCTACATATACGGATTAGCAAAGGAAATTTACGTTGCAGAATCTGACAGTAAAGGCGGAACATGGGAAGGTGTTATGGATGGCTTGAAACGACAACGTAAAATTTATGTCAGGTATCCTGAACCAAAGGAGAAAAACGCCAATCTAAAATTAGTTGAATTAGGCGCATTATCTGTAAACATGGATGGAAAAATTGTAGATTCAAAAGTGATGCCCTCAAAGGAGTTATTTGAACCTGTCTCTAAAAATGAAGTGAAAGAACCATCTGCAACTTATGAGGACGGTAAACGAAATATTGAAAAAGACATACTTGAATTATTAAACAAAGGCACATACACAACTAAGGAAATTTTATTGGCTTTGAAATTAGATTGGGATAGCAGAAAACTAACAAATTTTTTAAAGAAGAACCCCAATATAAAAGCCATAGCAGGAAAACCAGCAAAGTTCACCCGAAATGATGTGATATCACCTTCTTTATTTGGATAACATGACTTGGGAATATTCAGAAGATAATTTAATAGAACAAACGGCGATTGATTTATTTTTCAATCAGTTGGATTGGGATACGCTATTAGCTTACAACAAAGAAAGCTTTGGCGAAGGCAGTACTTTGGGTAGATTGAACAAAAAGGAAGTTGTACTGAAACGAATTTTCTTTGAAAAAATTAAGGAATTTAATCCCAACTTACCCGAACAAGCCTATAACCAAGCCTACGAAAAACTAACAGAAGAAAGCATTACCAAGTCATTAGCTGAAATCAATTTTGAGAAACATCAATTATTAAGAAACGGAATTCCCGTTGATTTTATCAACGAAAAAGGTGAACAAGTAAAAAACAAAACACTCAAGGTTTTTGATTTTGACAATGCCGACAACAACAACTTTTTAGCAGTTCGCCAATTGTGGATTCAGGGCAAAAGCAACCGAGAACGCAGACCCGACATTATCGGTTTTGTAAATGGCATTCCGCTTTTATTCATAGAACTGAAAGCAGCCCACCGCAAATTAGAAAACGCCTACAACGATAATTTTACCGATTACAAGGACGTAATTCCAAAACTCTTTTATTACAACGCTTTTGTAATGCTGAGTAATGGAATCGAAAGCCGCATTGGCAGTGTTACAGGTAAGTATCAGCATTTCCACGAATGGAAACGAATTACCGAAGAAGATGAAGGAATTGTAGCATTAGACAGAATTATAGTAGGTGTTTGCGAGAAAAATCGCTTTTTAGATTTATTTGAAAACTTCATTTTGTTTGATAATTCATTGGGTAAAGTGGTAAAACTCATTGCCCGAAACCATCAGTTTATTGGCGTAAACAAAGCCATTGAAAACATTCAGCACAAAGAGCAACTATACAAACTGGGCAAAATCAGTTTAGAGGAAAAGCAAAAACTTGGGGTGTTTTGGCATACGCAAGGAAGCGGCAAATCGTATTCCATGGTTTTCTTCTGCCAAAAAATTCATCACAAATTTACAGGCAGTTACACTTTCCTGATTGTTACCGACCGAAACGAATTAGATACACAGATTTACGGCACATTTAGCGGAATTGGTGCAGTACCGCAAATAAAATCAGGTTCAAAAGATTCATTGAAAGCCAACAGCGGAAAACATTTGAAAGAATTGTTAAGTTCTGAACACCGCTATTTGTTTACACTTATTCACAAGTTCAACTTTGAAGAAGAAATTACCAAGCGGGATAATATCATTGTAATTTCAGACGAGGCACACCGGACACAAGGCGGAAATTTAGCAATGAATTTGCGTAATGCTTTGCCAAACGCTTCATTTATTGGCTTTACCGGAACACCGCTTTTTAAAGACGATGAAATTACCAAGCGGATTTTTGGTGATTATGTTTCCCGTTACGATTTCAAACGAAGTGTTGATGATGGTGCAACCGTTCCTCTATACTACGAAAACAGAGGCGAGTATTTAGGATTGAAAAATCCTGTTATCAATGACCAAATACGAGCCGTAATAGATGCCGAAAGCGAAGATTTAGACAGCGACCAACGTAGCAGGGTTGAACAACTTTTTGCAAGGGAATATCCAATACTAACAGCCAAGAAAAGATTAGATGCTATTGCCAAAGATGCAGTTTGGCATTTCTGCAACCGTGGCTACAAAGGCAAAGGAATGTTTATCGCATTGGATAAACTTACAGCCGTGAGAATGTATGATTTAATTACGCATCATTGGAAGCTGACTGTTGAGCAATTGGAAAAAGAAGTTTCCAAAGGGAAATATGGCGACCAGGAATTACTGGAGAAAAGCCGAGAACTACAATGGATAAAGGAAACAGAAATTTGTGTGGTGGTTAGTTCAGAGCAAAATGAAATTCAGAAATTTCAGAAATGGGATTTAGACATTGAACCACATCGGGAGAAAATGAACACCCAAGACCTTGAAACAAGGTTTAAAGATGAAGACGACCCTTTCCGATTTGTAATTGTTTGTGCAATGTGGATAACAGGTTTTGATGTGCCTACCCTTTCAACTTTGTATTTGGACAAGCCTTTAAAATCGCATACTTTAATGCAAGCCATCGCAAGAGCCAACCGAATAAGTGAAGGCAAAAATAATGGTTTGATTGTAGATTATATTGAAACTTATACTGCTTTATTAGATGCGTTAGCAATTTACGGTTCTGGTGGCGATGAAGGTGGAAACGGTGGAGGAGAAAAACCCGAACCACCAGTAAAACCAAAAGAGGAACTAATCAAGCTATTAGAAGAAGCTTTGGAAGCAACCGAAACATTTTTGCAGGACGAAGTAAATTTTGATTTGCAGGAATTAATCAAAGCAGATGGCTTACACAAATTAGCTGCAATGGAAAAAGCAGTAAATGCAGTTTACACCAATGATGAAACCAAACGTAAATTTCAGATTTTAGCAAGAGAGGTTTTTAAGAAATATAAAGCCCTGCAACCTGACAAAGTATTAAATCAATATGCTCCAAGAAAAAATGCAATTGATGTAATCTACTCTGCAATTGAGGACAATGTAGAAAGTGCAGATGTTGCAGATATAATGAAAAAAATCCAAGCCGTTGTTGATGAATCTATAGAAAATATGGTTGCCGAACCAAGCCACAACGAGGAGAAAATCATTGACCTAAGCGGATTGAATTTTGAATTATTAGAGCAGTACTTTTTGAAAACAAAGAATAAAAATACCGTTGTTCAGTCGCTCAAAGACAAGATTGAAAAGCAACTGAAACAGATGGTTGAACGAAATCCTTTGACAGTTGATTATTATAAACGCTATCAGGAAATCATTGAAGAATACAATAGAGGAAAGGACGAAGTTGTAATAAAAGAGACTTTCAGAAAACTGATTGAACTTGTAAACTCATATTCTGAAGAAGAAGCCGACACCAAACGAGAAGGTTTGACAGACGAACAGAAAGCAATTTTCGATATTCTTAGACAAGGCAAAAAACTTGAAGAAAAGGAAAAGAACGAGATAAAGAAAATTTCTATTGAGTTGCTTGAAGAATTGAAAAAAGAAAAATTAAGAGTTGACCAATGGGCTGACAAATCAGTAACAGCAGCAGCAGTTTTTAACTATGTAAACAAAACACTGTTTGAAGTTTTGCCTTACCCAACTTATCAGACAGATGATATTGATTTAAGGACAAATTTGGTTTATGAACACTTGAAACATCAATATTTTGGAGGAGGAATGAGCATTTATGGACGATATTAGCCAGCGCACAGTCGTAAGCACATTTGCAAGCCCACACGAGCCAACGCTCAAACCAAAGGCTTGCAAAAGAGCTTCCGCCTCTCCAGCCCGAGTAACCGCCTTTCAGGACGGTTTTAGGATTGCCCACGCTCAAAAAAACAAAATAAATTTGTGCTTCGTGGATAGGTTGGTGCAGATTGACAATGACAAGAAAATAAAGCTAAATAAATGACAAACAGACAGATATGAATGAACACCAGTTGCCAACACGCGGTATAGTTAATTGCCGGTTCAGTGGGTATTCGAGCGGCACAGCTCGTATCAAAAGTAGTTGTAACTTGACAGGAAAGTGCTTCGAAATCGGCAACTAACCATACCGCCAGCCGTTGGCGGGCATAGTTGAAAAGGAAAAAAGAGACAAATTTGTATTGAAAAATCTTTGAGGAACTGTCTGTCCAAATTGAAAAACTGTCCGACTAAAGTAAAACAACAAAGATACATAGTGGGAGAGACTTGAGATAAATTGAATGACTCTTAGACTAAATAGAAACTATATAGTACTACTAGAAATTGACGTTAGACTATAATACGACAACGTAGTACTAAAGTGGAACGAGATAGAATTACTTAAACACGTACGAGATATAAAATGTTATAAAACGACTCCCCTTAACACACGCTCTTAGGTAGTTAGGGAGCAAAACCAAAACGATTTGCAGACAAATTTTAAAAAAATATTTAAATATATAAATAGACCTTACCCAATCCAGATTTTAGACAAATACATTTGGTGGGATACGTTTGGAATTGCCCTTATAATTGCAATTGCAATTAATTTGTTGCAACCTTTTGGTATGAATGAATTACACATAAATTATAAATATCTGCTTTTGTCGGGTTTTGGAGTAATTTATGCTTTTGTTAATGTTTTGTATTATTTGAGTTTTGAGAAGTTTTTTAAAAATCACAAATGGACTGTCAAAAACGAAATTTTTGCTTCATTAATATTGTTTTTTATTGCAGGTATTTTTAATTGGCTGTATGCAATCAGTTGGATACCTGCGTTTAGTTGCACTTATATTTCATTCTTAAAGTTTCAATATTACACATTGGTGTTTGGTGCGCTGCCTGTTGTGTTTTTTTCGTTGTTTATTGAAAATCGAAATCTTAAAAATAGTATAAAATATTCTGAATTAATAAATAGTAAAATTGAAAAACAGGTTTGTAAACCGGAAAATAAAACGTTGCAATTAAATGGTTATTCGATAAATACAGAACAAATTTTATACTTCAATTCATATCAAAATTACGTTGATATATATTTTGTTCAGGAGAATAAATTAACTACTCTTTTATTGCGTTCTACTTTGAAACAATTGCTAATACAACTTGCCGATTATCCTTTTTTTATACAATGCCATAAATCGTATATAGTGAATAAAAATAAAATCGTAAAAACAGAAGGTAACTCGCAGGGCTTGTTATTGTACCTTGATAATTGCAAAAATACAATTCCGGTTTCTCGTTCTTATATCAATGTTTTAAAAAATCAATTCACAAATTCTAACTAACTAAATATTATGTCATTGCATTTCGTCACACAACTATGTATTTCATCACAAGTTAATTTTTTCAGTTTAAATTACAGCTAACTTTGCATTTCAATATTAATTTTTAAATGCAAGAGAATATGAAATTAAAATTTACATTAGTAGTATTAATGCTTTTGGCATTATCTACTTCAACACAAAGCCAACAGTACCCAAATATGAAGGGTGGTACAATTTGTCGTACAGGCGATATGTATTATTTTTTTGGTGGTCAAAAACAAGATGGCACCAAGTCTGATAAGTTGTATAAGATTAATCCCGCAACATTTGAAGCAGTCGAAGTGTCTACGCCTAATCTTACACCGCCTGCAATGAGTGGACATTGTGCAGTTCCTTATGATAACAAAATGGTGGTTCTCTCTGGTCCAAGGGGTGTAACTGATACAAGTATGTACACTTACGACCCAAATGATAGTACTTGGGAAAAAGGCGGCGAACAGCCATTTAGTGAGCGTACAGAAGCCGCTGCCTGTGTAGTTGAAGGTGAAACAGCATCGTTGATACACATTATAGGCGGGAGAAACCCCAACGGAACAGAAGTTTATGGTGATGTACATCTTTACAATCCTGCGACAGGTGATTGGTCAACAAGGGACGCTCTACCGGGCGGAAGATACGGACACAGTCTTGTGCAACACAACCAAAAAGTTTATGTGTTAGGTGGTCGTAATGACAACGGCGACCAAGCCCAAGTTTGGAGCTTAGACCAATACGGTTGGGGTATCGAAAATACTGGTGGCGATTTTATGTTTCCTCGAATTGGGGCACAATGCACACAATTACCAAGTGGTATGGGTTTTATTGCTGGTGGTACCACCACAGCATCTATCTCTGCTGGTGGTACCAGCACAGCATCTATATCTTTGAAAAGAAATCAATCAAAGTCAACTGCTTTTCTTTCTGATTTTTATACCATTGACCTTACCACAACGCCCATTACTTTTAAAAAACGAGCCACCAACTTACCACCACAAGCCTACGGGGTTGCTTGGGTAACGATTGAGAATAGTGATACATTATTCTATACTTTTGGCGGTATTTCGCAAATTTCAACCGAAGGTGATACTACTTTGACCAACAGTTTTTATCGTTACAATATAAATGAAAATTTAGTGCAACAGTATGAAACTATTTCGCAGACGTGGGGTAGCGTAATATCTTCGATAAATGAATGTGAGTTTTCTAAAAATATAAATTTGCAAGTTTATCCAAACCCTGCAACCACCGAAGTAAACCTTACTATTCCGAACAACGAAACAATTGAAAGCATTAAAATTTACAATCAAAACGGTCAATTAATAAAACAAATAACCAAACCCGACAAAACAAGTATAAGTGTATCTGATTTAAATACAGGTTTATATTTCATACGGGCAGATTGTAAAACAACAAGATATTTAAGCAAATTGATAAAAGAATGATAAAAATTACCCCCGCTGGCGCGGGTCTGTGACCCGTGCCAACATATCTATACATATAGCCAATAATAAAGTAACTTATGAGTGGAAAATACAAGTTTCATAATCCTGAAGGAGTCTATTTTGTCTCGTTTGCTGTACAAAGTTGGGTAGATGTATTTACACGTAACGTATACAAAGATATTCTAATTGAAAATCTTATTTATTGTCAAAACAATAAAGGACTTGAGATATTTGCATGGTGCATAATGACCAATCATGTCCATCTGATGATAAGAGCAAAAGAAGGATATTTGCTTCAGGATATAGTAAGAGATTTCAAGAAATTTAGCTGTAAAGCCGTCATTAAAGCTATAAAAGAAAATTATGAGGAAAGCCGAAAAGAGTGGTTGCTGAAACACCTTGAAACGAAAGAAGGATACAGCCTGTGGAGAGGAGATAATAAGCCGATTGAATTGTGGAGCAATGCAGTTATTACTCAAAAGCTACACTATATTCATCAAAATCCGGTGGAAGAAGGATTAGTATTTAAAGCCAAAGACTACATGTATAGTAGTGCTTACGATTACACTGGAGAAAATGGGATGATAGATATTTTGGTTATTGATTAGGTTGAATGGCACGGGTCGCAGACCCGCGCCAGCGTGGGTAAAATTTTCTTCCCGCTATTTTTTAACGAATCAATATTTTCGAACATAAACTGGAAGTGCTTGAAAATTTTTTTCTTCTGAAATTCAGGAGTAATGTCATTTATGGCAAATTGTACTTTTTCGTATTTCTCGTTCTCATAATATTCTAACGTTTCGGCTTTATTCTTAGCCTTATTTTCTATTACTTTACGAATTAAATCAACTGACGGATTATTTTTGTTCCTATATCTTTGTTTGCTTACAACTATTTCTTTCAAATCCTGCGATTGAGGCTGTAATTTAATTTCAAACTCCTTTTTGGAAGCATTTAAATAGATTGTTTCGGTTTTGTAGCCTACACACGATACAGTGAGTTTATTTTTGATTGGTTCGAAATTCTTTACTGTAAATACAAATTTGCCATCAGTGTCCGAAGCAGTTCCGTATTGATAATCAGACATATATAATGTAGCAAAAATCACGGGTTCATTCGTTTGCGAATCAGTAACAATTCCTTTAAAAGTCAAATCATTTTCGGTTATCGAAAAACAATTGAAAGAAAATAAAGAATAAACAATTAGTAGTATTTGAATTTTCATTTTCGAAATTATTGACTAAATATTCACCAAATTATGAAATCATAAAATCTTTTT
>Ga0255344_1004904_pt1 | contig 13229 bp, 8 predicted proteins | sample wastewater_treat_5_FD_192414 | JGI IMG/M metagenome (GOLD analysis project Ga0255344, IMG submission 192414) | Wastewater microbial communities from Lulu Island WWTP, Vancouver, Canada - plant18 | ecosystem: Engineered > WWTP > Wastewater > Unclassified | place: Canada: Vancouver, British... | reverse complement strand
ATCGTGTAATTGTTCGGGTGCCCAGCCAGAATTTCCAATAAAAAACCTTGCATTAGAATTATTTATAATTCCTAAATTTACTAAAGTCTTTATTGTATCAAAATTACCGCTTAAATAAATACCATCATTTATATGGATTGAATCGGGCAGATAATCAATAGTATGAATACAAAATAAAACATCTTTTTCGACTGGTCCACCAATAAACACAGGCAAATTTTCTATTTCTACACCGTCTATTAGTTCGTGTAGATTTCTGTTTGAAGGATTATTTAAAATAAACCCAAACGCAGATTTGTTTTCCATTCCTGCGATTAAAATTACTGAACGTGAAAAAATATCATCTGACAATAATGGCTCTGAAATAAGTAACCTTCCAGTAGCCGGCTCTAAATCATTAGAAATAATATTAAATATGTCTAAGTTTTTTAACATTTAACAAAGTTAATAAAAATTTTGATACGTGAAGAAATAAAGTTAATTTATTTTATTGCTTTTTATATGTTTTTTAATGGAGAATAACTGAATAAGGAGACTATAAATCTAATATTTAATAAAAAACTACAACAAATACAATTAATTTTCTTTTCTTTGCACCAGAAATCAAATTCAATTTTGATTTTTTCTCTTTTTCATGGTTGATTGGGGTTAGTAATAGAGCCGAAATTCCAAATTTCGGCTCTTACTTTTTCTAAACAACTGTATTTCATACAGATTTAAGTAATTTTAATTATTACAAATAAATACAAAATTATTACATTTTTAATTTGCTTAAAACATGTAAAAGTATTAACTTAGCCAAAAATATTAAATATTACAATTTTAAAAATTATAAAAAAATGGCTACAAGTTATAAAGAATTAGGCTTAGTGAACACCAAGGAAATGTTCGAAAAAGCGACAAAAGGCGGATATGCAATTCCTGCTTTTAATTTTAACAATATGGAACAAATGCAAGCTATTGTTGCAGCTTGTGCTGAAACAAAATCCCCAGTTATCCTTCAAGTTTCGAGTGGTGCAAGAAAATACGCGAATCAAACATTGCTTAGATACATGGCTCAAGGAGCAGTTGAATACGCTAAAGAACTCGGTTGGGAAAATCCACAAATTGCATTACACTTAGACCATGGCGATACTTTTGAACTTTGTAAAAGTTGTATTGAAATGGGTTTTTCTTCTGTAATGATTGATGGTTCTCATTTACAATATGAAGAAAATGTTGCTTTAACAAGAAAAGTAGTTGAATATGCTCACAAATTTGACGTAAGCGTTGAAGGTGAACTTGGCGTATTGGCTGGCGTAGAAGATGACGTTTCGGCAGAACACAGCACCTATACAAAACCTGAAGAAGTTGTTGATTTTGTTAGCAGAACCGGAGTTGATTCTTTAGCAATATCTATAGGAACTTCGCATGGAGCAAATAAATTCACACCAGAACAATGCACAAGAGATGCAAATGGTAAATTAGTGCCTCCACCTTTACGTTTCGATATTTTGAAAGAAATAGAAAAACAAATTCCAGGATTTCCAATTGTTTTACACGGCTCTTCATCTGTACCAGAAGAATATGTGAAAACTATCAACGAAAATGGTGGGCGTTTAAAAGATGCAATAGGCATTCCTGAAGACCAATTAAGAGAAGCAGCAAAATCATCTGTTTGCAAAATCAATATTGACTCTGACGGAAGATTGGCAATGACAGCAACTATCAGAAAATTCTTCAATGACAGTCCTGATAAATTTGACCCACGTCAATATTTAGGTCCTGCTCGCGAAGAATTGAAAAAATTATATATACACAAAATTAAAAATGTGTTGGGTAGTTTTGAAAAAGCTTAAAAACAAATGGAGGCTGTCTCATAATGAGATAGCCTTCGTTTTTTAATTATAATTATTATGTATTTATTTGCAGATAGCGGTTCCACAAAAACTCATTGGGTAATAACGGACTTTGAATACAATATTTTAACAGAATTTAAAACCATTGGCTTAAACCCATATTTTACAAGTGAACAAAAATTGTTAGCCACACTAACAGAAGCATTTCCTCAAAAATTCGACTCTTTAAAGATAGAAAAATTATATTTTTATGGCTCTGGTTGCTCTATTGAAGAAAATTACTACCACTTTCGTCAAACTTTTTTAGATTTTTTCTTTAATGCAGAAATTAGTATTTTTTCTGATATGCTTGGAGCTGCAAGAGCATCATTAAAAACAGATGAAGGAATTTGTGCTATTTTAGGAACTGGCGTAAATTCTTGCTTTTACAACGGACAAGCTATTAAGCAAAATGCAATTTCACTTGGATATATTCTTGGCGATGAAGGAAGTGGAGCATATATTGGAAAGTTATTTGCAAAATTTTACTTAGAAAAAAGATTAGACCCAGAATTAAGCGATAAATTTTATTTTGAAACTGGCGAAAATAAAGCAAGTATATTAAATGCTGTTTACAAAAATCCTAATCCAAACAAATATTTAGCAAATTTTTGCCATTTTATTTACAAAAACATAGAACACAAGCAATTAACAGAACTTGTAGAATTTTCGTTTAACAAATTTTTTAAAAATTATATTGTAATTTTCAATGACTATAAAAACAAAAAACTAAGTTTAACTGGTTCACTTGCAAATGCTTTTAAAGACATTTTAATTAAAACTGCTGCAAATTTCGGAACTCAACAACCTATATTTATTGATAATCCTATTTACGGCATAATAGATTATCACAAAATTACAAACTAATAAAATTTTATTATAGCACTAAAACTCCTGATTTAAGGCTTTCAGAAATCAAAAAAATCAAAATAAGTTTATAATTGTTTTGTCACAATTTTTGCGTTTAACTTCAAAAATTTCGCCAAAACCATAACACAAAATCCCAAACAAATTACATCAAAATTTATTTTCACACCCAATTGTTAATTACTTTATCGTATTTTATTGTATAAAAGTGTCAAACTTTGTATGAAAATTAAATTATTTATTTATTTTTGCATTTAGATTAATAGGTAAAAAAATTTGTTTTTAGACAACGAACATATAATTTTTACATCTTTATTTTTAGAAATTTATAATATTTTTTAACATGAAGAAAATTTTATTCCTAAGTATTCTGTTTTTTAGCTGTTTTGTGTTTCAAGTACAATCTCAAGTAACAGTTACTGTTGGCACTGGTACAGAAGAAGGCAGATATAACCCAATTTATACATTTTATGGTTATAATTATACGCAACAAATCTACACTTCTGCAGAACTTAATACTGCTGGAGCTGTTGCAGGTATGCAAATAAACGCTATTCGTTTTTATTGGACTGGAGCAGGCACTCTGAATAACGCCGATGTTTGGACTGTATATATTGGTGAGACTACCCAATCGAGTTTTACCTCTACCACAAATTGGGTGCCATTTGCATCTCTCACAGAAGTTTATACAGGTACTATTACCTTACCTGCTACTGCTGGTTGGTTTACTATTACCCTTACCACTCCTGTTGTTTGGAATGGTGGCAATATAGTTGTTGCCATAGATGAAAATGTTCCTGGTTATGGACCGTCAACAACTAGATGGCAGGCTACAATTACTACAAGTAACACAGCAATTTACTATTATAATGATAACACAAATCCTGATCCTTCTACGCCACCTTCTGGTACAACAACAACAACTCGTCCTAACATACAATTTGAAATGATGAGTCTTACTCCTTGTGCTGGTAATCCAGATCCGGGTACAGCCACTCCTGCCTCACAATTAGTGCCTATTGGAGGTAGTGCTAACCTAACTTTATCTGGTTCTACTGTTGCAGCTGGCTTATCGTATCAATGGCAAAGAGCTACTTCACCTACTGGTCCTTTTACAGATATTACTGGCGCAACATCACTAAGCTATAATACAGGAGCGCTAACAACTTCATACTATTATCGCTGTATAGTTACATGTGTTGCAACTGGAGATGCAGATACCTCAACTATTGCTTTTGTTGAAGTTGTACAGTCATATAATATGTCTAATACTACAATAACAACCTGCGATGCACTATTTTACGATTCAGGAGGTCCTACAGGAACTTATTCTGCTAATCAAAATCTTACACTTACCATAATGCCAGATATTGTAGGAGGAAATGTAATTGTTACTTTTAATAGTTTCACTTTAGAAAATAATTATGATAAATTATTCATTTATAATGGCAACTCTATTACTGCCCCTCTAATTGGTCAATATACAGGAAGCACATCACCTGGAACTGTAACATCTACAGCTGCAGATGGATCACTTACTTTTAGATTTACATCAGATGGAAGTGTACAATATGCTGGTTGGGAAGCAGTAATATCATGTTCAGACCCTTGTAATTATGTTTACGAAACTCCTACTTTTGACCAAGTTGGTCCTTTCTGTTCAGGTTGGACTATTCCAGACCTACCAACGACTTCTAACAATGGATATGAAGGAACTTGGGCTCCTGCAATTGATAATACTGCTACTACAACATATACTTTTACACCTAACGAAGGAGAATGTGCTACCCCAACCACAATGACTATTGTTGTAAATCCAAATAACCCTGCTAGCTTTACCCAATACTCTTCATATTGTCGCGGAGATTCCATTCCAGAATTACCAACGATTTCTAACGATGGCATTGAAGGCACTTGGTCTCCTGCTATTAATAACTGGAATACAACTGAATATACCTTTGTTACTAATGACGGAACTTGTGCTTGGACTACTATGGAAATCGAAATTGATACTGTACCTGCTGAAATTATAAACAATTCAGGAAGCAATGAACTAAATTGCGATTTAACAGCTATTTATTTAACTGCTGAAGGAGGTGTAAGTTACTCATGGGATGGAGTTTATTTTAATACTTTCCAAGGCAAGACTATTACAGACCCTGGAACTTATACTGTAATTGTGCGAGATGCTAATAGCTGTACAGGCGAAGCAAGTATTGAAATTACTCAAAATCTCAATCCTCCTGTTGCAACTATCACAAATAATACTGGTTCAGACTATCTTAATTGTCATATAAATGAAATTAGTTTAACTGCCTCGGGTGGTGCTACTTATACTTGGAATGGCGGTTCTTCTCCAAATTCTGCAACAAATACTTTTAATACTGAAGGCACTTATTATGTTACTGTTACTGCTGATAACGGATGTGACACGATCATATATTACATGATAACAGATGAAACAATTTTAGATATAACAGAAAACATCACAAGTCCTTCTTGCTTTGGCATGACAGGAAGTGCTGAAATAATTATTAATTCTGGTGGTCAAGCTCCATTCATAATTGAATGGACAGATGGTGTTACTACATTTTCTCGTACCAATATTCCTACAAATACTCCATTCGGATATATTATTACTGACGCTGATAACTGCTCAACTATAAGATCGCTAACCATTACCACACCAGAACAAATACAAGTAAACTTTGTTAGTGATAGTGTCAGTTGCTATGGTGGTCATGACGGTTCCCTAGATATTTCAAACTCCACTGGAGGTGTTCCTCCATATTCTTACCAATGGTCTGTTGCTGGTGGAACTGGAAGTCAAATAACAGGTCTAGCTGCTGGTACATATTTTGTTACAATTTCAGACGCTAAAAACTGTACTGCATCAGGAAGTCATTCTGTAGGTCAGCCAGAACAAATATCAATTGACATGCAAATTACTGATGCTATTTGTGGACAAACAGGTGGAGCTATAAATGCTGAAGCTACTGGTGGTGTTGGTGGTTTTACATATGAATGGTCAACTAGTAGCATATCTAACAATATCACAGGACTAACTCCAAACATGTACACACTAACAGTTACAGATGCTAACAATTGCACCCAAACAGCTAGTGCAACTGTCGATAAAACTGGAGATATTATTGCTAACATAACAGTTGTTCAACCTATTTTGTGCGGAGGAAATCCAGATGCAATTTTACAAGGTAGTTCTGCTAACGGAGCAATGCCATTGACTTTTAATTGGAGCAATAGCGCTACAAGCGAAATTATTAATAACTTAGCTGTAGGTACATACATGCTTACAGTTACTGATGCTTGGGGTTGTACTGGAAGTACAGAAGAAACACTTGAAGCTGCAATAGATGTAAGTATAAATTCTAATGTATCTCATGTGAAATGTTATGGTAACAATGATGGTAAAATTAATATTGGCATCTTAAGTGGTGAACCTCCATTCACTATTGCATGGTCAAATGATTCTACAGAATTGAATCAAAGTTCTTTACCTGCTGGTCTATATTCTGTTACAATTACTGATAATAGAGACTGTGCGATTACAGAAAATTTTGAAATCATTGAGCCACCAATTCTTGAATTAGCTTTCACAAAAAAAGACGTTAGTTGTTACAGTGATTTAAACGGCACTATAACTATGAATGTTACAGGAGGAACAGAACCTTACACTTATTCTATAACAACTCCAAGAAATCAAGTCGTAACAAATACAGCTTCAGCAAATAACTTATCAATTGGAAAATATATAATGAAAGTTGTTGATAATAACGGTTGTACTGACATTAAAGAAACTAACATTTATCAACCAGCCAAACTAAGTGCTAAAGTTAATGTTACAAATCCAAGTTGTATGGGGAATGATGATGGCTCAATTATAGTTACTCCATTCGGTGGAACATCACCATATAGATACACATACGATAACTTTGATTTAGATACTAATATTATTGTCAATGCAAAAGAAGGTAGATATAGCATTGAAGTTGAAGACGCTAATTCTTGTAAACTTATTTTAAGCGATATATATGTTGGAGATGGGCTATTGCCTTGTCTAAAAATTCCAAATGCTTTCACTCCAAATGGTGATGGTATTAACGAAACTTGGATAATTGAAAATATTGATCTCTACCCAGATGCTCAAATTTTTGTATATACCCGTTGGGGAGAACAAATATATTATGGAACCCCAAAATCAGATCCTTGGAATGGAACTTATAATGGTAAAAAAATGCCTACAGGAGCATACTTGTACATTGTAGAAACAAGAAATAACGATGCTGGCGTATATAAAGGCACTGTAACTATAGTGTACTAAAAAATACTAGGAAATAAAAAAGCCAACTAATAGATAATAAATTAGTTGGCTTTTTTTTAATTCCTCAATGTTTTATTCTATTTCTTTTTGCTTAGTTTTTCCTTCAACAACTATTACTATTTCACCTTTTATAGTTTTTTCTGAAAAATGCGTAATTAATTCTTTCAAATTTCCTCTAACATTTTCTTCATGTAATTTTGAAATTTCACGCGAGACAGAAGCTCTACGATTTTCGCCAAAAAACTCAACGAACAATTCCAAAGTCTTTATCAATCTATAAGGAGATTCATAAAAAACCATGGTTCTCTCCTCCTCTACCAAGCTCTGCATTTTTTTATTTCTACCTTTTTTCTGAGGTAAAAAACCTTCAAAGCAAAATCTATCATTGGGTAAACCAGAATTTACTAAAGCTGGCACAAAAGCAGTTGCTCCCGGAAGACATTCAACATCAATTTCATTTTCCAAACAAGCTTTAACAAGCAAATATCCAGGGTCTGAAATACCAGGAGTTCCAGCATCTGAAATTAAAGCAACTGAATTGCTTGTCAAAATTCGTTCTACTACATTATCTAAAATTTTATGTTCATTAAACTTATGAAAACTATACATTTTTGTATTTATTTCAAAGTGTTTTAACAAAAACCCCGAAGTGCGTGTATCTTCAGCCAAAATAAAATCAACTTCTTTTAAAATTCTTATGGCTCTAAAAGTCATATCTTCTAAATTACCTATAGGTGTAGGAACAACAAAAAGTTTACTCATAATTCTCTACAAATTTTGTTATTAAATCAAAAAGTTGATAATATCCACCAAAAGTTAATGTTTCTAATTTATCTTTAGGATGATGATAATAAGTTTTTCCACCCATAGTATAAATAAAAAGAGACCTCACTCCCATTTCGTGAAAAGGATAATGATCACTATTTGCCGAAATATCACGTGATTTCATTATTTCAAAAAAATTATTTTCAGAATTTAACTTTTGAAATAAATTCCATTCTTTTTCATATTTTTCGTTTGCTGCATTCACTATAGTTATTCCCTCATCACCAGTTCCTGCTAAATCAATATTTAATAAAACTTTAATTTTTTCTAATTCAAAAATTGGATTTAATACGTAATACAACGAGCCTAACAAGCCAGCTTCCTCGCCAAAGAAAAACATAAAAGCTATGGAATATTTTGGTTTATTCTTAAAATAATAATCTGCCAAATCCAATAACAAAGCTACCCCACTTGCATTATCTTGAGCTCCGGGCATATAAACTTTTTTACCCATTTTACCCAAATGGTCGTAATGTGCAGTAAAAACAACAAAATCATCTGTTTCGCCAGGAATATAAGCAATTACATTTTTTGCTTTAAAATTAGGATTTAGTGCAGGTTTAACATCAATAAAAATAGTTTTGGAATTTGGGTCAAAAAATTCTCTTTTGATTTTCACAAGCGGATATGATTGCTGCCTTCTACTAACAGACCACATTAATTCTTCTGGAATTAATTCTACTATCCCAGCAAAAAAAGAATTGCCCATTACAAAATTTGAAATATAAAATTTCTTAATATCTATATTTTCTGTTTGAGCATAGTCAATTACAAAAACAGATGATTTTAATGCAATATTTTTACCTATATGTTTAATAATTCCAATAGTATCATTTAATAATACCGAATCTGGCTTCCACAACTCATATTCTTGCTTAACTTTTGGACTAGCTGGACCAATCAAATAATCAACTCCAGGAATCAATTTTTTATTATCGATTTTTACAAGTAATTTTCCCGGAAAAGTATTTACAGGATAAGAAAATTCTTGAAAATAAGAATCTCCAAATTTTAGCAATCCTATTTTTGAAAGTTCATCTGCAATAAAATTTGCAGACAAGTCGCCTGCTTTTCCCACATATCCTCGTCCAGCAAATTTCTTAGAACTTAAAATTTCTATTCTTTTTTTTGTGTTTTCGAGATTTTGAGCATGTAAATTTGAAGAAAAAGAAAAAACAAAAATTAATATTCCAAGAAAAATTTTTACCCTATACATATCTTCTTCTAACAATATTCATAAAGTTTTCCACATTAGAATCTGCTATATCCCATTGAAAATGAGATTTCATATAACTTTGAGCCTCATCAAAAGAATTTAAAGAATTCAAATTTGCTATTGTCTCATCAAACAAATCTGTACTTCCATTAAACAATTCACGAACAAATAAAAATCTATCTCCTAAACTCATGGCAGAACGAATATCTGAAACAGGTTTTATCCTTGCATTCAAATCTTGAACACTAGTCTGAGAAGCTAAAGCTTCATTTAACGAAGTTTTATTTTGTCCCAAATGCTCACCTATATATTTAGGAGAACTTGAATTATTATCACTTGAAAATAAATTCCCTTGTTCAACACTTTGTGTTTTTTTAACCTCTTCCTTCTTTTCAAAAACAACTTCTTTTGGTTCAGGACTTTCTTCTTCGTCTAAATCAAAAAAATCAATAGGGACAAAACTATCTTTTTTAGTTTCAACAATAGGCTTTTCTTCTACAATAGTTTTTTCAGGCTCTTTATTTATAATAGGTTTTTCTTCTACTTTTTTATCAACAATTTCTGGCTTAACTACTTTTTGCTCAACAGGTTGTTCTATTACTTTAGAATCTTTTCCCTCTTCTATTTTTGTTACTTCAATTATACTCAACTCAAAATAAACATCTTTAAGTTTTTGTAATAAAATTTCTTTTTCTAATTCTGTAATAGCAACATTATTTATACTGTTAATAAAATCCAGAATTTTATTTAATTTTTCTTTTACAATAAAAATCTTTTCCATACAAAATATTTTTCTAAATTTGTAATTAAATTATTTGTACAAAAATATAAAAATTATTGTTAAATGTTTCTTGAACAACCTAAAAAAGGTGAGCCAAAAAAAGGCTGGATTGAAGTTATCGCTGGTTCAATGTTTTCGGGGAAAACCGAAGAACTAATTCGCCGTTTACGTAGAGCTGAATTTGCTAAGCAAAAAGTTGAGATTTTCAAACCAGCTATAGACACAAGATACGATGCCGAAGATGTTGTTTCTCATAATGCAACATCTATTCGTTCTACACCTGTAACTTCTTCTCAAAACATTCTTTTACTAACTGGCGAAGTTGATGTTGTTGGAATTGATGAAGCTCAGTTTTTCGATAATGGAATTATTGAAGTTTGTATCAAGTTAGCAGACCAAGGCATTAGAGTTGTTGTTGCTGGTTTAGATATGGATTTTTTAGGACGACCTTTCGGTCCAATGCCTGCCTTATTTGCTGTTGCTGAATATGTTACTAAAGTTCATGCTGTTTGCGTACATTGTGGCGATTTAGCCCAATTCTCATACCGACAATCAGAAGACAATGCTGTGGTTGTGCTTGGAGAAAAAGACATTTACAAACCTCTATGCAGACGTTGCTACAACGAAGAAACAAAAAAATAATAAATGCAAAACTGGAAACTCGAAAATATTGCAAAAATTGTTGGCGGAAAATTCTTAGGAAATAAAAACAATACTTTTTCGCAAATCACTACAGACAGTAGAAATGTTACTAATTACAAAGATGTTTTGTTTTTTTCAATAAAAGGTCAAAATAATAATGGACATAAATTTATAAACGAACTTTATCAAAAAGGTGTTAGAAACTTTGTAATTTGCGAAGATGTTGATATTGAAAAATTTAAAGAAGCCGCATTTTTAAAAGTCGAAAACTCAATTTCTGCACTTCAAAAACTTGCTGAATACAAAAGAAGTCTTTTCAAAAATCCAATAATTTCAATAACAGGCAGTAATGGAAAAACTATTGTTAAAGAATGGCTATATCATATTTTAAATCCCTTTTATACTATAAGTCGCTCACCAAAAAGTTATAACTCTCAAATTGGCGTACCTATTTCCTTATGGCTAATAAATAATAACAGCGATTTAGCAATTATAGAAGCAGGAATTTCATTACCCGGTGAAATGCAAGCTTTAGAAAAAATTATTAAACCAGAAATTGCTGTTATTAATAATATAGGTAAAGCTCATTCGGCAAATTTTAAATCTACAGAACAACTTTATCAAGAAAAAGCAATATTGCTAAAAAACTGTAAAACTACTATTGTTAATAAAGATGACGAACTTCTTTTTGACACAGTTTCCAAATTAAATATTCCAAATACTTACACATATTCTAAGGATAAAAATTCTGACTTTTTTGTAAAAAAAATTGAAAAATCAAGTGATAATTCACTTATAACAATAATTTTTAAAGACAAAGAATATAAAATTAAAATTCCTTTTACAGACCTTGGCTCTATTCAAAATGCTATTACTTGTTTTGGTATTATTTCAATTTTTGATGAAAAGAAAATAAATCAATTTATTCCAAGATTTGAAAGTCTGCACGGAATTGAAATGAGATTGGAAACTATAGAAGGAATTCAAAATAGTATTATTATAAATGATGCCTACAATTCAGATATTAATTCTTTAATAATTGCTCTCGACTATCTAAATCAGAAAAAAGCCGATAAAAACACTATATTAATAATGTCGGACATTCTTGAAAGTGGTGAAAACGAAGAAGTCTTTTACAAACAAATTTCACAAATTATTAAAGAAAAAAAACTCAAGCATTTTATTGGGATTGGCAATAAATTAAGTAAATATAAAAATTTATTCCCTAAAGATTCTTCTTTTTATCTAGATACTAACGAATTTCTTGAAGAAATTTCCCTTCACACTTTCAGCAATAAAGCTATTTTGTTAAAAGGAGCACGTAGTTTTAAGTTTGAAAAAATTTTTAATCGTCTTCAATACAAAAATCACTCCTCAGCAATAGAAATAGATTTAAACTCAATGAAACATAATCTTAACTATTTCAAATCAATTATTGGCTCAGAAACAAAGTTAATGGTTATGGTTAAAGCTTTTTCTTACGGAAGTGGCTACAGAGAAGTTGCTAATTTCTTGCAACACAACAGAGTTGACTATTTAGCAGTAGCCTTTGCTGACGAAGGTGTTGAATTAAGAAATCTTGGGATTTATCTTCCAATTATGGTAATGAACCCAAATGTAAAGGGCGTACACAATATGATAGAGCATAAATTAGAGCCTGAGATTTATTCTCTAAATATTTTAGAAGAATTTATTAATGAAATTGAACTTACAAACATTGAAGAATTTAAAATTCATATAAAATTTGATACAGGAATGCATAGATTAGGATTTATGAAAAATGATATTCCAAAACTTTGCAAATTAATTAATTCCTGTAAAAAAATAAAAATTGCTTCTGTTTTTACTCATCTTTCTGGTAGCGATAGTAAAGACTTGGATTATTTTACACAGCAACAAGTAAAAGTGTTTGATGAAAATTATTCTTTAATTTGCAAAGAAATTGGTTATCAGCCTAAAAGACATATTTTAAATTCTTCGGGAATTTTAAGATTTCCACAATACAAATACGAAATGGTTAGACTTGGAATAGGCTTATATGGCTTATTACCAGACATTTGCGATGAACTTATTCCTGTTGCTGTTTTTAAATCTGAAATTTCACAAATTCACAAAATCAATGCCGACGAAACTGTTAGTTATAATAGGTCGGGAAAAGTAAAAAGAGATTCAATTATTGCTACCGTTCCAATTGGCTATGCTGATGGTTTTGATAGAAGACTTGGAAATGGAAATTGGGAATTTATTGTTAGAGGCAAAAAAGCAAAAACCATTGGTAATGTATGTATGGATATGTGCATGATTGACATCACTGACATTGAAGCAAACGAAGGCGATGAAGTAATAATTTTTGGCTCAGAAAATTCTGTTATTAAAATGGCAGAAAAACTCAATACAATTCCTTACGAAATAATTACCGGAATTAGTCAAAGAGTTAAGAGGGTTTATTATGAAGAATAAAAAGAGATATTCTTCATAATAGTTAGAATTTTTCATCATTTAATCACGCAACATTCGCATATTTATATAAAAACTTGCTTTCCTCAACTGTAAGTATAAAAAATTTTGTTATTTTCGTAAAAATAGAAATTAATTAGTTATAAGAATATTTGGGATAGGATTTTGGCATAGGAGAGTATTCATATAATTAAACTAAAAACTAAAAATTATGAAATACTT
>Ga0255344_1004873_pt1 | contig 13304 bp, 9 predicted proteins | sample wastewater_treat_5_FD_192414 | JGI IMG/M metagenome (GOLD analysis project Ga0255344, IMG submission 192414) | Wastewater microbial communities from Lulu Island WWTP, Vancouver, Canada - plant18 | ecosystem: Engineered > WWTP > Wastewater > Unclassified | place: Canada: Vancouver, British... | reverse complement strand
CACATGGCAGCTTGAATTCGATGCTGCTTCTACTGCCGAAAGAGAGATGATAGTCACAGCCGAGGACTCCTCCTACACTCGCTATCTTGACGAAAAGGTGACAGTATCCGCTGAGAAAAAGCACTTCAGCTACGATGTTTATTTTGCAGGCGATATGTCGGCGGATATAAAGTTCCAGCTTGGAAATATCGGCAATGCCGCATCAGTGGGGCCTCACGAAGTGACGCTTTCAAACATCAAATGGACAAAGAAAAACGGCTCATGAAAATATGAGCCGCCAGTCTGTTGAAAAAACTATTATGGAACGCCGAGGGCGGCGTTCCATACAAAATCATTAACGCAGAATAGCCGTAATGTATGGGCGGACATCCTATAATTCCGCCTTAAATCTGACTTTATCTATAAGCCGCACACTTCATTTTTTCTTTCTCACAAGCAGAACTGTTCCCGAAACGAAAAGAAGTCCCATACCTGCGATGCCGCCTGCTATGACTTTGCGTCCCTCAGCAGTAAGCCGCTTCTCACCGTACTCGATAGTGGTGTAAGTGAATCCCGTCTCACGGAATGCGCTGTCCACTTCCTGAGCGATGAGTTCGTGTCCCTCCTGATTGGGATGAATGTCGAAATTGCTGATATTCGTCAGCGAACCTGCCTTGCCTTTGAAGTCAGCCGCAACATCTATAACGATATAACTGTCAGCGGCATTTGACTTGATTATGTCATTGAATCTGCCTATCTTCTCGGACGAAAAATCCGTGACCATGCTGAAATTGGTAAAGTATTCCAGCGGATCGTATAAAGTCTGGATATAAACCGTTCCGTCAGTCCGCTTGCTGAGTTCATCGGATATCACTTTGATATTGGCATCAAAGCCGTCCAGTGCAGCGTTCACATCGCTGTCCATGCTGAGGAAAGCAGATGCGGCGGCTAAAATATTCAGACCGCCCGAATCAAAAGATCCCGATTCGCCTACTCCCAGTTTATCGAGAAGTCCAAGCATTATGCCGAGAAGATCGTTTCCGCCTATGGAAACAACAACAGCGTCGCTGTCTTTCAGGTCGCTGTCAAGTTTTCCGCTTTTAAGAAGATCAATGAGATCCTGCGAAGTCGCACCTGAAACTGCCTTGTTTATCATCTCATGGCCGCATTCGTCCTTTAACTCATCGCTGTATTTTTCTTTGAGGATATTGGAGTACGAACGGCAGTTGTAGTTATCGTCAGAAGTGTAACCCTCAAGTCCGTATCCTGCGGCGATCGAATCTCCGAGGAAGACCATTTTCGGCGGCACTTCTATATTATGTACAACTTCTTTTTCAGGTATCTCCGTCATCTTGATTGAGGGCAGAGACATTACAGCGGCTGCACATATAGGCAGCAGTTTTCTTATTATCATTTCCATCCATCCTTTCAAAAGGAGAGTTATTATGAAAAATATATGTTTATCATCAGATACAGTAAAGCACATCGGCAGAGTAGTCCGGGGCGATACAGAACTATGGCTTACTCAGTCGAGTTCGGGCTGTGAATTCAGATTCAGAGGCAGAAAACTGGACATCATACTTGGCTGTGATGAGGATTCGTTCAAAGAGGAGATCCCGCAAAATAAGCCACGTATCGCAGTCAGAGTCAACGGAAGATACAGGATAAAAAAGAAAGTATCCTACGACTGTGAGCGATATCCGATCATATCATCAGATTCCGTGACCGAGGCAGATGTGGAGATCATCAAGCTTTCCGAAGCCGCTTTTTCTCTGGCATATGCAAAGGTAGAAACTGACGACGATGCTATTATCATACCTGCACCCACAAGACCAAAACGCATCGGATTCATAGGCGATTCCATAACCTGCGGCTACGGTGTGGACGATTCCAATACAGAGTCGGATTTTTCCACAGAGACTCAGAATGCCATGAAGTCATACGCATGGAAAACCGCCGAAATGCTTGGCACCGAATGCGCTATGTTCTCATACAGCGGTTACGGTATCATAAGCGGCTGGACCGCCGACGGTGTAAGAAATACCCGTGAAGTTCTTCCGCCGCACTATGAAAAGGTATGCCACTCTTACAAAACAGCCAACGGACGTGACTTTGACGAGGAAAAATGGGATCACAGCCTTCTTCCCTGCGATATTATCGTAGTTAATCTCGGAACTAATGACAACTCGTTCTGTACAGTCAATGACGGCGCATTCGATGAATTCGAGGCCGCTTACTATGATTTTCTTCAGACAGTCCACAGATGTCATCCCAAAGCTTTTATTATCGCTTCCATTGGTATAATTCCCATATCTGCCGAACTCATGGACCGCATCAGCAAGGCGGCTGAGAAGTTCAGAGACAACATCAGCCCACGTATATCCGCATTCAGATTCACAAGTCAGAACGGCGACCTGGGTTTCGGTTCAAACTGGCATCCCTCCGAGGACACTCACGAATATGCCGCAGAGGAATTTGCGGCATACATCAGAAGTCTCGGGATCATAATTTGACGAAAAGACGTGCATGAATCCCTATGTGGACAGGTTCTAAGCTTGAAAACGGCGGACAGCTTACACTGTCCGTCATTATTTTTCCTGTGCGTTCTTGCGGTACTCGGAAGCGGTAAGGCCTGTTTTCTGACGGAACTGCCTCATGAAATGGCTTCCCGAAGCATATCCGCATTCCTCAGCGATATCGCCTATCTGACGGTCGGTATTTTCAAGCAGACGCTTTGCACGTTCTATCCTTGCATTTATGATATCGTCCATACAACTGGTGTTGAATGTCTCACGGTAAAGTCTCTGGAAGTAGCTTTTGCTTATGCCTGCTTCGTGAGCGATATCGTCAACATTCCAGTCAAGCTGCGGCGATTCAAGTATCCTTCTTCGTGCATTCTGAAGCTGACTGTAACAGTTTCCGCTGTTGACCGCAAGCACCTTTGCTTTGTCAGATGCTTTTTCAACAAGCCTGTCAACTTCCTTTTCGATATTGCCTATATTGCGCACATCCAGGAACGAACAGCAAATGGCGATATCGTCCATTGCGGTATGGAAAGCGCCTCCGTATGTATCGGCAAAATGATGGGATATTACTTTCAGCATATTGTCGATAACGTTCTGTTCTCTGGTATTTTCCGTGCGGATAAGGCAGATTATAACATCGTCCTTCGGCCTTGCAAGAAGTACATCCCTTGACTCGCTGTGGCGAAATATATTGGCAATTGCAAGAAGCGGCGAAAGCTCATAATGCTCCTTGCTTTTTTCATATGACATCGTTACAGCGGCACATTTCTTTTCATTTTTGGTACAGTCAGAAATAAAAGTGGTGATATTCTCCATAAGTCCCCTTTTATTGTAAAGTCCCGAAGATGTATCGATAGTGAGAAGACTTGCAAAATGCTCCTTGACATAATTCTTGTACAGAGAATTCTGTATCATGTTAAGTCCGTTGGAAACGCAGTCACACCAGTTTACGTAATACTCATCAAGAAGAAAATCATAGGGGCTGTCGTAGGACATACCGATATATCCGAATATCTGATGTTTGAAGTGCATGGAAGAGATCACATACACCATTGGTTCGTGGGGATAATCAAAGGAAGGAAGTACCTTGCTGACGCTGAATTCTCCCGATGCCCATGTATCGAAGCACTTTTTCAGATACAGTCTGTGTTCCATTTTTTCAGAGTAACCTTCAGTCCTGAATCTCTCAGGTGCTTCAAGGTCGAAACTCCAGTCAGTGCACAGACATATCTCAAGAGTATTCCAGTTAGGGAGAAGATATGCTATAGTGGACGTAGTCATCATAAGTTCTTCCACATCAGCACACCCCGACAGCTTGCTTATCATATCGGCTGTTATGAAGTAGCGTCTTTCAGCGTACATCTGATTATTTCTGCGGACGTTTTTCATAAGGCGCTTATTATCATCGGAACGTCTTGCAGCCAAAGAAAGATCACATCCACAGCTTGTTCCTATGCGGATATGCTGTCCGTATTCGGGGATATGCACATCGGTGTGGCCAAGCTTTTCAAGCATACGCTTTGCCGCTTCACTTCCAAGCTGATAGTCATGGCCTGTAACTGTAGTTATGGGCGGATCGTTGAAAAAGCTTTCAAAATTGCCGTCATAGCCTGTTACAGTTACATCCTCGGGAACTTTTACTCCCCTTTCGATAAGTCTGTTGCAGAGTGCTATGGCCATCTCGTCATTGGTGCATACGACACCGTCAGGCTTTTCAAGTTTTCCGTCGGCTATCTCATCAGCAATGCGGCACGGCACATCTCTCCAGAAATTCCCGTAGAAAAGGCAATTCTCGTCATAGCTGATACCTGCTGAATCAAGAGCTTCACAAAAGCCTGCCATTCTTTCTTCAGAGGAATACTCCCCTTTTATTCCCGAGATACAGTAAAGTTTCCTGCATCCGTGCATATTTATCAGATGTTCCGTTATCATTCTGATGTATTCACGCTGAGGAGGATATATGCAGTCGAAATCATCACAGCTGTGTTCGAGGATAACACAAGGGATATCCCTTCTTCTGAGGATATCGATGATCTTATCTCTGAGTGCAGGATGAAGGAATCTTCCTGCTGCAAAGATAACACCGTCAAACTCGGCATATTCAAGAAGAGTGTAGATATTTTCAAGTCCGACGGAATAGCCGTCTTTTTCCGAATCGCCGAGAACGTTCAGCAGACCTGTGATAAGTACGGTATCATATCCGTAGCCGCTTAAAGCTTCCGAAACACCGCAAAGCAGTTCATTATCCATAGGCGGTACGATATGAGGCATTATCACAGCTATCTTACCAATTGCTTCCAAATGATATCCTCCTTTATGCATAATAATTATCAATATACTATTATTATACATTAAAAACAGCTTTTAGTCAATAAAAATAAGGAGACCGCATAACCGCTGTACTCATATAGAAGCTTTATACGTATTTATCGGGGGAAACCTTTCTGAGGAAAGGTTCTCCCCCGTACCCCCTTCCAAAGACTTTTAATAGAATTTTTGCCCATTATAGGGCGCACTTGAAAGAAATGAGAAATCCTTACTTTACTTGTGTGCGCCCTATAATGGGCAAAAATTAATACTGAAAGTTTTAGGAAAGGAGTTTGAGGAAGAACCCTTTTTCAAAAGGGTTCTTCCTCAATAGACACGTGTAAAACCTTCTGTAAGAGTACAGCGGTCAAGCAGTCTCCTTTGTTTTCATTCTATATGAGGGATGTTTTTCTCGTCAAGTGCCTGAAGGATATCGTCGTATGCCTTCTTTGAAGCCTTGTCATCGGTAAGCTTGACTGTAAGGTCTGTGCCCTGTATCTGCTCCATAAGTTCATCGAGAGTAAGAGTGCTGTTCCGGTAAATATAGTTTCCGTCGCTGACAGTTACTTCGATGTACTGCACTTCTTCTGTTTCGGGCTCGACAGCTGCCTCCTCAACCGTTTCGGGAGTTTCTGTCACTTCCTCAACTACGGATGTTGAACTGCTGACATCGCCCTTTCCCTTTCCGTCATCGCCGAATGGGATAAGTCCCATCTGCTTTCCTCCGAAGAGTGCTGCGATCAGTACCGCAAGTCCGCAAGCCGCAGGAACAGCTTTGCTTCCCTTTTTCTTTTCCTCATTTTTTGCCATGATTATCATTCCTCTCTGAAAATTGATCCGTCCGTCTCGGATATATACAAGCTTTTGTATGAGCCTTTCACCTTTTTAAATGCCTGCTGGATATTTGAATATGCGGAATACGAACCTCTCTCCGATGAGTCATACATAAAATTCATCAGCACAGTATCATCGGCTCTGTATCCGCAGTCCTGCATGATATGAAGAATATCGCCCGATATATCGGAATCGGTATCAGCTGTGACATTGCTTATCTCGCTGTTGTCACGGTAAGCAGTAATATGCATACTGCCGCCGTCCTCAGATATATCCATGCGCAGTATCACGCATTCATTTTTGCCGAATTCCTGTAATGCTTCAAGGTTGGCGGCAGCATTTTTATTTATGCTTCGTATCCCTTCAAGTTCATCCATAGCCTTCTGTTTTGCGTTTTCTGCTTCTTTTATTTTGTACTCCGCTTCTGCTTCACGTCGGTCGGCTGTCTCGGAGACAGCAGCCGCTTCAGATACCGCAGCTTCTGCTTCTTCCCGTGCCTTTCCCGTTTCCATATAGCTGAACAGGATGAAGAAGAAAAGTATGATAAGAACTATATCAAGCAGTGACGTAAAATCAAGGACAGCTTCTTTCCTTCTTCTCATATCGTCACCTTTTTAGCTTCGGAGAAGACCTCGTCCTCATTTTCCTCTATCAGTTTTTCGGCCTTGTCTATGTAGTCCTGAACTTCTGTCTCGATGAAAGCGTTGGCACCCTTGAATCCGAGAGAGAAAACTATTCCCCATGCAGTTGAAGTCAGGGCATCGAAAAAGTTATTCTTTACACTTTCATTTGCTTCGGTCAGGTCGAGTTTCAGAAGAGCAACGACTGTTCCCAGCATACCGAGAAGCGGAAAGAAAGAAATGAGCGTAATGAAGATATTATGCCATTTTTTCAGTGATCCTGTTTTTGCATTTATCTTCTTGAATCTTCTTTCCTTTTTCCATTTATAGAAATTGGTGCGGAACTCATTTTTCTTTTTGATGATGTTCCAGAAGATGATAAAAGTCAAAACAGCAACTATCAGTATTATGGTATCAGACGAGACGATACTCGATATCATTTTTGCCAATACATCAAGCATACTGCGCCCTCCTCTTTTCTTCAATGTTCGACAATAACAATTATACTACTAAATAAAATGTATGTCAAGACGGATAGCCTATACTTCTTGTATAATTAAACAGCTGCTTAATTTTAAGTATAATGTTGTGTATGTTGGACAAAGCGGATTTTCCTTTATTGAATACTCCTACAAAATTCACACTGTATTACTGTTAATTTCAATAAATCCCTTGACATTGCAACTGAAATGATATATTATTTAATTGCAAGAGAACTTAATTTAATCTCATGTTTATTTAAGTTCAAACGATCTGTATCGGAATGATTCCTGCACTGGTCGTCCGATGCTCGTTTATTTCAAGGAGGGTATTAAAATTATGGAAAAAGGAAGAACTGTGAAGCGCATTGTAAGCTTATCAGCTGCTGCAATTTGTATGCTGTCATCACTGAGGATCGCACCTGTCAGTGAATTCGATGCTTTTGCCGCTTCCAACATGACTGCAAGCCAGATCACTCAGGAAATGAAGATCGGCTGGAATCTGGGCAATACACTTGACGCTTACGGCGGAACCGCAAGCGGTCTTGCTACAGAAACTTCATGGGGCAACCCGAAAACCACAAAGGCTATGATCGACGCTGTAAAGGCTAAGGGATTCAACACAGTCCGTGTCCCCACTACATGGTTCCCGCATCTCGACGGAAGCAACAACATCGATTCAGCATGGATGGCTCGTGTAAAGGAAGTCGTTGATTACTGTATCGACAACGATATGTACGTTATCCTCAACCTCCACCATGAGGAATGGGTAGACCGTCCCGATCTCGGCACAGCTTACAATGAGATGCAGCCAAAATTCACAAAGATATGGACTCAGATCGCTGACACATTCAAGGACTACGATCAGCACCTTATCTTCGAGAGCATGAACGAGCCAAGAGCAAAGGGCACCGACCACGAATGGCGGGGACCTCAGCAGAGCGAAGTTGACACTATCAACAAGCTCAATCAGGACTTCGTTAAGATCATCAGAGGTTCAGGTTCCGACAATAACAAGAACCGTCTGCTCATGATCCCCGGATACTGTGCTTCTTCAGATGCTACAATGTATTCAAAGATACAGATCCCCAGCGACAACATGGTTGCTGTATCAATTCACGCTTATGTTCCATACGATTTCACAATGAATACCGCTGTTTCAGATCACAGCACATTCAGCGAAGCATACTCTGTAAGCCTCAGCCAGACTCTGGAAGGTATCAGAAGCACATTCATCGCTAAGGGAATCCCTGTTGTTATCGGTGAGTTCGGCACTTCAAACTTCGGCAACACAGAAGCAAGAGTAAAGTGGGCTGAGCAGTATCTCTCCACAACTTCAAAATACGGTATCCCTTGTGTGCTCTGGGATAACAACGTTATAAACGCTCCTTCATCCGCAGGCGAATGCCACGGCTATCTCAACAGAAGCAGCCTTTCATGGTACGCTGAAAGTGAACCTGTCGTTGACAAGATGATGGAGATCGTAGGCGGCAACTCAGGAAGCTGGGGCCAGGACAAGCAGGGCACAAAGTACGATCATCAGGACCTCTCAGCAGGCAAGACTCTCAGCAATACAAAGGTAACTATCAAAGCTGCTGACGCTCCCGACGGAAACTGCACAGCATTTGACGGATCATGGTCACAGATAGAAGGAGGCGAGGTCGCTATAAAGTTCACAGGAGATACACCGATACTCGCTGCTGTTGACTCAGAATGGCAGAACTGGACAGAGATCAAGCCTTATACTGTTGATAACGCAAGCGGTATCGCTTACTACTCAGCTGACCACATCAAGGCTGCATGGAGCGGTTCTCCTTCCGAGATCGCTCACCTCTTTGCAAGAACAGACGGTACAACTACCATAGAATCTGTTACAGCACTGGGAAGCGCTTCATCAAGCCAGAATCCAACATCTACAAATGCAACTACCACTACAGTTACTACTTCTTCAAAGAACAACGATACTACAGTTACAACTGCAAAGAACGATCCGCCTCAGACAGCAGGCAACGGCTTCCACGTTCAGAATCAGAAGATAATCGACGCTAACGGAAACGAATTCATCATGCGTGGTGTAAATGTTGCTCATGCATGGTATCAGAACAACACAGAACAGACTCTCAAGGCTGTTGCTGCAAAGGGCTGCAACACTGTCAGAGTTGTATGCGCTGACGGCGGTCAGTGGACTAAGACTTCAGCTGCTGAGCTTGAAAAGATCATCGGCTGGTGCAAGGAAAACAAGCTTATCTGCGTACTCGAAGCTCATGATGCTACAGGCAGCGACAAGGTAGAAGATATCGTTGCAGCTGCTAAATACTGGGCTGAGAACAAGGATATCCTCAATAAGAACACAGACACTGTTATCCTTAATATCGCCAACGAATGGGTTGGTACATGGGACAGCGCTACATGGGCTAAGGGCAGCTCAGAAGCTATCAAGGTAGTCCGTGACGCAGGCATAAAGAATATGATAATGATAGATGCAGCAGGCTGGGGACAGTACGGCAACGCTATCAAGGAAAAAGGCTCGGAAGTATTCGCTTCAGACCCTGACAAGAACACTGTATTCTCCATCCACTTCTACGGCACAGCAGGCAAGGATGCAAACACTATCAAGAGCAATATCGACGGTGCACTTTCAAGCGGCGCTCCTGTACTTGCAGGTGAATTCGGCTACAAGCACAGCGACGGCGATGTTGATGAGATCTCACTCATGAACTACTGCGACGAAAAGGGTCTCGGCTACCTTGCATGGTCATGGAAGGGCAACGGCGGCGGAGTTGAATACCTCGACCTCTCCAACGACTGGGACGGCAACAGCCTGACTGAATGGGGCGACATTTTCTTCGGCGCAATGAAGAATTCAAAGCCTGCTTCAGTATTCGGCGGTTCATCTGTAAATACAACAGCAAGCACGACCGCAGCAACAACTACAACTACTACAGTTACAACAACTGTTACAACTTCACAGCAGCTGCCATCTGTTAAACTTTACGGTGACGCTAACTGTGACGGTATCGTTAATATCTCAGACGCAGTTCTTATCATGCAGAGCATGGCAAATCCTTCCAAGTTCGGCGAAAACGGAACTGACGTACTCCATCTTACTCCGCAGGGCAGAGTTAACGGCGACTGTGAAAGCGTAGGAAACGGCCTTACAAATAAGGACGCCCTTGCTATCCAGCGGCTCATGCTCGATCTTATATCATCACTCCCTGCAACTATATGACCTCCTATCCATATAGTGCAAGGATAATCCCCCAAAAATGGGACCACCACTTTCCTCGGTGATCCCGACACAAAAAAGCCATAGCACTCATACAAGCGCTATGGCTTTTTTGTTTGCCCTTAGCCGCACCTCGTCAGAACAGTCAATGTACGGTAATAAGATGTAAGCTGTAACGATGCGTCTGTACCATGTCTGAGCGTAACAATAAATGAGGATTCGGACCCCACGCCGCTCCTGACGCACCACCTGAGTGTAAGTTTTTACTCGAAAACTTACAAAAAGCCCATTCGCCCTGTCCTGACTACACCATAACCGTTACAGAAGATCAGCAGACCAGTTGGCCGCCTGGATAGCATTGTCAATAAGGCGGTACTCCTTTGACATTGAATCTATCCTCTTCTGGATCTCCTTGACATTTACAGTGCTGATAAGCTTGATCTCAGTCATTCTCGCTCTGCGTCCTGTCTCACTTGCAGCAGCTGCAAGTTCCTTGAATGCCGAAAGCCTGATACTAAGTGTATCACGTTCAGCTATGAGATCGGTTATAGTCTTATCTCCGACCTTGACAGTACAGTTCGTGTGATTGATCCTTCTCATTAGTTCTTCAAGTCTGTCAAGAGAGGAATCAAGTTCACGAAGCAGTTCAGCAGGATCTTCTGCCGCAGGTTCATTTTCCTGTATGATGGCATTGTTCCGCAGACGCACTCTCAGCTGTTCAATGTTTCTGTTAAGGTCTGCTCTTTCCTGTAAAGCTTCTGCAAGTTTCATATTTACACGCTCCTTCATAAAATATGCTGATATAATTGCCCGATCTGCGCATCTGCAAGGGCTTTGAAATAATATATAATGAATGCTTGCATTCAGTATAACAAATTATCCGCTAAATGTCAACGTCAGCCCTGTACTTCATGCGGTAGTTGGTGGGAGTAGTATTCTCTGCTTTGTGGAACTGCTTCGTGAAGTGTATGTACGATGAATAGCCGCATTTTTCCGCAATTGCCGTAACTGTAAGATCAGTCTCTCTCAGCAGCTTTTTTGCTGCTTCAAGACGTATATGTATAAGGCTGTCGATAATGCTCATCCCGAAATTCGCACGGTAGTATTTCTGGAGGTAACTCTTGCTTATGCCAAGTTCACGGCTTATGCTTTCGATGCTCCATTCCTGCTGAGGATAGATCTGCATCCGCTCACGTATCATGCAAAGCTTCTCATAAAGCGGATTCGGAGTAACACTGCCGTCGATGACAAATCCCGATCTCTCATTGAGAAGCGAACGTCTTACAGCTTCCGAAAGGCCGTATTCACTGCTTTTTATCTCAGCGCAGGATATCACTATACGATGCTCTTTTCCGAACAGAGATGAGATGTCCCTGCTTCGCAGCTCTCTGTAAATCTGCCGTGTACGTGAAGGCCTTTCCGATAAAACAGCGTAAAGACCGTTGGTAACTATTGCGCATTTCTCGCTGCTTTCAAGGCTTTTCATGAGTATCTCCTCAAACTCGGTCACAGCTGAACGCAGATCGGTCCTGTCTTTTTCAAGGAATAGTCTGCGGATGCTTTGTATCTCAACGGTAATAAGCGTATCAGCATTTTGCCGCCGCTTTCTTTCAAGGATATTCACATGAGGGAAAAGCGAATAGGATGCACTGTCGCTCTCGTCTGAAAAATAACCGCTGTAAGAAAAACTTGCAAATCTCGCAAGTATCAGGTTTAGTTCGTAGATAAAGCTGACGTAGCCTTCAGCGAAAGTCTCACAGTTTTTGCCGAAAGACAGAACTGTATAACCGTACTCATCACTGCCGTTCCTGAGAAGATTCACAAAAAGCGCCATTGGTCTGCGGTCTTTCTTTTTTCAGTTCGGGATGAATGTCCCCTGCAATGAATTTCTGCTCTGAGACAGTTATCTTCCCCGATGCCGAAGAAGTGATATATCTTATCATCTCTGACCTGTGATCGGTATGCATACCCGTCCGTGATACACTGCCGGAAGAGTTGGTATAATCAGCCGAAAGGCAGATATCGAACCAACTATACTTGTAGATATATCTGCTGTATCCACAGAATCTGACAAGGGCTTCTTCAAGATCTTTTTCATTCATGCATTCCATCGCTATGGACGGAACAGACAGTTCCCGGCTGTATTTTTCGGATATGAACCGATGTCTGCTTTTCCTGAGATCCATATTTCCGAACGGACTGCATCCGCAGCTTGCGCCTGTGTGAAGTCCATCGGTATTTTCAGATATCCTTGCTGCTGTATTGCCCGTTATAATACGGTAAAGCCGTCGCACCGAATCCGCACCGAGCTGCTGATCGTCCCTTTTATAGCTTGTGATATTGATGAAGGACGCAGGCTGACTGTCACTGAAGTCAGCTCCCGTGACTGCAATATCATCGGGGACACTTATCCCTTTAATGGCGAGGGCACTGATAAGTGCGGCCGCAAGTGCATTATCTCCGCATACCACTGCGTCGGGACGCTTTTTCTTTCCACTGATGAGATCATCGGTGAATCTGTCGATATGCCCTGATGAAACATCGCCGTAAACAAAACTGTTCCTGTCATAGTAAAGGCCGTGACGCTTCATGGAATCGCAGAATCCGCTTATTTTTTCTTCATAGGAGTTATCTCCCTTAGCCCCCGACAGGAAGTATATGACCCTGCATCCGTGAACATCAATGAGGTGATCTGTTATCCTCTCAAGAGGACGGCGCTCATTCGGTGCGGTATTGTCGAATATGTTATGCTCGGTACCTCCTGCGATCATCACGGGCTTGCCTGTCCGCATCAGAAGCTGTTCTGTCTGTGACCGTCTTTTTTCGCTGCCGAAGGATCTGCTGATATACAGGAAACCGTCAAATCTTTCGGACATCACAAGCTTGAACAGATTCATCTCGCTGTCGGTATACCGGCTTTCCTTTGAACTTTCGCCTTGCAGCGTTGACAGCACGGCAATGTCACAGTTTATACGGAATGCCTGAGCGATCATTCCCTTTATGATACCGCTGACATTTTCATCGTATGCTTTTTCGCATACCACACCAAAAAGCAGTTTTCTTCCCATAGCATCACATCCTTTACAGCGTTTATATGTCATATTATATCATATCTTAGCAAAAGCCGCAATAGTATATGACATAATTGTACAGATAAACTTATAAACAAAGTAACATTAAACACAAAAAATCATCAAAAATGATACGATAAGTCATTGATTTTACACGTAAAAAATGTTATTATGTATATAATGAATATTAAGTTGAGCAGACAATGATATTTATTATCAATTTTTTTATTCAGGGGGAATAAATTATGAAGAAACATTTAAAA
>Ga0255344_1004863_pt1 | contig 13334 bp, 6 predicted proteins | sample wastewater_treat_5_FD_192414 | JGI IMG/M metagenome (GOLD analysis project Ga0255344, IMG submission 192414) | Wastewater microbial communities from Lulu Island WWTP, Vancouver, Canada - plant18 | ecosystem: Engineered > WWTP > Wastewater > Unclassified | place: Canada: Vancouver, British... | reverse complement strand
GGGTCTTCAGTAGTCGTTGTGGTCGTTGGCTCTTCTGTGGTAGTGCTTGTTGTCGTTGTGGTCGTTGGCTCTTCTGTGGTAGTGCTTGTTGTCGTTGTGGTCGTTGGCTCTTCTGTGGTAGTACTCGTAGTCGTTGTGGTCGTAATGACAGGTTCTAGCGTGGTTGTTGTAGTAGTTGTGGTAGCCTCAGGTTTGTTATATAATCCATATTGAACACCAAAAATATCAATATCCCAATGTTTTAATAGGGCATTATGTAAATCATTTAACACCTGTTCATATTGCTCTGTACCATCCCCTCGTTGCAATATGCCAAACTTGTTATGTTTATAGTTTTCATATGATGCCTGATAAGGTATAAATTCTTGATATATATTAGGATTATCAATAATATTAGATCTCTCACCTTCTGTAATTTGTGATTTCATCCATTGTGAATCAACATTTATTGTAGAAACCGGTGTATACTGAAAAGTATTTGTCAGTCCAATATCTTCGTTATACGTATTAATATTTTGAAATATTTTAACATTAGGATTCTTTTGATTAATTGTTTCAAATACATTATTATTATTTCGCGTTAATGCAGTAGATACCCCTAAATTTTTGGGTATAAAATAACCACCAGATTCTGTACTAGAATATATCCCGTCAATATACGGAGTATATGCTTGAGTCGGAAAATGTCTATTAGTCAAATGTGTATATGGTTCTATTACCTGAATTAATTCTCCTGATAATATTGGAACCCAAACTCCACCCGTTGGAGGGTAGCCTAAAGTAGAATCAATTACAACTTGATTCCATTTAAATGGATTAACCGCAAAATAATTAATTCTTTGCGGGTTATCTCTATCAGTTTTAAAGATAATATCAGATGGTTCATTTATAGCAGTAACACTTAATTGTGGAGATTGTGGGTCATCTATTATTTCTATATTTAATTTTTTCCATGCAGGACTATCATAGTTATATGTTTCTACTGCAATATTTTCAGTCCATATAAATGTTGATGGACCATTATTAATATATTCAATATGTAAATCCGGTGTAATTAAAATGTTTGATAATTTATAGTCACTTCTATTATTACCACCCCAAATATCGTAACCTTTTTCAAGATTTCCTGAAACTCTGTTAACCAATGCTGTACACCATATCGGTTTTGCATCATGTAATGGAATATTTAATATAAATGATTCGCCTTTACGATTATACTTAATTAAATCCCCTGCACTAATATCAAAATTAGTAATATTACCATTTTCATCAAAAAATGTATCGGCACTTAACCACGCAGCTGTAAGGATATTTCCCTCGCTATTGATTTTATATACTACGTCTGCTTCAGACAAACTATTTCCCGTTAACATATAGAATTTCAAATCTGAAATATTGACTGCAGATGCTGCATTTGTAAATTTATCCGGATTAAAAATAGGAGTATTTTGATATTTTTCATGCGGCCATAAAATGTAATTATCACCATTATCTATTTGTATATATGTGTCTTCAACATTATATAACCATGCTGCAGATAATGTATTATCATGAAATAATCCATCTTGGTCAAATTTTGGTCTGATTATAATAACGTCAGAATCTGTTGTACTTTTTCCTGCATTAGCGCCGCAATTAACCAAGTTTGTATATTGAATATTAATAGACGAAATAATAGTGTTATTTGTTAATTTATCTGACCAATATTTTTGCAATATTTGTTTTTGTAAACGTTTTTCAAGAAAATAAAATGTTCTATCTAAATTATCGTATTGTCTGCCAGTCCATTCAATATCATCGGCCATTATTCCATATCCGGGGAATGGATAAATAAATTCAGTTGATGTGCCTGATAATAATTCAGCTGACATTGTATATGTTTTTATTCCAATTGCAGGTGATTGTAACCATGCACCTTTAACTTCATTATTATGATATACATATATTACATCTGACATTTCATATGATGATGCCGGTGTTGCTCCCGATTCTATAAGTGTTGTATCAATTAATGCTATATCTTTAAATTCTTGACTATTTACAGTAAGTTCTGTATGTCCATAAGGCCAATAAAACCAATTATTACCAGATAACAAATCCATTGTAATCATACTAGATGGCATCATATAATAACCACCTGAAATAATATATTGATTTTCTCCTAAATATTTTTTAGTCAAATTAATTCGATTGTAATCATTAAGAATTTTTGTTGTTGTATCTTCAATAGCCGATAAAGGAATAATACCATTTTCATACTGTGCAATAACTTCATCTACAACCCATAATAACGGATTATCTGCACATAATTGAGAAACACCTGTACTATATAGCCAATTAAATGTATCTTCATCATTAATTCCATACCCCGATAAATATTCCTTTGACGTTTGTGTATAAGGAAAATATGCCGATACCGGTATAGCGGGATCACGATCAAAATATGAACTATCGTCATATAATTCTTCAATTGTTATAGTTAAATTATTTGATGCTGATAATTCCGGAAGATCTGTTAATAATACTTTACTAATTTCATTTTTTGTAAATGCCTTTAAAAGATATTCATAAAATACACGTTCCAACCCAATATTAGTCCCAACCATATTGTACTTTAATTTAGCTTTACGTAAAGATTCTTTTTTAGCTATGAAATACTGTGTTATATCTTTAATTTTTTGAGAATATATAGAAATATTATCAACTATTGTAGTTGGGTCATTAACATCTATATCCGGGAGATTAACATCTATTAATGCTCTAATTTGTGTTAAAATTTGTACGTACGCATCTTGTGTATCGATATTGGTCGAAATTCCTGACTGTTTTCTATCTTCATACCACTGTGATAAGTACTTATTATAAAGAGTATATTCTTGTCCGGGTAAAATGTTATATCTTGTATTGTACCATTCTCTAAAACTATATGGTTTTTCTAAATCACCTTTTGGTTTAAGTTTGGCATTATAGGACAACGCTTCGACATAGTCCTTTTGTGATTGATATACAACATCTTGTTGACTGATATCTGGAAGATTAACATATTTTGATAAAACTTTAGCCATACTTTAATTAATTACTTTACATGTATTAGAATTTAACTGTAATCCTCTTAACAATTCGTATTCTATTGCAGTTTGATACAATTCATTATTTCCATACCACAAATTTAATGCTGAATTTGGCCACCAGTCTAATGTGGTCCATTCATCATTCCAATTTATATATCCCGCCCCCTGTACATAATTAGGATTAAGGGGATCACAATCATCTACGGTTGGAAATCCATCTTTATATTCATAGAAATCATAGGGGCCACAAAAATCAAGATCGTATGATGATAAATTTACTAATGGGTATACCGACACATATTCAAATGTTGATTTGTCTTTATAGCATAATGAATCCATATATTTATTTTGAGCAATGAGTTGTTCTAATTTACCAGTTTTTCTAAAAAGTGTATTTAAATCACCATAAACTAATTGAACATCACCAGAATCATTGATATAAACATTATCGGTATTATGAGTAAAAGGAATAGAAGGGACAAATTTGGACCATGTTTTACCATTATTATAACTATTCCATATTTCATCTGAATTTGTTGTAATTAAAATAGTTTCTCCTGATCCATTAATCTTTATATTATCTATAATGCCAATTAATTCTGGGGGTAATATTATTTCCTTTAACATCGTATCATTATAGGCAATATAATACAGTTTTGATTGAGATTTATCTAACACATAAACTGTTTTTTCATTTGTAATACCTACTATTTTTACTGTGTGATACCATGGATCATGTGGTGGCAATACATCCCTATCGTATGCTTGACCAGTTCTAAAATTATATATTGTTAATTTTGTGCTCAATCTAACATATGCGATATATGTAAATGTTGGATCAATGGCATTATCATATACTAATCTTCCATAAACAGGCCAATTCTCATCATCATGGGCTTTATAATATATATAGGAATATGAATATTCCGGTTGAGTGCCATATGCTAGCATATCACCCGTGTCATTTATACGAACGTGAGTCAGTACTTGGCTTCCTTGAACGGGGATTTGTATTGTTGACCATGTAACCCCATAATCGTCACTATATTTTATACGCTTTGAATGACAGGATATTGTCATATATTTTCCAGATTGACTTACATTTACAAATGAAACATATTTGGATCCAACAATATCACCAATATCAACAAACATCCAGGTTTTTCCATAATCATTACTCATATAATAATTTGGGAAGGCTGCAAACTCTTGATTATAATTGCACACTAATATATATTTTCCATTACTACTTGCAGATATATCATGTGGTTTATACCCATTTATTCCGTTAAGAACAACCTTCTTCCATAAAGAATTTATAAACATTGGTGGATACTCTAATGTCCAACCATCAGGTGAAATAACAGTTCTATCATGCTTTATAAATGACATACCGGCGGTTACTGTATATGTAAATGGATCTTCAATTTTATCTCCTAAATTACTATGTCTATATCCACAACGAGGGCATATTTTATTTTGTGTAATGTTCAAATTACATTTAACTATTTCGCCCCATATTCTATTGTGTTTTACTGATCCTATATCTATTAGTCTCAACAATTCTGGCGGATATGATAAATTATAATCGTCTATTGGTACATCTAAATAAGCCGCAATAGAATATAATTGTTTTACATTACAATCGTCAATATCAATATGATACATTGGAAAATTAGCTATTCTATCATATACCTTTCTTCCTAATTGTTGTCCTGGTATTGTTAATCCCACCGCATTTCCAAAAAAGTTTTCCCACAAATTATATTTTATGTTCATATGTGGTGCCATAGCAAAAGAACGCATATCTTTTGAAATGTCCCGACTTTCATTAAACCGTCTTAATTCAAACGGTAACTCAAAAGGGCGAATATTGAATATATTACTTGCACCCGTAATATTATATTGTTGGGTACTATTATTTGATCTGCTATATTTTTGATACCATTTATTTCCTGTCCAATCATTTTGTACTTGTATTGGCTGATTTAATGCAATACTGAATTCATCTATTTTTTGTGATGAAGTATTCAATAAATTTAAATCAATAACATAACATTTTCCATCTGTTGAATCTAAAACCCATAAATCATTATATATACTACAACCAATGCCGCCTATTTCATGCCCCTCCCATGGAATATCATCAAATATACTACTAAGACTAAACATTGATGAACCATCTCGTATCAAACATCTTACGTCGTCGCTATCACACGTGAACCATGGATTACCATCATTATCAATAGCTACATATTTAATATTGTTTAAATCTTCAACTGTATATATTGGATATGGCAAAGGCCGTCGAGTTACTCTATTATATTGTATTTGATTGTTATAAAATAACCAAAATTTGTTCTCTGTGATGTCTGCTAATATATTAACACGAGGCGGGCCAGCATTGCCCTTTAGTTGATATCCGTCTTCGGTATACGTGTCGGCAAATAACGTAGTTAGTACTACAATATGGTTATATATTGTGCAATCAATAGCTACCCCGGTATGAGGTACTGCAGGTCCGAAATCAATAATGTTTCCTAAAAAAGTTCCATCTTTATCAAATTTATAAACATATGGTTTTGTTCCATCTTGTATTAATACAAAAAGATTATGATTTCCATTAACAGCAATGTCTGTTAAGGATATATTATTGCAATAATGTATGTCACTTAACTGATAATTAATAAGATTGATGATCGGCGTATTGGACAATATATGACAATCATGCTCGCTTAAAAGATTACCAGATATTGAAATGTTTACCGTTGTGGTATTGTTCGGTAATTCTATTGTTTTATTGAAACTGTCTATGGTTTGCCAAGAGTATACATTGTCATTTATATTAATGTCTAAAGTCGAAAGTTTATCCATTAATATTTGCGTCGCAGAAGCGTAAAAATTAAAACATATACACTCCGCAGAAAGAGGATCAGGGCTAATATTAGTTGCAATGTTATATAAAAATGTTTTCGAAGATACGTCTACTGATAACCCAGTTGTTAATGGGGTATGTGTTATTGTATTACCGTTTACATGTTTTAAATTAATTGTTTGTATAACATTTCCTAATATATCAACTTTATAAATTATGTTTGATGACTTATTTCCTATCCAGGTATAATTATCACACACAGCAAAACAATGCATTCCACTTGTACTTATTTGATACTTAGAAGAATTATATGTTACGCCGGTATTGTCTAATAAATCAAAATTATAACAAATATTCGGTTGTTTAAAAAATTCAATTGAATCATCAATTGATGGAACCATATTTAATTTAAATATATCTCCTGTAGCAGAATTAGATATATACATAAAATTATTAGCTACGGGTAAATTGTTGTTTGCAGACAAATCAATATTAATATTACCTGTAATATGCGCATTTACGGTATCATTGAGACTTATACCAGTAATCGCAACTGTACCATTAATCCATCCATAATTTCCTTTTTTATCAAATGCATTTATTTTAATATGATCATTACATATTCCATAAGGAATCTGATTTGGTATTATTTTTACAGTTGTTGATAATAATGATGTTTCACAGTTATGTTTATTAGAATTACAATAGCTAAAAATAATTGGCCCGGGTATACCATCAATTATATCATGCAATGTTGCATACCACTTAAATGGAAATGTTGCCCATTTTGTTGAAAAATTATTTATACCATCTGTAGTATATTTAATCATTTTAGGATACCATTCATTTATCCATAAAGGTATAGTATCTATAACTTTTGATTCAAGTTCTCCCTTGTTAACATTACAGCATTTTAATGGTTCACAAATATTGCTTATTTCTGCCGTTAAATATACGGGTGATGGTACCGTCGGCATATCATCTACATAATAAAATATTGCTGAACCCGTTAAGCCACCAGGGCCTTGAACCATGTTATTAATCGGAATACTGGATACAATATTAAAATTATTATCCAAAAATCTCCATCTTGGAATTAAATGTAAATTATCTTCATCTGCCACTTTAAAATGTGAATATGAATTAGAACAATATGAACATAACAATACTTCATACTTTTCTAAACATGCATCTGTAGATGTAGTTGTAAACATTACTGTAAATGGTCCAGCTGTTAAACTTGGCCAAATAACATGTTTATAATCATAATTAAAAGATATATTCATTAGTATTCAATTGCTTGATATTTCTTAGTAGACGATTCTACCTTAATTTTTTCACCCGACAATAATTTTTCATCAATAAGTAATGGGAACATAAAATTACTTAATGTTCTATTGTTAAAAATCACTTCCATATCTGCTTCTGGATAAACAACATTCCATTGTAAAAATGATATACCTTCAAAAGAACTCTCAGTTGATTCTGATACAGTATATATTTTTTTAACTCCTGGAACATTTAAAATATCAGAAGTCATTTGTATTAAATCAATTGTCTGGCCCAATTTTGTATTATCTCTACGAAAATAATCTTGAAATATAAGAGCAACGTCTTGGACTATACTTAAATCGTCTCGTTTAGACATTGGATCTTTAATTATTTTGAGATACGAATTATCTGCAGATTCTATTGTCGGATCCGATACAGGAGCACAAATTGAATAACCCAAATATACAGGATCTAAAATAATTGTTTCAGATGTAAGTGTTTTTATTGAATCTGTAGTACTAATAATTAATTGTTTATTAGCTGGGCTCAAATAGGAAATACCAACACTATCAGACACTGCTTTGGGTACAATAAAAGCGTATACATTATTAAAATTACATGCATCTGCAAAGTTTAATTGATTATATAACACCCTAGATATATTATCGGGGTTTGTTAATCCCAAATCATAAAAATATTTCAAATATTGGGATAAATATGCCCAATTATTAAATATTTTAACATCATGTACAAGTCTAGAAAAATTTGTAGTTATATATGTATAATAATCACCCTCAGTCACCAATCTATATTGTGATCTAAATACACCTGGTGCGTTTTGGCGTATTGTTTCGACATTTTCTTCTGTAGATGAATATGTTGAAATTCCCCCGTTATTAAAAGAAAGTTCTGCTAACAAATTATCTGTTACATATTCTAAACCTATACTTTGATTTAAATCAGACATTATATTCAAGAATTGTGTAGATTTAAAAGTATTCATTACTTTATTTCTAAGAGCATATACACCAACTTCTCCATCTTTTAGCTTAGTTTCTAAATAATATATTGCAACTTGATCTCCCTGGTTTAATTTCAATCCATTGATATTATTTCCAAACTTGATTTCATATTGTTTATCTTCATTATATCTAATTTCATAAACTTTACGATATCCATTCTCTAAATACAACGACATCGTTCGATCCCATTTTTCCCATTTTTGAGTATTTGCGGGTTTAATATATACATCGATATTATAATGATCAATAATAATGTTTTTTCCCGGTGTCAAATAAATTAATTCATTTAAATCTCCAACTGCAGTATAAAGAGGATATTCGCGCCAAACACCCTGATATAATAATTTATTTTTTCCTACATCTTCTAATATTTCAACTTTATTTTCTTGATTTTTAATAAAAGAAATATCTTCAATAAACGAAAAAGGAATATTATTGGCTATTATATATGAATAACGCGGAATAACATATGATCCAACTGGAATTGCTGCACCAGCTTGAACGTCAAATGATAATATAGATGTAAAATTGCCAAGAGGTTTATAATCCAACATTTTTACAATACGATTAATGTTTTCATATAATTGAGCTTCAGTGAACATGGTTTCTGTGCTATTCTTGTTTAAATAAAACATTAATACATGAAAAGTGTATGCAATTATATCTATAATGGTTGATATGAAGCTACCATCGTAGTTTTGATCCGTAAAAATACCAGATTTATTCAATGCATTTTTTATATGTTGTTTTAACGTAAATGCGTCAAACGATAAATATCCATCTCTTGGAATTGGAAACTCTGCCATAACTATTTTTCTCCATATTTGTTTATAAATTCATTATAATTTTTATTCAAAATTGTTATATAATTATAACCATTATTTAATACACTTTCTTCCTTTTTTCTTAATTGTTCTTCCCCTTGAAGTTTTTGTGTATAAGTTGATTTTATTTCTACTATTAATTTTTTTGTTTTAATATAAAAATCCGGATAATAAATATGTTTTTGATTATTCATATAATAACTAAAAAAGGGAATATTATCAAAATCAAATTCGTTTTCATTGATTTGATTAAGTGCGAAATTTAAAAAATCTCGCTCATATGACCCCTGGATTTTTATAATCTTTCCAGATGGTAAAATGTAATTTGTTAATTTTAATGCCCCCGTATTGCTTTTTCTTTTAAATTCCGGGATCTGCATTGTATGTTTGGTGCCATATTTATCTAATAATGTTTGATACATTTTATTTATTTTTTTCTTTATTATGCGTGGGTCAAAATTTGAACATTCAAGGGAACAATATCTAAAATATCCTATATTAATATTTTTAAATCTAGTTAGTTTACCACATTTAATACATTTCCCTACATTATTAAACATATCATAATAATCTTTTGAAGTAAGGTGATGTTTTTGTCTGATATGATTAGATAATCCTGTCCAAGTTTTGAATTTAAGTTTACATATATTACATTGTATACTGGACCCCGCAGCTTCTATCTGTCTATATTTTTTTCGTTGCATATACATGTTTTTGCGTGGAATATTGACAACATTGTAATATGTTTGTGTATAGTTATTTAATGATATTTTATGTTTTTTTCTACAATGGAGAGATAATCCTTTTAGATTAGCACATTTTTTATTACATATTAAACATGTATAATTTATTTTAACATCCTCCATAATCTATATAAACTCTCTTTCTTGAACCTCTGTAAATCCTTCTTTAGCCATAACCCCTGTTAATTTAGTAGTTTTCTTTAATGTTGGTACATACATTACGATAGTTATTGTATATTGGTGCTCATCTGGATCTGCAATCACATTTACTTTAGCAACTTTAACGCGTGGCTCCCATCGTTCTATTGCATGTAATATATGATTTCCCAATGTTCTGCCGGTTACTTCAGTTACACTTTCAAATAATGTTCCATATATATTAGTACCATATTCAGGTATTAATATTCGTTGGCCTGGTCTAGTGTTAAACAAATTAATTAAACTGTTTTTTATAGCATCTTCATCAAAACTTACTCTTAAATCTCTATTGATTTGTACACGGGCTAAGTCATTACTACTAAATTTACTATATTCAAAATCTAAATGTATATCCGTGTAAGTGAAATCGCTATTTGTTGTAGATAAAGGGCTTTCTTTTTTAAATTTATCAAGTCTAATTGAGCTCATAGTTGTAAATATTTATGGGAATAGACGAATTTTGTAATGATAAATTAACATTATGTCAATAAAAAGAGTAAATAATATAAAGGTGATATATGATAAATTTTTCGGGAAAATATAATGTTTTAATGGAAACCGCCATACAAAGATTTCAACAAGGTGGATTTTTAGTTGGTGATTTAGTTAAAATTAAGAAAAACGCGCTTTCTAATGACGAATTAAAAGAAGCATCTGCACAAATGAAGGAACGTATTAAGCAATTACAAGAAACAGACGTTAATCTTCGTTTAAGTGCAATAAAAACTAAAAGAGCTAATACTTCTCTTGGATATGTCGGTGGTCCAGATGCCCCTACGGGTTATTATGTAGACGTTGTTCAAGAAATAAATCCGGCAAATTGGGTAAACCCAACAACCCTTCCTATGGAGGTAATTGAACGAGTAGAACATGAATCATGGCAACCTGTCCCTATTCCTGATAGTCTTAAAAGAAAAAGTCCTGAAGTAACGGAATTTGATAACAAAGGTGTTGCAAAAGGTGATTTAGGTGCAGATGAATACAGTAGAATGTCAGATAATTTAAATCTACCTAAAAAGAATACAAAATTATCCAATGTTGAAAAATGGAATGATAACAAGCCGGGAGGCGGCAATACAAAAAATTTATTAAAATTAAAGAAAGAGAGTAGAAATATGAAAAATAAAGATATTAAAATGCTAGCTGAAGCATATGGACAAGTAAAGGTAAATGAAGATAACTTTTTAAAGAAAATTGGAAGTTTTGCAACAAAGGCACTTCCTTATGCAGCAACTGGTGGAATTGGGGGAGCCTTAATTAGACAAGGATTAAACTATGCAAATAAATATTTTGATAAAAAACAAAATAAACAATCAGCTAATAATCAAAACCCTCAAGATATAATAGGGGGTATTCAACAACAACTGCAGGCATTAGGAATACCGCCAGAACAAACACAAGGAATCATACAACAAATATCAACAATTCATCAGCAAGTTGCCAGTGCACAACAACAACAACAAGCAAGTGCTCAAGGAAATCCAAACGCACAACAGCAACAACAAGCAAGTGCTCAGGGGGATCCAAACACACAATAGCAACAACAAGCATAAACATTAAATATGTATAAAGGGAATTGCCATGAATTATAATGATACCAAAAATTTATTATCCATATATAACTATATCAAAGAAGCCCAGAAGCCAAATAATGTAAAAAATGCTCCAACAAAAACTAAGGAAGAATGGGGTAACTATATTCGAGACATAAAACAGGCGTCAAAGGATTTACCACAAGATTCGGAACAATGGGCAAAATATATTATGGGCCGCGTGCAGCCGGAAAAACAACCTGAACCAACGCCACAGCCACCGCCACAATTAACACCAGCTGAACTGACCAATCAAAGAATAGCCGATGCGATGAAAAGACGGGCACAGGCATCTCAACGGGCAAGAAAATTGGCAGCTAACCAAATGAAACTTGATCATGAATATAGAATGGCAAGATTAGGATTACACATGAATCCTAGTACAAATACATATGTAAGATTTCCACCCAATCAAAGTGGGAGCGGGGGTAGTCCACAGGTTGATGCTAATACTGGACAAGGTGATGCTAGCTATGATGTAAATATTAATACAATTCCAATGAGTGGAGTTAACCTACCAACTAGTGCTGATACTGGACAAGGTGATGCTAGCTATGATGTAAATATTAATACAATTCCAATGAGTGGAGTTAACCTACCAACTAGTGCTGATACTGGACAAGGTGATGCTAACTCTGCGCCAAACTATAATGATCAACCTACAACTTTTGGCGGATACATGCGTCAAGCCGCTGGAGATGCAGCTATTAATGCAGTTCGAATGGGTGGAGATGCTGCAGGGGCGGGTGTGGCTGATATTATACAAGGCACTTTAGGTGGTTTAGCTCAAAGAGGTCATGCAGCTGCAGCAGGAAAGGCTAGATTTGAACGACAACAACCATATAGACCCCCTAGAGGTGTGTATACTACACGGGATTTCCCACGCCCTATAAGATCCATAGGCCAAACACCCCAACAAGGTAACACATATGCTGTCGGTAGTAGTCGGGGTGGCATGATAGGGCCCCCATCTACAAGATCTTATATCAATGCGCGCGATAGATATCGCCCCGGATATCAATAATCAAAAAATTTCTGATAATTGAACAATACAACTAAATGCATTAATTTCTGCATCTAGTACTTGATTATGCCTATACATTCCTTCGCAAAGATGTAAAATTGCTAATCTTTTCTTGTCATATTTAAGATTCGAATCGTATACTTTATCAAATAATGATCTTAATAACAAATGATAATCATTATTGAATTTTGTCTCATTTTCAATAATATGTGTTCGAATATCAAATGGTGATTTTTTGTTTTGTAACATATTAAAAATGATAGATGCATAATCCCCAGCGTCATCTATTTCATTAATTGTTAAAACGTTATCAATTACATTTTTTTGTATACGATTAATGCATTTTCTAATATCAGGATAAGTTTCTTTAATTAACTTTACTAGTTTTTTCTTTTGTGATTGTGGAACATTAATATTTTCTGTCTTTAATATTTTTACACATCTTGCTAATACATCATCAAATGGTGGTGTCATATCTAATTCTTGACAACGACTATGTAATGCCGGAATAACTTTAGAAGGATAATTACACGTTAAAATAAACCGCGTTGTTCCTAAATATTCTTCCATAATATTCCGAAGGGCCGCCTGTCCTTGTGCCGAAATTCCATCCGCTTCGTCAAATATCACAATCTTCAATTTGCCATCAATAGATCTAGTTTGAGCAAATGTCATAACTTTACTTCTAATATCATTAATACCATTTTCTTCAC
>Ga0255344_1004858_pt1 | contig 13350 bp, 2 predicted proteins | sample wastewater_treat_5_FD_192414 | JGI IMG/M metagenome (GOLD analysis project Ga0255344, IMG submission 192414) | Wastewater microbial communities from Lulu Island WWTP, Vancouver, Canada - plant18 | ecosystem: Engineered > WWTP > Wastewater > Unclassified | place: Canada: Vancouver, British... | reverse complement strand
ACCAACTAGCTAATGCGATATAGACCCCTCTTCTAGCGGGGCTTTGGAGCCCCTTTTAATAATTAAACATGCATCTAATTATTTTATTCGGTATTAGCAAAAGTTTCCCTCTGTTATCCCCAACTAAAAGGTAGGTTATCTATATATTACTCACCCGTTCGCCACTAAAGAAATAAAAATGAGTAAACTCTTTCTCATTTCTTCCGTTCGACTTGCATGTATTAGGCATGCCGCCAGCGTTAATCCTGAGCCAGGATCAAACTCTCAAATTTAATATTCCTAAACTATTTCTAGTTTATTCCTGTCTCTTCTCTTGTTTGTTTAGTTTTCAAAGACTTATTTATACACATGTTCTCGTCACGTGCTTTATTATTATACACTATTTCATCATAAATGTCAAGGATTAAGTAAGAGTAATTTGACTAATTAATAACCTATATTATTATAAAAAGGCTCAACTTTCAAGATGAGCCTTTAATAAACCAATATCAAAAAAGAAAATTATTATTCTTCGTATACTGCTACTAAACGTCCTTTCACTTTACCTTGTTCTAATTCTTCTATTCCTTTTGGAATATCCATAAATTTAATTTCATGTAGCATTGGCTCCATTTTCCCTGAAGCCATTAATTTATATATAGCAGCAATGTCGTCTTTATTACCACCAACTGATGAAAGAATTCTTTTGTTGTTAACGATAAAATCCGTAACATTAACTTTAAATTCTAATTTTCCCATACCGACTAACACACAAGTTCCACCAGGAGCTAAAGTTTCTAAAGCATCTGTAGTAGTTTGACCAAAGCCAGCAAAATCAACGATTAAATTTAAATTCTTATCTTTAAATTCTTTAATGTCTTTTCCAACTTCTTTAGCACCAATTTTTCTAGCTAACTCTCTTGCATGTTCGTTAATATCAACTGCATAAACATTTTTACACCCAGAAGCAATTAGTGCTTGTAATCCACATTGGCCCAAACCACCGATACCAATTAAACCTATATTCATTTCTGGTTTAGCACCACCAACTGTAAAAATAGCATGATATGAAGTCATACCGGCGTCAGTAGCTGCTGCGGCATTTGCCATACCAATTCCCTTAGGAACTAAAACTAAGTCAGCAGCAGGCGCATGAATATGTGTTCCAAATCCACCATCATAAACATAACCAGGAGCACCAACACCTGATGGTCCAGTAGGACAAATAGCAACATGATCTCCTACTTTAAAATCTTTAACACCTTTTCCAACCTCAATGATTGTTCCAGCATTTTCATGACCCATAATTACAGGGGGATTCATCAATGCCATCCAACCCTCATCTCTTAGAGTCCCAACATCTGAATGACAAATACCACAAGCACCAGTTCTAATAACTACAAATCCTGATTTTGCTTTAGGTATTTCCTTTTCTACTAATTTTAATGGCACATTAGTTCTTGTAAATTGCCATCCCTTCATCATAGTTCAAATACCTCCTTAACTACAAAGAAATTATAACACAATAACCTTTTTTTTGCAACAATCTCTTTCAACAAAAGAAAAGAGTAACCCGAAGGTTACTCTTCTTTTATCTATTCTTTTTTAAGAATTAGTCCTTCAAAACTAAATCAGCTTGTGCTAATTTAATATTTAAAGTAGCATCATAGATTTGTTCACCTGTAGATGATCCATCTGCTGGATTTTCAGCAATAACTTGTTGGTAAACTGCCCATGAAGCTGGAGTATATAGTCCTTCATCTAGTTCAGTCTTAACTGCAGTATGTACATCTGTGTTACCATCTGCTAAATACCCAGCAAATTCTAAACCAGCATTAAAGTCAGCTGGACCAAATTCATTAACTTTTACAAACGAATAAGAAGCATCAGCATTCTTTAAGTAAGCATAAGGTTTATTAGCTCCGCCTATTGGAGACATTCCTAAAACGCATAATCCTTCAACTGGTTGAGAAATTACGTTGCCTTCAAATATAACTGAACTAAGTTTGCTAGTGCCATTAATCTTAATGAAATCTTCATCTGTTATATGAGCACCTGCAGCTTCATAATTTGGAGCTGTCATAGTGTTATTTTGAATCTTTAACGCAAATGGTGGTTGTGTAGAAGTCTGAACTGAAAGTCTTAAAGCTCTTCCACCTTCTTTGTTATCGCCAACATCTGCATCCATATCAGAATTCCAGTTAATTAATGTGTTATTAGCAATTTCTAAACCGCTGATAGAGAATGAAGAAGAAACTGTAATTGCATTATGTGTTACATTTTCAATATGAGAGTTTCTAATAACTATATCAGTAGCAGCACCATTGTTTGCATCATAAGAAGCAAGTGTAATACCATTATTAGCTCTATTATGATTTATGTTAGTAATCTTAACTGAATCAATTGTAACTGCTCCAGCATTTCTTAAATGTATACCAGAAAGAGCACCATAATATTCATCATCATGAGGAGTTGTTACATCGTTAATTACAGTATTTCTAATTTCCACATCGCCTATTAGATTTAATCTTGCGTAAATACCATAAGTTTCAAGTTTAACACCATCTACTTCTAGTCCACCGCCATATGTTCCAATACCACCTAATAGAAGTGCTTCAGGTTTTCTTTCGGCAGATAAACCACTTATACCTTGGTTAGGTCCGTAAAGCGTAAATTTACGATCAACATTTATTGCAGTATTATAAGTTCCAGCAGCCAAAGTGACCTCAGTAACTTCTGGATCTCCAACTGCAGCTGCCAATGCCTCATCATTATCTACACTCATTATAGGCTTTCTTAAATCAGCTTGTGCTAATTTAATAGCTAACGTAGCATTATAGATTTGTGCACCTGTAGATGCTGCAGTAACTTCGTTATCAGTAATAACTTGTTGATAAGCAGTCCATGATTGAGCTGTGTAATCAGCTGCATCTAGTTCAGTCTTAACTGCAGTATGTACATCTGTGTTACCATCTGCTAAATATCCAGCAACAATTAGTTTGCCAGCAGCTAATTCGAAATCTGCAGCAACTAAACTAGCAAGAAGTTTAAATTCGTATGTTGCACCATCATCTTTTGATACATAAGCATATTCTTCTAAGCCAGCTACGCCATCAATATCCATAGCTAGAATTTGATGTGATGCATGTAAGCCAGAGAATGTATTGTCATTAAATACAAATTGACTAACTAATCCAGCTTTTTCTAAAAGAATTAATTCTTTGTCTACTGGAGCACCTACACCATAATCTATAGCTGTAAATGCATTATTCATAATATTTACTGCAAATGGATTTGTGTTATTGAATTGAATGTGAATAGCACGTCCAACTCCATCTTTGTCGTAATCCCAATTCTTGAAAACATTATTCTTAATATCTAATTGTTCTAGAACTGCACTAGTTTCAATCTTAATAGCGTCTCCCTTTACGTTTTCAATAGTTACGTTTTGAATAACAATATGAGTTTCATCACATTTTACATAAATACCCGTAGTAGTTGTGTCTTCAACAGATGTACCACTAATAACAACATTTGTAATAGTAATAACACCTGATACGTTAAGATCAATTGCATTAGGGCCAGTAATGTTTTCAAATGAAGTATTTTCAATTGTTACATTTCCAGTACCTGTTGCAACAACACCGCTTCCTTCTAATTGAACACCGTCTAAGTTTACATCTGCATCAGCAGTTGTAATTCCACCTGTTAAAACAACAGCTGAACCTGGAGCCCATCCACTAGGAGGTGTTCCTGCATTACCACTCTTAATAGTAACATCATGATCTATGTTATCTGGTAGTGCATATTCACCTGGTTCTAAAGTAATTGATTCAACTTCAGGGTCAGCAAGTAATGCTGCTAATTCTTCATCAGATGAAGCAGAAGCATCTTTTAACACTAAAGCTTCTTGTGCTTGAGCAATATTGCGTGTTGCTACATAGATTTCTTGTAATGAATTATCAACTGTTACTTGATTTTCAGGTTGACCAAGTACTGCTTGATAAGCAGCCCATGAAGTAGGTGTATAAAGAAGTTCATCAGCAGCAGGAACTTTTGCTAAAACAGCCTCATATACTACTATTTCTTCAGCTTGAGTATCTAAGTGTCCATAGAATGTCAATGTTGTGGCAGCAAAATCTACAACTTCAAGAGCTACTACTTTCACAAATTCAACATCCACAGCACCAGCCTTATAAGCATAAGTGTTTTCTACACTATTAGAACCTACTGGAGCTAATCCTAAAATATATTGATTAGAAGCTTTAGTTGCATCATTAATTGTGTTATCACCCATGACTAATGAAGAAAGTTTGCTTATATCAGTAATTTTAATAAATTCTGGATCTTCAGCAAGTTCAACACCATAATCTGCGCAAGTAAAAGTATTGTTGCTAATAAATGCACCAAATTGGTTAACGTTATCAAATGCAATTCTAATAGCTCTTCCACCTGCATTTGGTGTACCTTTATCTTTATCTTTATCCCAGTTGTATAGTTTATTATATTGAATAGCTAACTCTGATAGATTAGGATTATCATAAATATTGATTGCGTTATGATCTATATCTTGAATATGGTTGCCTAAAACAACAATTTTTTGGGCACCTCTAATTCTAATACCCATATCTGCTACATCATCAGGAGTAACTCTACCCACACCAGAAATTTTAACATAATTAATGAAAACTTCTTCAGCGCCTAAGCCTTCAATAGCAATAGCGTCTCCAGATGCTCCAGCATGAGCTTGAGAAATGTTTTCAAATATAGAATATGAAACTATTAATTTACTACCTGATCCAAAAACACCTTTGTTTATTACTTTAACACCATCAAGTTTTAAATAGTGTGTTGCTTTAATTCCAGCACTGAAAACTACCTCTGGGTCTCTTGGATCATCATAATGTGTATGATGATTAGGTCCCTTAAGAACTAGATCACTAAGAGGAGCTACTTCTTTATCATATTCAAATGATGCTGTTATTTCAATTTCTTCAACACCTGGATCTCCAAGTAATCTTTCTAATTCATCAGCATTTGCAGCTTTAGCTTTTTTCAAGATTAATTCCGCTTCTTTTAAAGCAGGTAATCCTAATGTAGCTTCATAAATCTCTTTTGGTGTATTAGCAGCAGTTATTAAATCAACTTTTCCTTGATATGCTGCTTTAGAATTTGCAGTATATAAATCTGGATTAGCTATAACTGCTTCAGCTAAATATATTTCGTGTGCTTGTGCTGAAGGTAAATATCCAGCAACTCTTAAACTAGCTGCAAAATCAGCAGGAGCTAAATCTGCAATTAATTCAAATTCATATGTTGCACCATTATCTCTTGACACATAACCATAATCTTTCTTTGCAGTTTCTGGCCATGATGATAAAATCCATTGTCCAGGAATTGGTTCTGAAATTGTATTTCCATCAAATACAACATAGTCAATAGCTTGAACATTTGTAAGTTTCATATAGTCTTTATCAACAGGAGTTTTACCTGCGCCTGCATAGTCTGGAGCTGTCATAGTATTATCAGTAATCATTGCTACTAATGGAGCAACATTATCAAAATTAATTCTAAGAGCTCTTCCACCCGCAGCAGAAGCAGATAATTCACCAGTCTGATCCATATCAGAGTCCCAAGCTTTTAATACGTTACCTGAAATCTCTAATTCTACTAATTGAGTTAGGCCGAAAAGGTTAATTGCATTATGACTAGTATTTTCAATATGTGAATTCATAATTATAATTGATGTAATAGCAACACCATTTGATTTAATTCCCATACCTACTGAGTCAGCATAAGAGCTATCCCCTACTGCACCATCGATCTTAACATTGTTAATTATAGCTGTGCCAGCATTATATAATCCAATAGCAGGAGCATCATTACCTGCACTAGCCATTGCTTTAGAAATGTTAGCAAATACTGAATTCCTAATAATTACTTCGCCTGTACCTTTAGCTTCAACACCATAAGTTTCAACTCTAACACCAAGTAATGTTATAGATTTAGTTGTTTGAACTCCGCCTTTTAGAACTGCTTCTTCAGCAGGATCTCTTGCTGGATCTAATCCGCTTGTTCCAGCGTAAGGTCCTTTGATAACTATATCACCAGCAGGGGCAACTACAATAGTGTAGTCGCCTTTTGCTAATGTGATTTCTTCTATTTCTGGATTTGCAAGATACAGTCCTAATTCAGCATCATTAGAAGCTGTAACTTTTCTTAATTGCAATTTAGCTTTTTCTACTGGTAATGTTACCAAAGAAGCTTCATATAAATCTGCTCCTGAAGTTTCATCTGTTATACCGTTAACAAATGCTTGATAAGCAGTCCAAGTTGATGGTGTGTATAAAGCTTCACCATTTTCGATATGTGCCATTGCTTGGAATACTGCTACTCCAAGAGGACCTGGTAAATATCCAGCAACTCTTACTCCACTATCAAATTCTGCTTTAGCTAATTCTGCAACTTTTTCAAGTGCATATGCTCCATATGCTCCTGCATCTAGTCTTGATACATAAACATATTCTTCTAAACCAGCTACACCATCAATATCCATAGATAGAACATTTTGTGTAGCATGCATACCATTGATAGTATTGCCACTAAATTCAATATATCCAATCTTTTGAACATTTTCTAAAAGAATTAATTCTTTGTCTTTTGGTGCGCTACCATATGCTGGAGCAGTTAAAGTATTACCTTTAATGCTTTCATTAAATGGTGCGTCGCTATTGAATTGAATGTAAATAGCTCTTCCGCCATTAACATCATCCATATCGCTATCCCAGTTTTCAAATATGTTATCTTCAATTACTAATGAGCCTAGGGCTGTACTACCAATAATATGGATAGCATTACCCTTTACGCCTTTAATAACTGTATTCTTAATAATAATATCAGTTTCATTACATAATACAACGATTCCTGAGCCACTATAGTTAGTTGCAGTACCATTAATTAGAACATTCTCAATAGTAATAGTTCCGCCTACATTGGCATCAATTGCATTACCCGCACCATCTGAGTTCTCAAATATACAGTTTGTAATTGTTAGGTCTCCTGATGTGCTTGTTGCGTCAACAGCTTTATCACCAATTACTTTAACACCTTCTAATGTTAAATTACCATCCACAGAATCAAAATCGAATCCTGTAATAGTAACTACATCTGCAGCATTCCATGAATCATAAGGAACACCAGCATTGTCACTCTTTATAGTAACAGTGTGTGTAATAGGTCCTGCTGGCATTGTAAATGCGCCTCCTGCAGGTAAAGTAATTTCTGTAACGCCTGGATCTGCAAGCATAGCTTCAAATTCTGCTTGAGTAGCAGGACTATCTTATGGCATGTATAAGAACGCTCTTGCAGCTGAAATAGCTGGCATAGCAGTCTCATAAATATATTGATAAGTCTTGCATCCAATTGGGTTATGACTATTAACTTCTAGCATATATGTTGCCCATGATAGAGCAGTATAGTCTGCTTCATTAACTTCTGCTAAGAATGCTTCGTATTCTGCTGTATTTGCGTGCCAGTGAGCATAAATCTTTTTGTGTTCTTTTAATGGTTTTGTGAAATCGTATTTTTCAGCTGTTTCACAATCAGCTGGATTCTTCTCAATATACCAACCCATGAAGATGTAGTTAGGTTTTGCTGGATCTCCATATAAGCTCTTTCTTATAGGAGCTTCTGGTTGAACAACAATTGTACCCCAAGGAACTGATACTGTAGCAATTAAACTACCGCCATTTGAATCGAATTCTAATGTCATAGTTTGAATTTCCCATTTAGCGTAAACAGTCTTATCTGCCTTCAACACGATAGGGAAGTCATCTGCTACAACTGGATTAGTTAAAGCACTGTCATGATACCAACCTTTGAAATCATGTCCTTCTCTCTTTATAACAGGAGGTTCAGGAAGTGCAGCAATATTTCTACCCCAGTTGCCTGAATCTGCAGGAATTGCATCTCCGCCATTAACTTCATAAGTTAATACAGTTTGATTAATATCCCATGCAGCATGAATTGTCTTGTCTGCAATTAATGCTGTACTAAAGTCGAACAAGCCTCCCATACCATCTGCATCATTATACCAATCTTTAAATGTATGTCCTTCTTTTACAGGATCTGCTGGTCTTGTAAATGTTGAGTTGTAATCCTTAGTTTCTGTATCGTCAGCTTCTCCATTATATTTCTTGAATGTCAATGTAACTTGAACAATTGAATATATTGCATATACTGTATCATCGCCATGAATTTCTTCATTGCCAATGTATTTAGCTGCGCCTTCTTCAAGACTTACAAAGTATCCTTCAAATGTTTTGCCAAGTGGAGTTGCTGGAACGTCTGCTGGATTTGGTAAACCTAATACGTCACCATATTTTCCAGTTAAAACTAGAGTTCCGCCTCCGATTGCTTCATAGTCAAATGTTACAGATACATCTTTTAATTCCCATTTAGCATAGATAGTCTTATCAACTGTCATTACTAATGGATAATCTTCTGGTTTAACAGGATCTAAGCAATCTTGATCATGATGCCATCCTAAGAAGTTACGTCCTGTATATGTTGGTGTAGCAATATCTGTTGCTTTAATTTCTCTACCCCAATCACCTACATTAGCTTCCATTGCGTCACCAAGACCTACATTGAATGTCAATGTTGTTTGTTGGATAACCCATTTACCATATAATGTCATTTCTTCAACAACTTCGTCAGTTGCGAAATCCCATTTTTGGTCTTCTGAACAACCTGCATTCTTATACCAACCGCCGAAATCGTGTCCTGGTTTTGGCATAACGATTGTTGGTGGTGTTAATTTAGTACCATGTTCATATGGTGCCGTTAATATCAATGCATATTGATCATCAAATGTTACATCATATTGCTTAATTGTCCAAGCAGCATATAATGTCATATCTGCTTCAACTGTTTCTACTGATAAACCTGCTGCGTCAAACGCATATAATTCAGTTAATCCTGGATTCTTATACCAAGCACTAAATGTATATCCATATCTTTCTGGATCAGCTGGTTTTTGTAATTTATCGCCATGTGGAACAACTACAGGAGCAACTACAACGCCATCAGCTAATGTGTCGAATGAAACTGTTCTTGGAGTAGGTACCCACTTAGCATGTAATGTAAAGTCAGCAAGTTGATTGATAGGTTGTGCAAAATCGAATTTTTCTCCTTCAAATAGTGGACTTACATACCAACCATCAAGTACTTTATTTTCATATGTTAAACCTTGTGGTTCAGCAATTATTTGATCATAGAATGTGTCAATAGCTGCAGGATCTCCAGGAGCTGCGCCATTAGCATTAAATGATACTTCGATTGCTAAAGGACTATATTTAGCGAAAACTTCAATATCTTCTTTAATAGGGTTAGTATAGAAATTGTATGGATCTCCTAATCCTTCTGCATTTTCATACCAGCCTAAGAAGTTATATCCTGTTCTTGCAACATCATCGCCAGCAAGTGGTTCTTCTGGTCTACCCCAGTCTCCAGTTTTAACTACAGGTTCTTTACCTTCATAGTTGAAATTGAAAGTTACTGAAGTTTGAATCATTGTCCATTTAGCATAGATAGTAGTATCTTCAGTTACTACAACAGGGAAGTTAAATTCTTCGCCTTCTAAGCAAGTTGCCTTAGAATACCAGCCTTTGAATTCGCGGCCTTCATATGTTGGATTTTCTTCTGGTTGAGCAACTGTTGTACCCCATTCTACTGTTACAGAAACTGTTACAGTACCACTAATAATATCAAATACTACGTTTACTGGATCTTTAGCTTCCCATTTTGCATAAACTGTTGCATCTGCTTTTAATGGTAAAGTAAAGTCATGTTCATTTACACCTGCTTGGTCAAACCAGCCTTTAAATTCATATCCCACTCTAAATGGAGCTGCTGGAGCTTCAAATAATGAGTTATAAACTTTAGTAACTGCAGGAACTTCTGGTCCGCCTTGTGAATCGAATGTCAATGTAACTTGAGTTTCTGTCCACTTAGCATATAGAGTTGCACTAGCTTCTACTGGAGCGCTAAAGTCATATAAGTTATTTAACGCAGCTTCTTTGTACCAACCACCAAATGTGAATCCTTCTTTTTCTATTGCTGGTTCAGGTACTACTGTTCCGTGAGGAACTGTAATATCAGCAACTGCAGATCCACCATTTTCTTCAAATGTTAATGTTCTATTAACAGGTGTGAATTTTGCATATAATGTTAAATCAGCAGCAACGATCGCATCTGCATCATATTCTTGGCCAAAACCAGCATCTAAGTACCAGCCACCAAAATCATGATTTGCTTTTTCTGGAGCTACTAATGAAATCTTTTGTCCTACGCCTAGAAGTTCTTTTTCTAATAAAGTACTTCCATCATAATATTTTACTTCGTATTCAGGAGATAAAATTACAGCATGAAGTGTTATGTTACCGAATGATCCTTCAGGTAATGTTGAAACTTTTACAAGTTCTCCGTCTACCTCATGGAACCAACCTACAAACGTTCCTACTGATTTAGGAGCAGATTGTAATAACTTAGGTAATACTACTTCATCTTCAACTGTATATTTAATTTCAGTTGGAGCTAGTGGCAACATGTCCTTAAGTGGTGCAGCACCAGCATTAGTACCTCGCTCACGAACCCAGTCTCTCATTCTAATACCACCAGTCCATGGTGATGCCCAGAATTTAGTACCATTAGGGTTTCCAACCATAATATTAACTAAATCAGTAATATGAGCGATATGGTCAAAGTATGGTAACCATTTGTCATAATATCTAGAATCAGATACAAATTTGCCTAAAGTATCATCTTTAACTCTACCATTTTGTGCAAATAAATGATGTCCAGCATTAGGTGTAGTATACCATGGTCCCATATAACCAGTTGTATTTCCTACTCCATGCATAAAGTCTGATAGACTATCTGTAAGGCCTAAGAATTCATGGTAATCAGTTAAGAAATCAACTAATAAATCATCCTTATTAGGAGAATAGATTGAGTAATCAGGGCTTAGTAATGTAATAGTGTACTCAACAGGTGCATACTTAGAATATAATGCTAAGCTTGCATCTGGCATAGCTACTGCAGTGAATTCCACTTCTACATTATCAGCATTCTTATAATACCAACCTAAGAATTCATAATGTTCTTTTACAGGATCTGCAGGGAATTCAATCGCAGCACCATAGTTAGCTGTGAATGGATCTAATGCAGTACCTTCATTATCAAATGTTAATGTATGCTCATTAATAACTAATTTTGCATATAGTTTTAAGCTTCCTTCTGGAGCAACATCAAAGTCAAATTTATTTGTAAATGCTTTTTCTTTATACCAGCCTTCAACTGAGTAGCCTTCGTAAACTACAGCAGGTTCTACAGCTTTTTCGCCTGGTAATAGAGATTGTTTTGGAATTGCATATCCTAATAAACCAGCATCAAATTCAATATCAAATGTTTGTCCCCATTTAGCATAAAGTTTTAAGTTTCCTGCAACATCTTGATCAAAGTCAAATTCTTGACCTTCTGAGCAAGCTTCATCTTTATACCAACCAACTAATTTATATCCAGGATTTACTACAGCAGGTTCAACTGCTTTCTTATCAGCTGCATCTGCTGCAATAATTTGATCTGCAATTGCAACGCCTTCTACGTTAGAAACAAATTCTACAACGTAAACTTCTGCAGCATCTACATATTTAGGATATAAAGTAAATGGTTCAATAACAACTGTATTTAAATCATAATCGTTGTTTAATGTTGCATCTGTGCATAGACCTACAAATACTTTGCCTTCTGGAGCTGGAACAGCTGGAACAACTAATTTGTCGCCATAAGGAACCATAACTTCAACTGCAGGTTCTGATGCGATTGTAACTTTCTTCGCATGTGCTGGATCACCAACAAATTTAGCGTATACATCTACATCTTGTTGTCCTAAACCAGCAACTGACCATTCAACAGGTTGAGTGAATTCTTCATCTAAATACCAACCGTCAAACAACATAAATGGTTTAACTAGTTGTGGTACCATAAATTCAGTTGTTGCTACGTTATATTTATTAGCTGTACCATTATTAATTTTAGCAGCTGCTTCTGCAGAAGGAATTGGATGTGTATTTTGTGGATACAATGCTAAGTCAGTAGCATTACCACTTGCTAAATTCATATTGAATACATATTGTGTAATATGTCTATATGATCCAATCCAGTTCTTAATAGTTTCTTCTGTAACCCATACGTTTGAATTCCAACCTTTTCTATCAGCAGCAAATCTAAATGTACCCTCAGGTCCAGTTAATACGTCTTTAACAGGAACGCCAGGTCTATTATAAATATCTCTAATAGCAGTAACGTTTGAGCCACCTGAACCTGCTAAATATGTTTCTTCAATAATTAACATAAAGTCTTGCCAAATAGCATTATCTACATTATTGAAGAAATGTTTTTCATTAGCTTCAAGTTTCTTATAGTCTGGATTAATTTCACCTTCAATAGGTTTATATAATTTAAATAACCATTCTAATGCAAAGTGATCTGGATCTTTCGCTTGAGTTATTACTTGGTATCCACCATCATCACCTTTCATTAAGTTAATGAATGCATCTGGATGATTTGAATCTGGGTTCTTAAACTCAGGAAGTGAAGGTAAAGTATGTGTAACGTTTGGAGTTACAACTGCTCCTTCAGCGTCATGTTTTTGAGATACCCAATCATTAAATCCGTATGCTAATAAATGGTTATATAAAGCTTCAAAGAATAAATCTACAACTTTTGCTTTAGAATCTGCGTAACTTGAACCACCATTTAAGTGATATGTAATAGTCCAGTTAACATCTAAGTAAAGTGCTTTTTCAGCTAAAAGCCATGCTTTCATTGCAAGTGCATTTTGAGCAGCTTCAGGTAAACCTGCATATTTGTCATAAGCAGCTTGTAATGCAACTACATAGTCTTCCATATAGAAGCCAATTTCGCCTTTGCTAGCTTTTAAAGCAGCTAATTCAACACCAAATAAAGCAGCATAACGAGCAGCTAATTCTAAATATTTTGCATTATTAAAACCAGCTTTTTCAGCTTCTGATAATTTAGCGTTACTTGCTCTTGCAATAGCATTCTTTAAAGCTGTTACTGGGTTAGCATCACCTTCAGCTAATGCTTCGCCAGCTTCTAATTTAGCGATTGAAGCTTCAGCACCTTCTAATAAATTATTAGCTGTGTTAATGAAGTAGCTATTCTTTGGATGTAAATCATGATGATTAATTTCTAGATGAGTTCCTTGTACACAGAATACGCCATTGTAAATAGCATTATTTGATTGTGTTCTTGGACAGTAAATAGCATGGTTTGCAGGAAGTTCAA
>Ga0255344_1004829_pt1 | contig 13394 bp, 7 predicted proteins | sample wastewater_treat_5_FD_192414 | JGI IMG/M metagenome (GOLD analysis project Ga0255344, IMG submission 192414) | Wastewater microbial communities from Lulu Island WWTP, Vancouver, Canada - plant18 | ecosystem: Engineered > WWTP > Wastewater > Unclassified | place: Canada: Vancouver, British... | reverse complement strand
TCATTCAATCATCATCAGGCAATAGGCTATAGGCATTAGGCTTTAGAAGGAACTCCAATTGGGCCTTGGATCAAATTCAATCATTGTCAGGCAATAGGCTAAAGGCATTAGGCTTTAGATGGAACTCCAATTGGACCTTGGATTAAATTCAATCATTGTCAGGCAATAGGTAATAGGCTTTAGATGGAACTCCAATTGGGCCTTGGATAACATTCAATCACTCAGTCACTCATTCATTCAATCATTGTCAGGCAATAGGCAATAGGCTATAGACAAAAGAATGAACTCCAACGGAATCTTGATTAAATTCAATAATTCAATCACTCATTCATTCAATGCTTGTCAGGCAATAGGCATTATCCTTTAGAAGGAACTCCAACGGGATCTTGATTAAATTCAATCATTCAGTCACTCATTCATTCATTCATTTGTCCCTTCAATCATTGAAAAAAAAAGAGCCACCTTACGGCAGCCCTTTTTATATTTAAAAATAATATTGCTATTATTTGATTTGGTATTGGATACCGATATTTAATCCTCCAAAAACACGGTTAGATTTTTGGTAATCGAAGATTGGATTTTTGTTTTTATCAACTTCTGTTGAGTAGTGATTAAAGCCTGCATTTAGACTTACACCACTCGGATTTGTTGATGATTTTGCTGCTAATTCGTTTTCTGTATATTCTGTAGTTGCGTCAGTAAACATATAACCGAAACGTAATCCTGTATTAAGGAATAAGTTGTCAGATAATTTAATGTCAACTCCGAATCCAAGGATACCTGAAACACCGAATCCTTTGAAATCACTTTTAAAATCGCGGTCAGAATAATCAGCTGCAGAAGCAGTTTCTCCTGTGAAAGATTCTTTAGCTCCCATTAATAAAGAAGCTTGTGGTCCGATTTCGAAATAAGGACCTTTTGGAGACGACATTCTAAATAAAACAGGGATATCAAGGTATTTAATATTGTCTTCAACCACAAAATTAAGTGGGTCTTTTTCAGTTCCTAAGTTTAAATCATATTTTTGATTTTGGCCTGCATATAATAATTCTACATTTATTCCATAACTCTCTGACCAATTGTAGATAAACTGAGCACCGAAAGATCCTCCGAAAGAAGAAGCATAATCTAATGATGGGCCAACATCCGATACATTGTTATTAAATAACCAAGTAGAATTAAAGGCGCCTTTTGCGCCGATGCGCATTGCATCTTGAGCCTGAACAGAAAGTGCTCCGCAAGCAAGAATTAATGCTAATAATGTTTTTTTCATAGGGGGTTTATTTAGATCGTTATCTTTGGCAAAGTAAATCGAAACCAACCAATCAAGCAAATATCATTTATCATGAAATTATTAGAAGGTAAAAACGCTTTGGTAACAGGAGCTTCCAGAGGTATCGGGCGCGGAATCGCAATCGAAATGGCTAAGCAGGGTGCAAATATTGCATTCACCTATTTATCATCGCCCGACAAAGCTGCAGTGTTAGAAGCTGAATTACAGGCACTTGGAGTTAAAGCTAAAGGATTTAAATCAGATGCTTCCGATTTTAAAGCTGCAGAAGACCTTGTAAACGGAGTAGTTACAGAGTTCGGATCATTAGATATTGTTGTGAATAATGCCGGCATTACTCGCGATAATTTATTGATGAGAATGACTGAAGATCAATTTGATGAAGTTATTAGAACTAATTTGAAATCTGTTTTTAACGTTACAAAGGCTTGTCAAAAACCAATGTTGAAACAACGAAAAGGAAGTATTATTAATATTTCTTCAGTTGTTGGGGTTAAAGGAAATGCCGGTCAAGCGAATTATGCAGCTTCGAAAGCGGGAATTATCGGATTCACCAAATCTATCGCGTTAGAACTTGGCTCACGTAATATTCGCTGCAATGCAATTGCTCCGGGATTTATTGAAACTGAAATGACGGGTGTATTGAATGAGGATACCGTAAAACAATGGAGAGAACAAATTCCTTTGAAGCGCGGCGGTACTCCTGAAGATATTGCTCAGTTGTGTATTTTCCTTGGCAGTGAAATGTCATCATATATCACCGGCCAAACCATCAATGTTGATGGCGGTATGTTAACATAGTCTTTCATTCTTTATACAATCTACCATGAAAAAAATTGTAGTAATGATGCTGTCATTTATGATGGTATCGTCAGTAATGATGGCCGGCAATAACGAGCCTGCGCCTAAAAAAATTCTTCCTTATCCTATTCAACAGGGACAATTACCAAACGGATTAAAGGTGGTTACTGTTCCTTATGATAGTCCGGGTTTAGCAGCATTTTATATTGTGATGCGTGTTGGATCGCGCGACGAAATTGATAACGGAAGAACAGGATTCGCTCACTTCTTTGAACATATGATGTTTAGAGGAACAGAAAAATATCCTAAAGAAGCATATAGTGATGCTTTAAAATCAACAGGTGCTAGTGCAAATGCTAACACTTCATTAGATCGTACCGTATATCACATGACCGGTAATGCATCGATGCTTGATAAAATGTTTGAATTAGAATCTGATCGTTTCATGAACTTGAAATATTCAATTCAAGATTTCAAAACAGAAGCAGGTGCCGTAAAAGGAGAGTACACTAAGAATTCGGCAAGCCCTTATGAGCAATTAGATGAAAAGATGAATGAAATTGCATTCGAGAAACATACCTATAAACATACAACTATGGGATTCTTCAAAGATGTAGTGGATATGCCGAATCAATATGATTTCTCTTTAGAGTTCTTCAATAAATTTTATCGTCCTGAGTATGCTACAATATTAGTTGTAGGTGATGTAACTCAAGAAAAAGTAATGGAATTAGCCACAAAATATTTTGGAGCATGGCAACATGGAACTTATGTAAACGCTATTCCCGCTGAGCCAACTCAAACAGAGACCAAATACACTCATGTGAAGATGGCTAATTTCCCTCCGGTAGTATCATTGAATTATAAATCGCCTGCTTACGATCCAACGAAAATCGATATGCATGCTTTAGATTTATTGAATACTGTTTTGTTCTCAGAGAAATCTGATTTGTACAAAAAGTTAGTTATCGAAGAGCAAAAAGTTCGTGGAATAAATGGAGGAGCAACAAATTCTCGTGATCCTTATTTAAGCCAGATTTATGCATCATTAGTTGATGCTAAAGATATGCAGTACGTAAAAGATGAAATTACTAAGGCAATTGAAAAAATGAAAACCACTCCTGTTGATCAAACTACACTTGATCAAGCTAAAATGCGTATGCGTTATAGCTTTGCAATGGGAATGGATAGTCCAACTAGCATTGCAGAAGCATTGGCGGGATATATTTGGGTGACAGGTGACCCTGAATCAATCAACAAAGCTTATGAAATGTACGACAAAGTAACTCCGAAAGATTTAATGGATGTTGCTAAGAAATACTATGTATCAACAGGCTTAACAATTGCAACGATTTCTGATGCTGATAATTGTCCGGTAAAATAATTTTTAAAATCGTAAACACATGAAAAAGTTCATATTAAATATAGCACTTCTTTTAATTGCAGCTGTAGCATTTGGTGCAGATGTGGTAGAATTGAAGTTGCCTAAATCAGACATCATCGTTATTAAAGTGATGTTTAAAAACGGGTCGATTTGTGATCCTGCTGACAAAGCCGGCTTAACGGAAATGACAGCTAGCATGATTGCCGAAGGCGGAACAAAAACAATGACTAGCACGCAAATTCAAGATTATATCTACCCTTGGGCAGCTTCTTATTTTGCTTCAGTTGATAAACAAGTAAGCATTTTTACATTTGAAGTCCACAAGGATAATCTCGAGAAATTTTATCCCGTGATGATTGATCTTTTAAAGAATCCTCGCTTTGCAGAAGACGACTTTAATCGCATTAAGTCAAATCAATTGAATTATGTTGATGAAGTAATTCGTTCATCTTCTGATGAAGAGTATAGTAAAAAATACTTAGAAGATTTCTTATTCAGAGGAACTAATATGCAACATTTAGTACAAGGAACTGTTGCAGGTGTAACTAGTATAACACTCGAAGATGTTAAAAAGCATTATGCTAATTTCTTCGGCAACTCTAACATGACTATTGGTATTGCCGGAAATTATTCAGCTGACTTTTTAAAGAAAATCACGACTGACTTAAACGGAATGCCTGCAGCTAAATCAGCAATTCCTGAAGCAGGAAAAGGTCGTCAGCCAAAAGATTTTGAAGTTGAAATCGTTGCTAAAGACAATGCATTAGGTTCTGCAATTTTCGCGGGATTCCCTATGGATCTTACTCGTTCAAACGACGATTTTGCTGCATTGATGGTTGCTAATTCATGGTTAGGTGAGCATCGTAAATCTTACTCTCGATTATATCAAAAAATTCGTGAGCAACGCTCTATGAATTATGGTGATTATACGTATATCGAGTGGTATAATAATGGAGGTGGAAATATGTTACCTCGTCCAGGCTATCCGCGTTCAAGTAATTACTTCTCTATTTGGTTACGTCCAGTTCAAACTGCAAAAGGATTAAAAGGTCAATATCCAGAATTAAAAGATATCGAAATCGGACATGCTCATTTTGCTATCAGAATGGCGCTTCGCGAAATGTCGCAAATGATTACAAATGGAATGAACAAAGAAGATTTCGAATTGACAAGAACATTCTTACGTTCATACATGAAGTTATATGCTCAAACTCCTGAACAACAATTAGGGTATTTACTCGATAGCAAGTTCTATGGTCGTAAAGATTGGTTAAAAGAAGCAGATGCTTTGTTAGCTAACTTAACAATGGAGCAAGTAAATGCGGCTATGAAAAAGTACTGGCAAACAAACAATATGTTTATTGCAATCATTACTGATAAAACTGAAGCTGTTCCTTTAGCGAGAAGTCTTCGTGATAACCTAGCTTCTCCAATGAGCTATAGCAATGTTTTAAAAGGTGTATTAACTCCTGAAATTTTCAACGAAGATAAATTGGTTGAAAATTATGTGATGAAAGTATCGAACATTAATATCATCGATTCAAATACAACATTTAAGTAAGAATTAAATTAAATTGAGTAACAGGCGGTCTGCATTCAGGTCGCCTGTTGCTTTTAAATAATATGTCGAAAAAGATTGCCATAATAGGAGGAGGGGCCGCCGGATTTTTTGCTGCCATTGCTATCGCTGAAAAGCGAAACGATTTTGAAGTGTATCTTTTTGAGAAATCAGCTAATGTCTTGGGTAAGGTGCAAGTTTCCGGAGGAGGAAGATGCAACGTAACAAATACTTGCACAGATCCCAAATTACTTGTATTAAACTATCCCAGAGGTTCGAAGGCGTTACTTGGACCATTTACGCAATTCGGTCCGGCAGATACGGTTAAATGGTTTGAATCGCGCGGAGTGAAAATTAGGGCAGAGCCTGATGGAAGAATGTTTCCTGAATCGAATACTTCCGAAACAATAGTAGAATGTTTATTGCAATCGGCAATCAATGCAGGGGTTAAAGTAAAAACCAAATGTGCTGTTGAGACATTCACACCAGATAATGGTATTGAAGAAGGCTGGAATCTTACGTTTTCAAACAGCGAAAGCATGCATTTCAACAAAGTTGTTTTAGCAACCGGAAGCGGCGATCAAGTTTGGCAACAGTTAAAGTCACTGAATATTGATATTATTCCTCCAGTTCCCTCCTTATTTACTTTTAACATTAACGATAAACGAATTCGTGATTTAGCGGGGTTGGCAGTAACATCAACTAATGTCAAGATTCAGAGTACAAAACTTACGGCTTCAGGACCTATTTTAATTACCCATTGGGGAATGAGTGGTCCGGGGATTTTAAGATTATCGGCATGGGGAGCAAGAGTGTTAGCGGAAAAGAAATATCAATTCAAGATCCAGATTAATTTTATTCCCGATTCACATGAAGATAAAGTTTTTGAAGAACTCGTTTTTGAAAAAGGAATAGCATCAAAAAAGATGGTGAGCAATTCAAATATGTTTCAATCTATTCCCAAACGATTTTGGCAACGACTAGTTGAAGTATGCGGACTAGATAACAAAATATGGGCAGAAGCCTCGAATTCAGCTTTACGAAAACTAGCAATCGAACTAACGGCAGGCGTATACGAAGTAACTGGGAAGAGTACCAATAAAGAAGAATTTGTAACCTGTGGTGGGATTAATTTAGATGAGATTGATTTTAAGACGATGCAACTTAAAAAGTGTAAAAATCTTTATGTTGCTGGAGAGTTACTTGATGTAGATGCTATTACTGGGGGATTCAATTTCCAAAATGCATGGACTACAGGATGGTTAGCGGCGAAGGCAATTACTAGTTAAAATCAGCATAATGATATCAAAAAAAAGTCCCGTATAGCTACGGGACTTTTTCTTTTAAAATCTTACTCTTTCAAATCAATCTTTTTCATGTTATCACCCGGTACGCGATCAATTAACATGAAATTAGGATCGATGCCAGCTTCATAAGGAAGTTCATTTACAATCACTTTGTAGGTAGACTTCAATTTATCAAACTTAATCATTTGGCTATAGATTTGTTTTCCTTTTTTCTCACTCTCTTTAGCTTTCGCACGAACACCAATTTCTATCCAATCGTTTATTTTAACCTCTGTTTCTTTACCCATTGAATCCGATTTAAACTTCATCGCTTCAATATCGAAAGTCACTTCGTATTTTCCACCTGCTAATTTTTTATACGTAGCATTAGTAGTTCTATTTCCGAATAGAGTAATGTCATAGAACAAATCTTGAATAAGATACTTTAAAGAATCGGGAGTAACGGCATTAAAACGATCCACCAACATATAAGCATTAGGGTAGGGTGGTTGGCGATACGCCAGACTATCGATCATATCCTTTAACGCTGCGTTTACTGCATTCTCTCCAATCATTTCTTTCAGATAATACATTACCACACTACCTTTTCTATAATGGATATATCCTTGGTTCTCCACTCGAAGTAAAGGTGATTCTTTAACTCTTTCATTTCCGCGTGAGCGTAAATAATTATCCATTTCATACTTCAAGAATTTATACATCATTTTCTTTCCGTACATTTTCTCCATCACCATGAGTGCAGAATATTGAGCCATCGTTTCAGATAGTAAAGTAGCACCTTGCATATTCGCACCTGTTACTTGATGAGCCCACCACTGATGTCCCATTTCATGTGCTACCACGTAATAAACCATATCGATAGCATTTGAATCCTCTAAGTTTGCAATAAACCCGATTCCTTCAGAATATGGCATGGTACCTGGGAATGCTTGCGCAAATGAAGCATAACGAGGGAATTCGATGATGCGAGCTTGCTTATTATAATACGGACCGAAATGCTCTGTATAATATGAAAGAGAATTCTCTAACGAAGCAATCATCTTTTTAACATTATACTTATGCTCAGGAATATAATACACTTCAAGGTCGATATATTTCCATTTTTTTCGTTCAACTTGATAAGCTGCACTCATGAAAGAATAAAAGTTCAATGCATAATGATCGAGTTGGTATGAATAAGTTGTTCGATTACCAACTACTTTTTTATTGATTAATGAACCCGGAGCAATTGCAATTTGATCAGAAGAAGTCGTGAAGTCAGTTGCAACAGTAACCCAATCACTATTATTGCTGATATAAGTATTCATACAATGATCAGAACAATTTCGCTCTAAGCGAGGCATTCTTTCTCGCTCTTTCATATCATGTTCTTTGCGATCACCTTTGTCGGTTAATTCAAGATCTGGTTGATAACCAATTTGAGGTAATACTTCAGAATTATTAAAGAATGTTCCATTTTGGACAATTGTACGAACCGAAACTTCATTTTCAAATCCTTTTGATTCATAGTCTGACGTAAGGGAGATTTTTATGCTATCGCCTGGTAACAAAGGCTGACTTAATTTGTAAATTCGGAAATACAAATCTTTATCGTTTAGAATTTCTTTAGCATTTGGTATTAAAACTTCACCCTTATATGATATAGGCATTGTAAACAAAACAGAATCGATTGCTTGAGTGCCTTTGTTTTTAATCCATTGTTCCGCTTTTACATGAAGTTTTCTTTCTTCAGGATATAAATCGATAGAGTAATGAATGTCGGTAATTCGAGGCTGAAGCATTTTCTCGTACTTCTTGTATTTCTTTTCATAATCAGCTTGCCCTTTTTGTTGTTCATCATCACTAACAATTTTATTTAATACTTTGGTATTATAGTAGACAAATCCGCCACATGCTACCCAAGCAATTAGTGCTACATAAAAAATAACTTTGTATTCCGTTTTGAATCTGTGGATAGCTGTTTTCATTCTAATTTTAAAATCGGTATCTCTTCCACGAACAAAATAAACTAGTCCTTTAACGATTAAAAGAATACTAAATAACATCCAGTATAAGTGGAACCAAAATTGTCCGCTAACAAAAGGACCATAGTGATTCATATCGCTATAGGCCATTGTAGGAGATGAACCAAACGAAACCATATTGCTAGTAATGTCAAATACCGGCCACATGAATGAATTAAAAATAAAGAACGCAATGAAAACAAAATATCCGATATAACGATTATTTATCAGTACGTGAATTGCCATTGATAATGCGATCATGAAGAATATCCACATTCCGCGCAGTCCTATTACCTCAATTAAATATTGACTGTAATGAATATCTTCAAATCCATATAGTTTTTGTGTAAGAATACCCACACAAACAGTAATTATCAATACAACCTCCATCACCAACCACATAGCTACCATTTTTGATAGGTAGGGAATCCAATTTGAATATGGTAATGAATCGTAGATGTCGTTTACTTTTGCATCACGTTCTTTCCAAACGATCGTACCTGTATAAAATGTAATGATTGCCAATAGGAAAATAAGCAAACTTCCATCTAATGTTTGAATGATAGAATAGGTAACAGGAAAAGTAGTATTTCCATAACCTGCATTTGTAACTGAAGAGAGTCCGCCCATCAAATTCATAATACCTGCCAGTAATACGATAATGAAGGAGGTGTTTTTTAAAATACTGATAGTCTCAATTCTTATTTGACTGAAGAATTGCTTAATCGATAAACCAGAGGTGAATTCGGGCTTTAACGTTGCGATGGTATCGGTACTAATGATATTAGTAATTTCGGGCTCAACAGTTTTCTTCGACTTTTTACCAGTGGCTTTTTCAGAGAATGAAAATTTGTAGTAAGTAAATGCTAATACTAGAACACCTACGGTGATCCAAATTAAACGATTCATAAGGAGTAATCCCTCAAATCCGACCGACATAGTATTTCTGTCGCTTACTGTCCAATATTTAGTAACTACGCTAAATGTTCTTATAGCAAATGGATCTAGCATTGCACCAAAAACTTCGCTGTCGATATCTCTAACTAAATTTTGCGAGATAATATATCCCACTAATAAAAGTATTGATCCCACGAATGAATTTACGGTACTTTTAGTTAATGCTGCAATGCAAAAGATGATGGAACCAGCGAAGAAAATATTCGGCAATGCAAATACTAGGAACCCATTGTAGTGTCCACTCCAAATAGTTGGACCAACTTTAGCTGAATCCAAGTAGGGCATCATTACACCAATAATATTTCCGATGGAAATCCCTAAAAAGGGAATCAATGCAATGATGGTTGCTCCAATAAATCGTCCGATTAAGAAATCAAACTTCTTTATTGGAGTTGTAAATAGAAGTTGGCTAGTCTTTTCAGAAAAGTCTCGGGCTGCAGCTGAGTTCAAGAATGCAGTTATCATCAGCAATGATAAAATTGACATAACAGAATAAAAGAATTCCACTTGAAATGGAGCATTCTTAAATACGTTGCCGGATGCTGCTCCAATAATAATATCATCACTAGAGGAAGCACCAAAGATCATCAATGCGTTGATGAAGAGAAATATGTACACCATAGGTTGTCGCAACCAATAGCGTAGTTCGAATTTGATAATGTTAATTAACATAAGTTCGTTTCGTTTTATAATTAAACTTATGCTTCAACAGCACCTTTAATATGAGCGAAGAATACATCTTCTAAATCGCCAGGCACCGATTCAAATCCATTACCCGGTTCATTTTCATTAAATACATGGACCATAGGTTTACCTGCAATCATTCGGGTAGAAATTAATCTGAAATTATTTTGAATACTCTCAATTTCAGATTTTATAACTGATTTCTTCCAAATTTTTCCGCTGATAGCATGTAATGCATTATCAGGAGTGCCAGCGTATAAAACGCGACCTTTATCAATGATAGCCATTTGTCCGCAAAGCTCTTTCACATCTTCTACAATATGCGTTGAAAGAATGACAATAACATTTTCACCAATTTCTGCAAGAAGATTATAAAAGCGATTTCTTTCTCCTGGATCTAGTCCTGCCGTAGGTTCATCAACAATAATCAATTTAGGATCGCCTAATAACGCTTGTGCGATACCGAAACGTTGCTTCATACCGCCTGAAAATCCTCCTAATGCTTTCTTTCTTACATCCCACAAATTAACGCGTTGGAGTAGTGCTTCCACCATTTCCTTTCTTCCGGTTTGCAATCCTTTAAGCACTGCAATATGATCTAGCATATCATAGGCTGAAATTTTCGGATATACACCGAATTCTTGAGGAAGATACCCTAGAACTTTTCTTAATTCTTGTTTGTTTTCTAATACATTTAAATCTCCAAGCATTATTGAGCCTTCATCAGCATCCTGAAGTGCTGCAATGGTTCGCATGAGTGTCGACTTTCCCGCACCATTTGGTCCAAGTAGTCCATACATTCCTTTAGGAATTGTTAATGAAACATTCTGAAGAGCAGCAACGCCGTTCGAATAAGTTTTTGAGAGATTATTAATAATAAGTTCCATAGTTGTTTAGGCTGACATTATTTTCGAAGAATGAAAATAGATAAATAATGCCAATTAAACAGCCCTAAGCTCCTTCAAACGTGCTTTTTTTTGTCTGAAGCGTAAAATATTTGTAAAATGAAGAAACTAATTATTGTTTTATAAATCCGGATGTACCCAATTGAATACCTTCATTATCAATTACTGAAATCATGTAGGAACCCGGTAGCAACGAATAAATATTTACTTCCGAATCTCCAGAAGACTCAGCCATTATAATACCCGAATCCATAACTAATCTACCAGCTATATCATAAATATGAACTTTATAAGTCAGTGAAAGATCACCTATAAATTTTAAATGAAGGATATCTTTCACAGGGTTCGGCCAAGTATTAATTGTTTCAGAAATTATATCTGATCGTAAAGCAATAATGTCGGAATAGGTGAAATGTCCGTTGTAGTCGGTTTGCTTCAATCGGTAGTATGTTGTTCCCGATTTAATTGATCTATCGTTGTATGAATAATTATGTTGAATTGAAGTGGTTCCTGCGCCATCTATTAATGCAATTGGTTCAAAATTTATAGCATCTGAAGAGCTTTCGAGAGTAAAGAAGTCGTTGTCAATTTCAGTTGCCGTTATCCATTGAAGGTGATTTAGCGTAGCTTGGTGAATACCTTTAAAACTGATTAATTCGATTGGAAGAGTACCTGATGCTGTTCCTTGTCCGATACCGAAATTCCCGAATTGAGTCATTAAATGTCTACTAGTTTGAGAAGCTGTACTTGCTGGATCGCATGTTCCATCGAGGTACCAACTTAAAGCTGTTGGCTGCGCAATAGTTGAACTTAAAACAGTAGTATAATTGGCCGCGGAAGAGAAATTAGACGGATAGAGTGAAAGCGAGAAGTCTACTGCGCCGTTATTAGCAGAAGGAATTATACTCCAGTAGCCATTGTCGAGCACCTGCATTTGACTATAATCAACAGCATAGCAATCGAGTGAAGTAATTGGTCCAATAGGAACTGCAGTATAAGGATGAAAAGAAGCTGTTAAGTCAGGAATTGTATTCGCGGCGGTGATATCCACATTTGCATTTTGATATCCTTTTAAAGAGTGTCCTACGGGGAAATCATAATTGTCAGGAATAGAAGAAAGCATTCGTTGTAAATTACCTTCTACATACGATATTGCCGAATGGTTGAATATAGCTGATGAAATAGGATTCTTAACAGTAACTTTATTAGCGTTTGTAATAATTTTCCCTAGAGATAAATCAAGATTTCCATCAACTCCAATATTCATGTTTCCTGTTAACAAATTCACACCTGCACCTGAATTATTTATTTTAACAAAATTCAAGTCGAGTGTTCCTCCGGGATTAAAATTCTGCGCAGCCGTACCATTAAATTCGAGTGTTCCGGAAGGAGCAGCATTTATATAAGTAGTATTTCCAGAAAGATTATTGAAGTTTCCTTTCAATGAAATATACTTATTGTTACTATCGAAGATACTATTTGCAGTTGAAGTTGTAAAATTACCTGCAATATCCATATCAACATTTGCTATTACAGACCCTCCAGTTTTATTGATAACCACATTTCCTAACTTATTTGTTCCAGTTAATGCCCCATCAAAATGTTGAATGACAGAGCCGTTATTCATAACAATAGTTGAAGTAGGAGAGGCGATAAGTGTACCATAGTTGTTAAAGTCACCACATAAACTCACCGTTACACCAGGTTGAATTGTTAAGCTGGCTCCGGCAAGAATATTCAGGTTTTTTATGGATGTATTAGCTGAAATTACCGGTTGGTTTGGTGCCGGGTAAATATTTGCATCAACTCCACAACTAAGAGAATTACATCCTCCCCAATTTGTAGTGTTGGTCCATGTTGTATTAGCTTGTCCATTCCAAGCTAACGTTGGTGAATTACCGAAACCGCAAGTGGAATTGGAAAAGTCGAGGGTAAAGCCACCATTGGTATAACTATAGTTCGATAGTGCTAGTGCGAAAGTTTGTCCAGCAACTACCGGAAGTGGAGCTTCGAAATTTAAGGGAGAGGCCCCAGCAGGAATGGGATTCTGCATTCCGCACATAGTAGAACCTGCTCCATTCCAATTACAACGGACAGGAGGAAGCAAATTATTTGCAATATCGGAACATGAATTATTCGTAAGATCGTACATTGTCCAATCGTAAAATCCTGTTGGATGAGTATGAGTCCATGATAAAGTTCCCGGAGAAGAAATATGAATTATATACCAAACGATATTTAATTCGCTAGCAAGTAAGCAACCTGAATTAGTGCTATTCACATTAAGATCGGGATTTCCAAAACTTCCTGCTACTGGTATCTCTGGAATTAGTCCACATCCAAAGAAACTTGTTGGTTGATTAATTACTGTTTGACATACATTCATACCACCTAAACAATCTTGTTGGTTAAATCCGCCTGTGGCACTAGTTTCAGAGAAGGTAATATTAAAAGTACCAGTTAAATCACCTGCACCATCAACACGAATAAAAATTGTTGAACCA
>Ga0255344_1004827_pt1 | contig 13397 bp, 11 predicted proteins | sample wastewater_treat_5_FD_192414 | JGI IMG/M metagenome (GOLD analysis project Ga0255344, IMG submission 192414) | Wastewater microbial communities from Lulu Island WWTP, Vancouver, Canada - plant18 | ecosystem: Engineered > WWTP > Wastewater > Unclassified | place: Canada: Vancouver, British... | reverse complement strand
CAGGCGGCGACCAGAACGGTGGCTGGAATATGTGGGGCGGCAACAACGACGGCGGCCAGACTGACGGCGGCGGCGCATTTACAGGCAATCCCAATCCCAACGACAGCTGGAACATATGGGGCGGCGATAACGGCGGCTGGAATATGTGGTCAACCGAAATAGGCGCAGATGAAGGCGGCTGGGGCGGCTTCGGCGGCGGAGGCTGGGGAGGCTTCGGCGGTTTCGGAGGCGGCGGCACACTCTTCTCCTACGGCGGTGAGAATGTCTCCATCGTTGACTTCATGATAAAGAGAAATGAAGTTATCCACAGCGCATTAGGCTTCTGAAAAACAATCGCAATTCACAATAGTCGGACGGCGGACAGCGCCCGCCGTCATGACGGATTCAACAATAACAGTATCGGGAGGGCAATTCTTCCCGATACAAAACGATGCGACCTTTGGCATCGGAATAATAAGGGAACAAATCAAAATACAAAAGCGGTCTCCATCTGCACAATAGGAGACCGTTTTTGTTTTGCCGCTGTATGCAATACCGTACACAGGGCAACAGCGTTTACTTTTAAATAAATAATAAAAAACCGCCGAAGGCGGCATTCCGGGGTCAAGGGTGACTCCCTACAGTGTAGGGAGATGTCAGCGCAACTGACAGAGGGTACGGGCGACCGTTGGGAGATGTTATCTCCCTTGCAGGGGGTGAATGAGGGTGACTCCCCACAGTGTGGGGAGATGTCACGAAGTGACAGAGGGGACGGGCGACCGTTGGGAGACAGCGTCCCCCTGACAAAGTAGTAAAGCAAGAGTAGCGATGCTTTACGGACGTTTCGCAAGAACTATGCCTTATCACAAAAAGTAAATGCAATTGCCGTGTACCGTACAAACCACACCTTGACTTAAAGATATAACTATATTATAATAGGAATACATCATAGAAATATTTTTTGAAATGTGCTGAGAGTTTCAGTCCTGAGAACAGACTAATAAATAGAAGGGGATATATCCCCGTCGGAAAGGAAATCCGTAAAATGGAGAACGGCGCCGAAAATTACAAACGTTTCCTGGATGGCGATAATGACGGGATGACCGAAATCATACGTGAATATAAAGACGGACTGTCCTTGTATCTGAACAGCTTCGTCAGGAATATCTGTCTCGCCGAGGAACTTATGGAAGAGACATTTGTCTCTCTGGTCATGAAAAAGCCTAAGTTTTCGGGGAAAAGTTCTTTCAAGACCTGGCTTTATGCCATCGGAAGGAACATTACCCTTGATTATATGAAAAAGAATAAAAAGCATCAGTCTGTCCCCATAGATGAGATGTACGAAATGGCGGACGAGGAGAATATCGAACGCAGCTATATCCGTGAGGAGAACAAGATACATCTTCATCGTGCACTGGCTAAGCTGAAGCCCGTGTACAGTCAGGTGCTGCATCTGAGTTACCTTGAAGGTTTCACTAATTCAGAGACTGCCTGCATTATGCAAAGGTCCAACCGACAGATAGAAAACCTTATCTACAGGGCAAAAAAAGCTCTCCGTGAAGAGCTGGAAAAGGAGGGTTTCGTTTATGAAGGACTATAAGCAGGTTTCCGACAGCGTTTTCCGCAAAGCCGAAGAACGCATGAATGAAAAGAAGCGCCGTTCCGCAGTAATATGGCGCAGGTCACTTATCGCTTCGGGTATGGCGGCAGTTCTTATTGTTGGTGTCGGCATATGGAAAAATGAAAGCATACGTGGACTTCTTGACCGTGACCCTCATACTTCCGATATAAGCCTTATCGAAGAAGATCCGACTGTAACAGCATCAGAAACCATAGCGGTTACAACCGAAAGCGGAACAGCTGAAAATACCACAAAACAGTCAAAAACTACCACTTCAACCGCAACAAGGACATCAACAGTAACATTAAAGACAAGCAGTACGGCTTCTTCATCGGCAGACAGTACAAGTTCTGAAAAGGCAGACGGAAATACCTCCCATGCAAACGGCGGAGGAACTACAGTCCGCACCGAACAGAACAATACTCAGCGCACAACAGTCACAGTGTCGGGGGATAAGAATACCTCAGCAAAGACCACACAAACAACAAGCAGGGCGGAAACTACCACAACTAAGCGGACTTCTGCAACTGCAAGCACGACCACAAGACGCATCAATACAACGACTACAACGACCGTGAATCATCAGACAGGGGCGCCGCAGACCACAAACTCTACTACCCGTCAGACTCATATACCGACTCATACACCAACTGTTACCGATACCACATGGGCCGTGGTTGAAGTAACAACGACATCGCAGGCAACAACTACTACGATCGTCTATACTCACGCTCCTATGCCGCAGTCTTCTGCCACCACCGAATCTATACGGACCATTGATACAGGCAGAGAATTTACAGTTACCGAAACGGAAGCAGGGAAATGGCTTATAGAGGGCTGTCCCACATATTGCTATGCTTCTCTCTGCTTTGAAGCGGATGAACCTGTCAGCGGCAGGATGCACGTTATCTACAATAACGGCGATCACGAAGAAACGGTCTACAATGTCACCATAGGCGATTATGCGACGACATGGCTGGATTATTATAATTACGGCTCATCCGATGCGATGACGGTTTACTTTGAATGTGACGATCCTGCGAAGATAAGGCTTGTAAGGTATAAGCTTAATGAAACCGAGGAGGGGTATATTTATTACGAAGAGAGGAAAAAACAGAATACGGGATAAATAATACTTCCCATAAACAAAGTTTGCCCTCTGATACGGTACACGATTATTTGTCGGTGTACCCTGTCAGGGGGCGATTTTTCATGTAAGGCAACACCGCACAAAACTTGTGCTGAAGATGCGCCGACAGATTTTTTCGTCAGATTGTATAGAAATTCCGCAGGCATACTACCGTATGTCAAGGGATTTCTGTGCAAGATGACGGAAAATATGTCCGCAGATTCAGTGCAAAGCCGTCAGGCGGGCTTTGTGCGGTGTTGCCGTAAAGATCATTTGCCTTTTTTGCGGACAGCGATGAGTACGCTTTGCACTATGAGGAAGATGCACAGCATAACAGCGATAGTTATGCCTGTCCACCATGCCTGATCGAGGCCTGCCGATGAGACGATATTCTGCATAAGCGCAAGGGTGAGGGTGCCGAGGAGAGTGCCGATGATATTGCCCGCACCGCCCATAAGGTTCGTGCCGCCGATTATAGCCGAAGCTATGGCGTTCATCTCCGCACCTGCCGCATTTGCCGCAGAGCCCGAACCTACGCGCATGAAGTAAACGAATCCGCCGATGCCTGCGAGAAGTCCGCATATGAGATGTGAGAGGAAAACGGTCTGCTTCACGTTTATCCCCAGCATAAGTGCGCTCTGACGATTGCCGCCAACAGCGTAGAATGCCCTGCCCGTTCTTGTCCATTTCAGCAGGAAAAACAGAGCCGCCGCTGTAAGAAGTGCCACGATCACACCTATCTCGATATAGGCATTGATGAAAATTCCGTTCTTGTTCACCGAGCCGAGAAAAGGCACGTTTATCCTCGTTTCACGAATGCGCACGAAGTCCTCATTCTGAACGTTGAACGGCGCTTCGCAGACGATAGTGGTCATTCCCCTTGCGAAGAACATTCCTGCAAGAGTAATGATAAAGGGCTGTATCTCCAGATAAGCAACAAGGAAGCCCTGCACCAGTCCGAATGCCAGACCTATCCCCAGCGCTAACAGTGCCGCACCTGCAAAGCTGCCGCCGTGATGGTCGATGAAGACCGCACAGCACATGGTCACCAGCGCCGAAACTCCGCCGACGGAAATATCTATTCCGCCTGCCACCATGACCACGGTCATGCCGCAGGAGAGGATCATCAGTGCCGCATTTGCGTTGAGAAGATTGAAGAATGTCTGCGGCTTGAGGAAGCCTTTCTGAAAGACTATCATCGCAAAAACATAGAGGATCACGAATACTGCCGCTGTTATCATGGTCAGCACAGTGGAATCCGACAGATCGCAGAAGCGCTTTTTGTGAATACTTTTTATTTTCATATCCGCTCCTCCGTCAGACCTGTTTTCCGGCAGTTTCCGGCTCGGAAAAGCTTCTGAGCAGTTTCATGAGCTTTTCCCTGACTACGGGAGAACTCAGCACCACCAGAATTATTACCGCTGCTGCCTTGTATGCGGAAAGAGCATCCGACTGCACATCGAACTTGTAAAGTGTGGTCGTGAGGAACTGTATAACGTATGCTCCCAGAATGGACGAGCTCATGCGGAATTTTCCGCCGCTTAGGGGATTTCCTCCCAGCGCCACCGCAAGTATTGCATCCATTTCGATATCCTTTGCGATTATCGAATAGTTGATAGTTTTAAGGCGGCTCACCTTGATAAGAGCCGCAACTGCACAGCAAAGCCCCATTATGACGAATACTCCCACCTTGACGATGCGTGGGTCAAGTCCGTTAAGACGGGATGTCTTTTCGCTGATGCCCACCGACTGAACGTAAAGTCCCAGACTTGTAAAGCGGAGAAGCGCCCACACAGCCGCAAAGCATATCAGAGCGATGAAAAACGGCGTAGGCATGGGAACTCCCTTGATATAGCCGCCGAAACTTGCAAAGGTGCTGTCGGCCACCATGGGAAGTTCGTTGTTGTTTATCCATGCGGCAATGGAGCGGCCTGCGGTAAAGAGTATCAGAGTTGCCACCATTGGCTGTATCCTGAAAAATGCCACCAGTGCGCCGTTGAAAGCGCCGCAGAGCATTCCCGCCAGACAGCACACAAGGAATGCCACAATAATGGGGGACTGTATCTGCCCCGAAGTAAGATCGCTTCCGCAGAGCACACGGAGAAGAGCGCTTCCGCAAATGGCGATGACTGCGCCTGCGCTGATATCCTGACCTCCCGAAGCCGCCGTTACCAGAGTCATTCCGATGGCGAGAATTGCCAGTTCCGAGCCGTTATCCAGTATTGAGATAAGGTTGCCTGCCAGAACGGGATCGCCTGCGCTGTTGCGGCCGAGAGTGACTCTGAAAAATTCGGGGTCAGCTATCAGATTGAATATGACCAGTGCCAGCAGCGCTGCCAGCGGTATAAGGAACTGTTTCCCCGAAAAAAATCTGAGGAAGTTCCGTTTACTGCGGTCCTGCGCCATCATGCTCACCTCCTGCTATAGTTTTCATGATATTGTCTTCACTTAGCTGTCTGCCCGAAAGCTGTCCTACCATTTTTCTGTCACGCATGACGAAAAGCCGTGAGCAGATACCGAGCATTTCCCCAAGCTCAGAGGAAATGAAAGTAACGCTCATACCGTCGTCGGCAAGCTTCTTCACAAGCCGCTGTATATCGGCTTTTGCGCCTATGTCGATACCTCTTGTGGGTTCATCGAGTATAAGATATTCGGGGTGGGTGAGAAGCCATCTTGCAAGTATGACTTTCTGCTGATTGCCGCCGGAAAGTTCCTTTACGGGAGTATCGGCGGAGGCGGTCTTTATTCCCGGCGCCCTGATGTATTCATCAGCAAAGCCTTCGGCTTCCGATTTTGAAAATGGCCTGAAAAAGCCTTTTTTCACCTGCAGCGCCAGTATGATGTTCTCCCTGACGGACAGTTCTCCGATTATGCCCTCGGCTTTTCTGTCCTCGGAAAGATAGGCTATTCCGTTCTTTATGGCATCGGAAGGCTTTCTGATGCTGACGGTTTTCCCGTTCATTACCACGTTTCCGTCAGTACCTTTGTCCGCACCGAACACCGCACGGACGCATTCGCTCCTTCCCGAACCGAGAAGGCCAGCGAATCCGCTTATCTCGCCCTTTCTTACCGTCAGTTCAAAGGGAGCGATATTCTCGCTGCTGTGGATATTCCTGCCGTGATACAGCACTTCGCCCACGGATTTATCCTCAGCCTCCGCAGCAACAGGGGAGTCGTCCAGTTCACGGCCAAGCATTTCCGCAACAAGCTGTACCCTTGAGATATCGCTGACGTTATAGACTCCCGTCAGTCTGCCGTCACGGAGAACCGTTACCCTGTCGCAGATATCGTAGACCTGATCGAGGAAATGGGTGACGAAGATTATGCCTGCGCCCTTTGATCTGAGCTGACGCATCAGTTCAAACAGCCGCTCTGTTTCCTGTTCGTCAAGGGAAGAAGTAGGCTCGTCCAGCACAAGTATACTGCACTCCATGTCCACCGCCCTTGCAATGGCTATCATCTGCTGTACCGCTACCGAACAGCTTCCCAGCGGCTGAACGGGGCTTGCAGGTATGCCCAGTGACGACAGGAGCTTTTCGGCTTTTTCATTAAGTTTACGCCAGCTGATAAGTCTTTTTTTATGTCGGCCTGCGTAAATATTTTCGGCTACCGAAAGATTCGGGCAAAGTGGTATCTCCTGATAGACCGTGCTTATCCCAAGTTCCTGAGCCTGCTGAGGAGATGATATCTCAACGGGGCCGCTGTGTCCCTTGAGATATATCTCTCCCGAATCTTTCGTGTAAACGCCTGTAAGTATCTTTATAAGCGTGGATTTTCCTGCGCCGTTCTCTCCCATGAGAGCCATTATCTCGCCACGGCAAAGCGTAAAGTCCACATTCTGCAAAGCCTTTACGCTGAGGAAGGAACGGCTTATCCCCCGCATTTCGAGAATGGAATTCTCCTTCATGTAATTCCCCCTAAAAATAAGTGCGGGGACGTCCTGAGACTCACCGCACACAAACACTATCACTCCTTCAACTAACCATTGAAGAATGCCTCAATAGTTAATTGGCGGAGCAATAAAACAAAAATGAAGAATGATTCAGATTATATAAAGGCATACGCACTGGGATATGCGCTGTTCCGTGGAACAACTGCCTATATACCGTACTTGTCAACATCATCCTGAGTTATCGTTGCTGCGTCGAAGCCCTTTTCCTCTATGGTTATCTTTTTATCGGGGAGAGTTCCGCCGCTTTCGAGGGTATTGATGATGTCGAGTATATAACTTGCCTGGTAGGGATCGCACTGACCGTCATAATTCCAGTTTCCTGCGAGAAGTTCCTCCAGTGCCCATTTATTGCAGTCAAATCCCATAATGACTACATCCTTGCCGACTCCGTGAGAAATATTGGCTTTATCGAGAGCGGTAACAGCGCCCTTTGCCATATCGTCATTCTCGGCATAAATAACATTGAAATCCTTGTTGGAATCGATAGCCGTCTGGACTATCTGCTGAGCTTTTTCAGCGCTCCATTCAGCTGTCTGCTCTGCGACCACATTCCAGCCGTGTTCTTTCACAGCGGCATCGAGAGCTTCTGAGCGTCCTTTCTGAGCCGCAGAACCGATAGTTCCCTGGATATGGAGTATGTTGCACTCATCCATATTCTGCTGACTGAGCCATTCCATAGCCATTTCGCCTTCTTTGAGCATATCGGATACAACGCAGGCTTCATAGAGGCTTTCATCCGCATCAACGATACGGTCAAAGAGGATGACCTTTACACCTGCATCCTTAGCGTCTCTGAGGACGGGTTCCCAGCCTGAGGTATCGGCTGCGGAAAGGAGGAGGTAATCCACCTCGTCCTGTATGTATTTCTGAGCATAGTTTATCTGCTCTTCGTTTCTGAGGCTGTAAGCAAAATATGCGTCGAAGCCTTTTTCTTTTGAAAAAGCCGCCTTCAGGTCATTGTTGTTGGCGGTGCGGTAACCTGATTCATTGGGATCGTTGTTTATGATCGCAACCTTAATGAGGTCCGCATTATCGGAGCTGCTTCCCGAGGATGTTCCGCCTCCTGAAGCACATCCCACAGCGGTAGCAAGAATAGCTAACCCTGCTGCAAGAGAAAGTATTTTTCCAAATCTCATCATCCTGTTCCTCCAAAAGCAATTGCGTTCCCAAACACTAAAGGAAATGCCTGATATCCCCATATCGTTTTCTGAGACCATGCTGCCTCAGATCCGCTTTACTGATTTGCGTATTATCAGTTCGGGAGGAAAAAATGTATCTATAGGTGCAGTTGAGTGGGTTCTGACAAGTTTCAGAAGTGTCTCAGCCGCACATTCGCCGAGCCTGCTGTGAGGGTGGCGGATAGTTGTAAGCGGTACATCGCATATCGACGACATCTTTGAATCGTCTATACCGACAACAGAGATATCATCGGGAACTTTTATACCGTGCTCCCTGCAAAACTGAAGCAGTTTTATGGCAAGGTTATCGTTATAGCATACGATAGCGGTGTAATTCTTCATTATCTCCAGTATCTTCTGTTCACGGTACTGGAAAAGAGTCTTCTTTTCCGTGGTCGAGAACCACATAACGTCGTTTTCGGCGGTCTGTGTTTCGTGCTCCAGACAGCTTTTCATAAAGCCGCTGTAGCGTTTATGTCCCTGGATATCGTCGAGAGCGAATATACCCGATATTTTCTTGTGTCCGCATTCAAAGAGGTGGTCTGTGACCAGTTTTCCCGCAGCCTCATCGTCCATAGCGACGCATGAAAAATCCGACCACGGATACCTTGCGTTAAAGAAAACAAGGGGGACATTGTTCTTTTTCAGCTGCATATACAGCTCTGAATTCGGGTTGGGGAGTGCGCTTTTAGACGGTTCAACGATAAGTCCCTGAACGCCGTGAGCGATCATGGTCTGAAGCGCCTGAGTTTCCTCCGTAACCTGGTTATGAGTAATGGCCAGCTGCATAGCGTAGCCGTTTTCGTTGAGTACACGTTCTATTCCCGTAACGATATGCGGAAATATATAATCACTGAAATAAGTAGAGATAACGCCTATATTCTTGACATTATCCTGAGCAGAGACAATACCGCCTTTTACAAAAGTGCCGCTTCCACGGACACGGCTTATTACATTTTCACTTTCGAGGCGCATGAGAGCCTGTCTGACGGTCTGTCGGCTTACTCCGTGGATAGAGCAAAGCTCTTTTTCTGTCAGAAAGCGGTCATTGGGTTTCAGATGCTCAGAAGCAATATAGTTCTTGGCCCATTCCACTATCGTCAGGTACTTGTATTCCTCCATAAAGACCTCCATAATCGATATCTCCCGCAAGAATGAATTAAAACGGGAGCGGTGCTGAGAAACTCAGCAATAATCTTACAGAGTTATTATAACATAAAAAAGCTGATTTGTAAATACAACTTTTCAATATGCATAAAGAAATTGTCTGCTCGCTCAAAAAAAGTGAAGTTTTATTGTAAGTATTGCACAAAAGGTGAAACGAAATTGTATTTATTAAGATGAGAGCATGAGGTGTTGTATGAATCTTTCCAGCTTCTGTCTGAATAAACAGGGCAACAGCATTTTCTTTTTTGGGGCGATTCATAATTCTTGTAAACCATCCGTAAAGCATCGCTACTCTTGCTTTACTACTTCGTCAGGGGGACGCTGTCCCCCTCATTCACCCCCTGCAAGGGAGATAACATCCCCCTTGACCCCGGAATGCCGCCTTCGGCGGTTTTTTATTATTTATTAAAAAGTAAACGCTGTTGCCGTGCTGAATAAAAAATAATACTTGCTTTTTTAATGCCCCTGTGATATAATAGTATGTAGAATTTTTATCATACGGAGGTTATTGTTATGGCAATGTTCGACAAGCTGCTTGACAATCTCAAGGCAAGCAGAAAAACTATCGTTTTCACTGAAGGTACTGACGCTCGTATCCTTTCCGCTGCTGCTAAGCTTCTCAGCGAGGATCTCATGGATGTTATCCTCTGCGGTAACGCTGACGAAGTAAAGGCTGCTGCAAAGGACGGCGGTTTCAACGTTGATAAGGCTACAGTTATTGATCCCCTCGCTTACGATGAGATGGACGCTATGGTAAAGACTATGGCTGAGCTCAGAAAGGGCAAGATGACTGAGGATGAGTGCCGTGCTGCTCTCCAGAAGTCAAACTACTTCGGCACAATGCTCGTTAAGATGGGCAAGGCTGACGCTCTTCTCGGCGGTGCTACATATTCTACAGCTGATACAGTTCGTCCTGCTCTCCAGATCATCAAGACAAAGAAGGGCGCTAACCTGGTAAGCTCAAGCTTCATCCTCTTCCGTGACAAGGACGGCGTTGAGGAAAAGATCGCTATGGGCGACTGCGCTATCAATATCGGCTACACAGACAGACTCGACAAGGAAGGAAATGTTGTTCTCACAGCTGCTCAGCAGCTCGGTGAAGTTGCTGTAGAGACAGCAAGAACTGCTGCATTCTTCGGCATCGATCCTAAGGTAGCTGTTCTCAGCTTCTCAACTTACGGCTCAGGCAAGGGCGCTACAGTTCAGCTCAGCCACGATGCTGTTATCGAAGCAAGAAAGATCGATCCTGAGCTGGTCATCGACGGTGAGTTCCAGTTCGACGCAGCTGTATCTCCTGAGGTTGCAAAGACAAAGTGCCCTGATTCAAAGGTTGCAGGTCAGGCTAACACATTCATCTTCCCACTTATCGAAGCAGGAAACATCGGCTACAAGATCGCTCAGAGACTCGGCGGCTACGCTGCATACGGTCCTATTCTCCAGGGTCTTAACGCTCCTATCAACGACCTTTCAAGAGGCTGTAACGCTGAGGAAGTTTACGCTATGGCTATCATCACAGCAGGCATGGCTTGATCGCTGATGTTAACATTATAAGCACTTATCGGGGAACCCATTTCTGATGAATGGTTTCCCCGATAACTTTTCATAGAACATTGCCCCCTGATATACACACCGATAAAGAGTGGTGGTGTGTATATCAGGGGGCTTTTTCTGCCCATAAGTAATACTCTGCATCTTACTTATGAGCTTTTTTATGGTCGAACCAGCCTTTTTCGTCGCTGAGTTCGCTGAATTCCTTTTCGACTTTTCTTACCGCCTCGTCTGCGCTGACGAAAGCGTCAACTATCAGCGGATCGAAGTGCTTGCCTGCACCGTCCCTGATTATCTGGATGGCTTTTTCATACGGCATAGGCTGTTTGTAGCTTCGGCGTGATACAAGTGCATCGAACACATCCGCAACCGCCATAACTCTTGCAGAGAGCGGTATCTCCTCGCCGGAAATGCCGTAAGGATAGCCTGAGCCGTCCCATTTTTCGTGGTGATAAGCGGTAAGGTTTCTCGCCTCGGTGAGATATCCCGAATTGGGAACAAGGTCGATGGCCTGAGAGATAATATCCTGTCCTGCGATGGTGTGCTGTTTCATTATCTCAAACTCCTCGTCAGTCAGTCTGCCCGGCTTATTGAGGATAGCATCGGGCACCTGTATCTTTCCTACGTCATGGAGAGGAGCGGAGTTTACCACATCGGAGATGAACTTATCGGTGAGCATATCCTCATAGTAGCCCTTCTTCTTCATTTCTTCCAGGATTATTTCGGTATAAGCGGCGGTCTTTCGTACATGAGCGCCTGTGTTCTTGTCACGGCTTTCCACGATATCTGCGAGGACCATGATAAGGGCATTCTGCATCTGCGCCAGTTCTTCGGTCTTTTTCTGGACATCCGCAACGTAGCGCATACTGTCATCGGAAGTTTTTGCAATTGCGTGATAGAGATTCTCAACTTCATCGCCTGTGTGGATGTTCAGTTCATGGATACGCTCGATGCTGTTTTCACGGGCTTTTTCCGTGTCATAGGCGAAAGTTCCCGTACTCATCGCTATTGAGTTGACAGGGAGGATTATGTGGTACTCTATGAGCCATCTTATCAGGACGAATATGAGGATGAAGAAGCCGAGGAAGAGTGAAAGCATTTCCACAGTGAAGCTTCTCTCGATACTTCCTATCTGATCCATGGAAACATCAGCGGCGGCATAGCATACGCAATTTCCTCTGCTGTCGTATACGGGGCAGTAAATGGTCAGCAGCCAGCCGTAGCTGTCATCGGAAATTATAGGCTCTATCTCTTTGCCTTCAAGGAGGTCGTCTATGTATGGAGCGAAGTCCTCGTCGAAACTCTCCACACTGCCAACAGCAGAGCCTTTGGTCTCGTCGGTGTCCACATCGAAGACCACATGACAGCCGTCGGGGAGTATCTTGTAAACGTAGACATACTGTATATCAAAGGAACTGTTGCGGAGTTCTTTCAGAAGCTTCATGGTGTCGCTGTAGCCCTCGGCGCTTTCGCCCTGACTGAGGTAATCGTCCACCTTATCGGGATCGATCAGGCTTGCGGCTATTTTAGCGGTACTCTCGGCAAGCTTGGTGTGATCCTTGATGAGAGCGTTTCTGTAAAGGTGAATGGATATTCCCGTAGCTGCGATAGAAACAGCGGCAAGAGATGCGCTGAGAACTATGAGTATCTTTGTTCTCAGTGACATTATCCTGAACTGCGTTTTCTTTGCGGCGGCGGATTCTTCGGTTGAAAGGGGAGTCTGAAGCCATCCCGTGAAGCTGAAAAGCTTCTGAACATTTTCGGGGATAAGCTTCATCATTACAAGAACTATTATGACGGAGATCAGCTTGTCGGCGAAGTCCATGACAAGATTAGCCGTAAGTTGAGCGGCTTCCTTATTGAATATTCCCGTATTGTACAGCACAGCGCTGAGAGATTCGCTTTCAAAGCTTATGCCGTCCATGAACCATGGTATCAGCGTACCCAGTCCGCCGCCGATGAAAGTCAGTATCAGAACGGCGATCAGTATTTTAGGCGGCGATCGGAAAAATCCCTTCTTGGAAAGCTGTGATGCCGCCAGCGCTATCATGACGTTGATAACGCCGTAATACAGGGCGGAACTGACGGAAAGCTCTTGAAGATGTTGGTGAAAAAGCCGACAATAACTCCCGGGAGCGTCCCTCCCATAACCGATGCGGCAATAGTGCCTATGGTGTCGAGGTAAAGCGGAAGTCCCGAGACTTCGCATATTTTGCAGAAGAGAAGGTTAACTATGATACCTGCCAGACACAGGATCGTAGTTATAGTATTCCGTCTCTTTCTTTCAACGGATTCTTTGCTTTTAGTCATATTTATTCTCCATCTATCATCTTGGCTGTTATATCTTTTTTAGGGCAACACCGCACAAAGCTTGTGCTGAAGATGCGCCGACAGGCGGGCTTTGTGCGGTGTTGCCTTAGCCGTTTTTCTATGATACCTTCTATTATACCACAAAACAGCAGTTTGTTCAACTATATTTTGTGAACTTTGCCTTTGATTTTATTCCAAATGTGAAAATCTGATGAAATTATTTCAATATTCAATGGCTTTGCATTGAAAAAACGTCTTTTTCCGCCCTCTTATAGAACTGCGGAGAAAGGAGGACAATGACCCTTATCTACAAATAGTATTTTTTATACCGAAAGGAGAAAAATTATGATCACTATCAGAGACAGAGTTTTTGTCAGATACGAAAACGGGGTTTGCAGCGAGAGGATGGAGATAGACGTTGATACCGCTGCCGACCCGCCTGCTGCAAATTATTTCAGCGGCCGCCGCATCCATCAGGGAAGTCTCGCTCACGATATCAGCACAGGCGACTTC